>ERZ1047472.416-NODE-416-length-38787-cov-6.698879_pt1 | contig 38787 bp, 39 predicted proteins | sample MGYA00383095_ERZ1047472 | MGnify/ENA primary metagenome ERZ1047472 (study PRJEB29581, sample SAMEA5548365) | metagenome | biome: marine; feature: coastal; material: water | depth 1 m | study: Short-term variability in the microbial, nano- and picoplankton dynamics... | reverse complement strand
CAAGGATGGCCGCCCTGTCTATCACTACCCCGAAGAGGTGGCGCTGCGCGATGGGAAGGCCTTCCTGCTTGAGGGGGACGCTGAGGTCACCATTGTGCCTTCGGCAAAGATGTCAAAATCAAAGAATAACGTTGTTGATCCTATCAGCATCATCAGCAGCTACGGCGCCGATACGGCACGGTGGTTTGTGTTGTCTGACAGCCCACCCGAGCGCGACGTGGAATGGACCACCTCTGGTGCCGAAGCGGCGTTTAAGCATTTGAACCGCGTTTGGCAGCTCTGCGATAAAATCGCCGGTATGGATGAGAAACAATCTGGCGATGGGGACAAAGACCTTCTGCGAGCGCTGCATAAAACCATTGAAGACGTCACCTCGGGAGTAGAAAGTTTTGGTTTTAATGCAGCGATTGCAAAGATTTACGGCTTTACCGCAACATTAGCCAAGTCCAAGGCGGGCTATGCCGCTCAACAGGAGGCAATCATGACCTTGGCGCAATTGATGGCGCCTATGACGCCACATTTGGCCGAGGAAATTTGGGCGCATCAAGGTGGCCAGGGGCTTATTGCTCATGCGCCCTGGCCAAAAGCAGATCCAGCGCTTTTGGTTGAAGACGAGGTAACATTGCCCATTCAAATCAATGGCAAACGCCGTGATGAGATCACCGTAGCCAAAGATATGAGCAAAGACGAGCTGGAAGCCTTGGTGTTACAGAATAAAGCTGTGGTGAAAGCACTGGATGGTGCTACACCTAGGAAGCTCATCATTGTGCCCGGACGTATCGTAAATGTGGTTATCTAGCCGACGCGGATTTTTATGTGCTGCCCTTGCACTGGCAGGCTGCGGGCTTACGCCGGTCATGGAGCCCAGTTCGCAACAACTTTATAATCAGGTATTGATCCAAGCGCCGGTCAATCGCGCGGAATACGAGCTGGTGCGAAACTTAGAAGCACAGCTTGGAACCACCAAGAGCGCCCGCTTTTCGTTGCGGTATGATTTAAAAATCACAGAGGACAATATCGTTGTCTCCACGGCACAAGAGATCAGCCGCTATAGCCTGATAGGCGAACTGAAATATTCCCTGACAGACAGCAATGGCGCCATCCTAAACCGCCAAACTGCAAAATCATTCACCGGTTACTCAGCCACAGGCACCACTGTTGCCACCCAGCGCGCGCAGCGCGACGCCTACGACCGCTTGATGGTCATTTTGGCAGAACAAGTTTCCTCAACGCTTCTGGCGCTGGACCTCCCATGAAGCTCTCCGCCCGCGACGCATTGGCCGCTATTGCGAAGCCTGATCCAAAAAAGACTGGGGTTTTGATCTATGGCGCCAACGCGATGCGCGTGGCGCTCAAACGACAACAATTGATAAAGGGGCTGACCGGTCCACAAGGCGAAGAAGAAATGCGCCTCACCCGCTTGCAGGGCGGCGATTTGCGCCGCGACGGCGCCGCCCTGAATGATGCCATTAAAGCCGTAGGCTTTTTCCCCGGTCCAAGGGTGGTCCTTGTGGAGGATGCCAATGACAATTGCGCCGATGCAATTCTGGCAGGATTGAATGATTGGCAGGCCGGTGACGCACAGATGGTTGTCATCGGCGGCGCTCTAAAGCCAACTTCAAAGATCCGCAAAGCGTTTGAGGCCCATTCCAACGCCTGGTCCATCGCCATTTTTGATGAACCACCCACCCGAGCCGAAGTAGAGGCCGCTTTGGCAAAAGTCGGCATGAGCGAGGTCGACCCTGAGGCCAGCGCGGCCATTACAGATCTGTCCAAGGCTGTAGATCCCGGTGATTTCAATCAATTTCTGGAAAAATTGTCCTTATATTGCATGTCTCAAGCCGGACCCGTCACGCTGCGAGATGTTGAGGTTTGCGCACCGCAATCCACCGAAGCCGCGCTCGATGATGTCATTGGGTTGGTGGCGGATTCGAAAACAGATGAAATTGCTCCGGTGTTGCACCGCGTGATCGCTCAGGGCGGCACCGCCACCGGGCTGTGCATTGCCGCTCTGCGCCATTTTCGTCTTCTGCATACTGCAGCCTCTGATCCAGCGGGCGCGTCACAAGGCGTGGCAAAGCTTCGGCCACCAGTTTACGGGCCACGACGAGATCGAATCCAAAGGCAGGTCAGCGCTTGGCGACGGGACAGGCTGGAGCAGGTGATTTCGCTTTTGCTCGACACTGATTTGCAACTGCGATCCGCGGGGCAAACTGCGCCCCAAATGGCGCAGGTTGAACGATGTTTCATTCGAATTTGTATGATGGGGAAAAGGTAAATGTATACGGGATTAGGATCCACAAAAAATCGAACTTTACGCGTTATTTGGACGCTTGAAGAACTGGGCCTGACTTATGATCAGATCAAAGGCAATCCCGGCTCCGCAGAGATCAAGGCGCTCAACCCCAGCGGTAAAGTTCCCGCTCTGGTCGTCGATGGAGAGGTCTTGCCCGATAGTGTCGCCATCATGAGTTTTTTGTCTGACCGCCACGATGCCCTAACATTTCCCGCAGGATCTGTGGAACGTTTGCGCATGGAAGGGCATATTCATTTCTTGCTGGAGGAATTCGACAGTCTGCTCTGGGTTGCCGCGAAAAACTCTTTCGTCAATCCGCCAGAGCACCGTGCTGCCGAAGTGAAACCCGTGTTGAAATGGGAGTTTGAACGCAGTTTGAAACGACTTGAAGACCGGCTTCAGGGCGCGTTTCTCATGGGAGAGCGTTTTACAATCGCTGATATTCTAGCAGTGCATTGCCTCAACTGGGCCTATACGGCGAAATTTCCAGACGCCAGTGCTGTCTTAAAAGATTATGCCAAACGCTGCCGTGCGCGGCCAGCCTATGCACGGGCTTTGACAGAGATATAATCGGCGGCCGCCCGCCCTGCCCAACGGCCAGTCGCAAGGCAGGCGGTGATCAAAAAGCCGCCGGTCGGTGCGTCCCAATCCAGCATCTCACCGGCGCAAAATACGCCCGGCATCCCCCTGAGCATCAATTCAGGTGTCAATGCATTCCACGACAGCCCCCCCGCCGTTGAGATGGCTTCATCCATAGGGCGCGGTCCCGACACTGACAGCGGTGCAGCTTTAATTGCCGCAACAAGCCCGTCAATATCATGAGCCATTGGGCGAGACAGCTCGAACAACAGGGCTCTTTTTGTAGCATCCAGCTTCACAGATTTCCGCAAGAAATTGCTCAGACTGTCCTTTGGCTTGCGATTTGAAATCATCGTGCTCAACGCCTTGGCCGAAAGCTGTGGTGCCAAATCGATCCAAGCCAAAGGGGTTTGCCGCAGCCTCCTCCCCAGCGCATAGATTCCCCCACCTTCCACACCCGCTTGCGTGATCACAAATTCACCACGGCTTCGCTGGCCAGAGACCGTAATTTCAATATTCTTCACTGGCTGGCCAAAAAACGGCTGCATATGGTCCGACCAAGCGCGCTGCATGCCCACATTGGAGGCTTGGAAAGGGTTAACCGGCATGCCCGCCGCAGCGAAAGGCATCTGCCACGCGCCATCAGACCCTAAACGCGCCCAGCTCGCGCCGCCTAGCGCGAGGATCAGCGCCCCAGCCGTCAAGGTGACTTTGCCTTTGGGCGTGTCGAACAGATGTTGCGCATCTGTGGTCAGAGGACCGGTCCATCGGTGGCGGCGCAGCAATACAACTCCAAGCGCCTCCAACCGGGCCAACCATGCGCGAAGAAGGGGGGAGGCTTTCATGCAGGTTGGAAAAATTCGGCCCGTGCTGCCCGTGAAGACCTCCTGTCCAAGCGCTTCAGCAAAGCCGATGACTTCCGCCGGCCCAAATTGCGATAGAATGGGCTTTAAGGCTGCTATGGCGTCAAAATTCTGCAAGAACCTGTTTGGCTCTTCTGCCTTGGTTAGGTTGAGACCCGATTTTCCCGCCATTAGAAATTTTCGCGCCGGGGAAGGCATCGCCTCCGCAACTGCCACGCGGATCCCAGACCGCGCTGCCTGCTCCGCTGCCATCAAACCCGCCGGGCCAGCACCGACAACCAATATGTCAAACTGGTCTTGCGGCTGCATTTGGGCGTGATCCATCTTAGGCGGACCCTTGCGAAATAGCCTGTGATCTCATCATGTCATGTTCCGTGATCTCTGGTTTCCTCTCGATACCGCCAGCTCTTCTGCCACGCAATCAAGAAGTGGCGCAAGCCCGACCAAACCCATTGCAAACCGGTAGCCACGACAAAAAAGAGCGACACCGAAGCGTCGCTCTCTCTTTCGGCAAGGGTGTTTCGCTTAGAATGCGAAGTTCAAACCTATAGCTGTCAAGTCGTTGTCTGTACCAGCTTTGTCGTGCATTGCTGCGAATGCAGACGCTCCACCACCAAGAGATTATTCAAGGATGAATGTCGTGGCATCTGTTTCGTCAGTTGCGAATGATGCTGAAGTGGCACCAGCTGCATATGCAACTGAGAAGTCCCACTCGTCACCAAACGAGCCGTCTTTGCCTGGCTTGATTGTTGTGTAGCCAATAGTGAGCGCGTCCATTGCGTATGACAGGCCAACAGATGTGTCGTCCTCAGCATTGTTTGACTCGTCAGACATGGAAGCTTTCAGAGTCAAGTCACCCATTGCATAAGATACAGCGATGCCAATGGCGCTACCGTTAGCGTCGTCGTTGTCTGTACCAGTGTGTGTCAAAGCTAGGCCAGCCACTGTATCACCGACGAAATAACAGCAACTCATTTTTAATCAGCAGGTCGATGGTTCGAACCCATCAGAGGTCACCACTCACACAAAGGCTTAGGCTTAGCAGCCCAAGCATTTTGTCTTCTCGACGAGACAAAGTGCCATGAAACCAAGTCCAATTATACCTCACCATACTTAATCCGCGAGCCTATGTCCGCCACGCGCATGAGCGCCTCGTTTCAGAATAGTCTGATTGGGCATTGTATGCTATTCTTAGCAGCTACTTCGACCCTTTAAATGTGCACCCAGTCGCAGCAGCCGTAGGACATACCTTACCAAGATAGCAAACGCCTGCATCAAAGTGAGCTTTTGGGCTAAGCTTTCTGGCCTTCGCAAGTGTGCTAATGAATAATGGTACCAGCATTTATTGAGTGCAAAAATTTCTAAGACATCATCATGTATCAATGACAGAACCTTACGCACATTTATTAACGAATACTCTGAAACACCACGCGAAGATAATTGCACGCTGACTTTATGTGTCCCAGGATAAAAATAGAATAAAGGCGAATTTTTGAAATGTGATTTACTTGAAGCCATCGTGGTGTAAAACTCTCTTTACCAATAATTCCATAATATGTATTTAAAAACAAAATAGTGTGAATACTCCATTCGCCTTTCCGCCGAATTAGGGCGAAAAATGGGCGACCGCGGCTTAGTCCCTCACTACGTACCACGCTTTTTACATCGTGGGGGCTATTACTGAACACGAAAAAATGCGCGTCAAATTTTAATACCTGTACCAATTAATGAAACAATTACACCATTTTTGTTGATATCCCCAAGCACAAGGTAATCAACACTAAGGCCAACTATCGCATTAGCCTCCAATCTAATTGCTTTAGCTTTAAGCTCGAGCATGGCAAATTCGATCGACTCCTGCAGGAAGTCCACTTTTTTCTCCGGTTTTGCTCGCAAGATATTCCAGATACGCCTCGTAATAGGAGGTGTTTTAAATTTATAGTGGAAATCGGTTGTGATAACACCGCAGCGTCCTTTTATCCGCAAATTAACGGTGTTTTCCGTCGTTACCAACATATCCTGAAACTTATTAAACACTGTTTCCGTAGATTTCTGAGTTGAAGAAACCGCAGGATCCTTGGACGTAACTATTTTAGTATGGACGCGCTCTTTTACATGGCACGTGATACACAAACCATTGTAATTTAGTGCCGCTTGGCTCTCTGCATAGCCCATAGATATAGAACAATCACGACACTTAGCCAAAACCTTTGCCTCCCACGATGCGCACAACGAAACTCCTTTTAATTCGATATAATCAAACGTCTTATGAATGGCATCAAAAATTAAACGATAGCACTATTTTTTAACGAGTTAATTTCTCAATCATATCAGAATTTGTCTGCATAATGCGAGCAGCCCCATTAAATTGTTGTTGTGCTCGGATCATGTTAGTCATCTCAGTAGTAATATCTACGTTAGAACCCTCCACATAACCTGTTTCAAGGTTTCCAAAGCCAGCCGAGCTTGGGTTACCTATAAATATTTTTCCAGCTAGATCTGTTGGGGAATATTTACCACCACCAAGCTGCTTCAAGCCATTTGGGTTGGAAAAAATGGCTAGAGGTATTGTTGCAATTGGAACGTCATCACCTTCACCAAATGCGGCCAAAATATTTCCGTTACTTTTAACGCTGATACTCGACAGAGGATCTTCTGATGCAGCGATAGGAATTTGTATTCTCTGCAAAATTTCTGGATCAGCGCCCGCACCGACAAACTCTCCTTCGACTGCAGTCATGCCCAGTACGAAATCACCATCTTGGGATGTCAAAAAGCCATTAGCGTCTAAAGCAAATGAGCCGTTTCGTGTAACAGAATAACCAATTTGATCGGGATGCTGAGTCATAAAGTAACCATTTCCTACAATGGCTGCATCCAAAGTGCCACCCATTTCAACAAGAGCGCCTTGTGCATCACTACGTCTGGAATCTAACGAGTTGGCGCCTAGCCCAACCAACGCTCTTTCTACACCCTCAGCAGTCCTACCATTGTAGAATTCTGAGAATGATACAGAGCTCTTCTTATACCCCGTAGAGTTCGCATTAGAAATATTATTCGAAATTAGAGACAGCTCTTGAAGCGCGGTATCCATTCCCGATTTGATTACTGAAAACATCTGGCGAACCCCTCTTTAATTCGATGGAGTGCTGCAAATTTAATGCCATTTAGTCACTAGTTTGAACAAATTTATCAATAAAATGAAAAAAATAGCTAAATCAAACGATCTATCCTAAAAAATCAAATAAGTTTTTACTGGACAAGCGAGAAAATGTAGCCTGCGCTGCTTCTTTATTTGTTAATAGTCCTTGCAGTTTAGTAAGCAATTCAGCCATATCCACATCTTCAATTTTTGATATGTCTTCATTCAGGTTTACTAAAATGTTTTCTGAATTCTCAACAAAATTTTGTGCAGATTTCGCTGCTATTCCTAAATCGGTGCGCATTGATACAAAATGCTCAAATACATTATGTAATTTATCTTGAACCACCTCATTGGATATTAAATGGGGTATAATAATCTCGTCTATAATTTGAGGTTCAGCACCTTTTTTAACCCCTATTGTTTGCATAGAAGTATTTGGCAAATCTGTAGAGAAATTTGATATTTTTAATTCCGTAGACGTTCCATAAAGTGTAACTTCGTTGCCTGATGTAATTGTGGCAGTAACGCCAGTCGAAGAAGTATAGCTGTTCAATTCCGCGACTAATCCACTAAAATCGTTTCCGTAGACGCTAGAATCAATGCTGTAAGTCTGCCCATCAACAGAAAGATCAAATTTATACTGAGCAGCTGCACCAGACGCAGGAAGAATTAAACCAACCGATTGTCCTTCCGAAAATAGATTTGAGGAAGTGCCTGATGACCTCTCATGATTTAAGCTCTCAGAGAATTCATCAATAGCTTCAAATATTGAAAATTTATTACCAGCAGAACCCGCTGAAAGAAAAACTTCATCTCCAGAAAAGTTCTGACGTAATTGGGTGTCGCGCGAAACCTGCAAGGTTTTCTCAACAGTTGTACCGGTATAGCCAATTACACCTAAATTACTGACTTTGAATGGCTCAGATTCTCCCGAAGTACCTGAAAAATATCCATTCCCAAGTGCATCACGACCATTAGCAACGCTCAAAATTTCTTCTTTAATACCGGCTATTTCTAGTTGGAATAATTTCCGCTCATTGACAGTTAAAAAACCGTTTGAACTTTCAATATGTAACTCTTTCAAACGTACTGCAGCATTCTGTAATTGCTCAAAACTAATATCAATTCTTTCAAGATCAGAAATTATCCGGCCGGCGTTATCATTAAATTTTTTAACCTCTACCTTATGCTCCTCTGAAGCATTTAAGTTCGATATAGCTTGAACATCTTGCTTTAGCGATAGGCTCTTTTTACCTGTACTAACCTGAACCTGCAGATCAGTGACTTCATTATTCAAACGAATGAAATTATCTATGTTTTTCTGGTAGAATCCAGAGGTAGTGATCGTCATAGCAACTAGCTCCCGTTACATTGATCTCAGTAAAGTATCTAATAATTCGCGAGCTGTGCTTAGCACACGTGCCAAAGCTTGATATGCTTGCTGCTGCTCCATCAAGCGCGCAGCTTCTGTGTCTAGATCCACACCAGTAAACTCGTTTTTATTATCTAATGCCAATTGATAAGCTGCTTCAGTTGTTTCTAAAGTCTGCTGGTTGGCCTGAATTTCTGAACCCGTATTGGAGACAATTTTGCCAAATAATTCAGAGTAACCACCCACGCCCGTCTCTTTATTAACAAACGACGTTTCTAACATATTGTTTAGGTTACTAGCATCATCAGCATTTGCTCCCGATATCAAAACATTATAACGATCACCACCGGTTGTTGCGCCCTTGAAGTCAATTGAGAGACCTTGAAATACAGCGCTGTTATCATTTGCAATCGACCGGGACCCAACAATATGTCCCGTGGAAAAATCATAGATATCAATACTTGATGGATCGGTTTCATTCACTACAAGTGAATATTCTCGAGCTGCCTTTTCAGTAGTTGTGGCCACTTTACCGATAGCACTTGGATTGCGAGGTCCATTAGCTACAAAAATCAAATCTTCACCCTGCAAGCCTGAGATTGACAAAACTTCACTCGCCAATGAATTCACAGCTACACTAGATTTTACGCGTTGATCACCAACATTAGAAATTCTTAAACCCTCTTCTGTAATCAGTAGTTGCGCTGATACAGTTGAAATTCCATAAGCTGCAGAATTAGCGTTTGCTTTCAGGCGGATGCTTTCACTAGCCGAATTCGCCGTAACTGAAACTTTGAGTTGAATTTTAGTTGTATCAAGTGGATTGGTTACCGTTGAAAGCGTTACAGCCGCCGGCAAACCAGGAGTAGTACTAAAAGCATTTCCCGCTGTATCAAAGGCGATTACGTATTCTGTTTTGTCAATAATGACACTACCAATATCAGCGTTTGTTCCTGCTGTTTCAACAAAATTATTAGAGAATAATTCTGTTGTTGACGTATTAGAGACGTGAAAATTTGTTTTTTCAGCATCAGAATTTGTTGAAGAAACAAGCAAACTATGCCCACTCACCACACCACTATTAGCGGCAACATTTAGCCGAACACCATTAGCGGTCACTTCAAACTGAGCTGAAAGGCGGTCATCTTCTGGCCCACTAATTGAAAACGTTGATCGGGCGGTAAGCTCCTCCAAGCCTTCCGTTAACGAAAACACTTCATTCCCAATTTTTACATCGGTCGCCCTAATTTCAAAAGTATCAGTGATATTGAGAGTAACCACATATTTTTGGTCCCCCAGTGTAAAGTCAATTTTTGAACCATCCAAAGGAAAGCCATTAGCCAGTATAAATTCATCGCCATGAAATACGGTTGACGTAGCGCTGTTGCGCAAATCGGAAACAAGGCCCCGAGCAATTTTACTCGATGAAAAGTCTTCTGACGTCTGTGGTCGAAAATCACTTCCAAGAGTTCCAAACGCGGAGTCAACCAAATCCAAGCTATACTTTGAAGATGAAGCAACAGCGTTTAAATGTTTGGCATCGGCGTAACCACCATCAAGCTGATGGTTTGCGTAAAAACTTATGTCAGTAAAATCATTCGCCAAATCAAACTTCTTATCTGCAAAACCCATTTCAAAAGCCGCATTCTCACTATTTTGAGAATTTCCATCATAGCTCGCAGAAAAATCAGATGTACTTTTAATTTGAACATGACCACCAGCCACTAATGAGTCGCCACCAAAGAGCGTCTTTGATGTTGCTAATAATCTATCACCATCTTGATTGAGTTGATTTACTGAAACACCAATACCACTGGTTAAGTTGAATTTTTTTAAAGAAATATCACCAGCATCAGTATGTTCCAGTATTACCGTTGAGTCTCCAGCCAAGTGAGATCTTATGCCAGTAACATCTGAAAAAGAGTTTATTTTATCCACCAGCTCTGCCTGTGAGCCATTTGTAATACTAGCACTAACGTGCAAGCCTTCTAAGTTATTACCAAACAGTTCAAATTCGACTAAGCCATCAGACATACCAGATAATTCTACAAAATTCGAGGCGGTGACGCCCATTCCCAACCGACCCAAATCCTTCGATAATTGCTCGGCAATCTGCCCAGCCATCATACCGCTTTCAAAGTCTACGCTAATACTTTGGCCATTAGACGTAGCTACAATAACCGGGCTGGTTAACTGTGTACGAGTTTCTGGAAACGTATTTGCAGCGTAGATCGAAATATTATTATCAATTCCATCATCCAAACCGGCTCCAGATAGGGTTACAATATCCAAACCATCGGTAGTTTTCCGATCTACAGTGGCCCCCGCAAAACCCTGGCCACTCCCTGTAGGTAAATATCTAGCGATATAATTAGCTTCAGTGGTAAAACCATTCTCTGTTGTTATTAAATTGGTAACTTCCTCTGAGCTTAAAATTTTACCGGATATCTGAATACCTTCTTTTGTAAAAACACTCAGATCAGAGGCACTATTATCCTGCGCTATAAGCATTCCTGACACAGCACCTAAATTGCCTGCCTTTAACTCCGCAAAATCAGTACTGGCAGGCTGTGAAGCTGATCCAATTAGAAAACTAGTCTCAGTTGCAACTGATTGAAGGCCAAGGTCTGTAAAAGATTTAGAGGTCGTATTAGAAAGAATTGCTCCTGAGTTCAAAGCTTCAGCCAAATTATTTGGAGTATCTAAATTTGGCGCCAAATTCGAAATATCAAACACAAAAGTATCAGTTCCAAGAGTAATAGTGAGACTGTTAGTTGCCCTTAAAGTAACTATGTCCGTCGAGAAGCTTAAATTAGATTGAGATTTTAAAATTGATAGTTCCTGAATAGAATCGGCGCCCTTAACTATCCCCAGCGCGTCAGTAGAATTAAATTTTATTGGGTTTGCTGAGTTACGAGTCTCTGTAAATAAGCTCTCAAGGTTTGAGGTATCTGAAAGAAAATCTTCAGAAAAGTATCCAACTTTCAACTCTGAGCTTCCTGAATTTTTTACACCCTCTTCAATAGAATGCAGGCCCGCTGCAGCCAATTTTCTAGCATCCGAAACCAAAACCCTCATATTGGAAGCCGAACTGTTAGATAGCCCTAAGGTAAACTTATCACCATCTTTTGGTTGACCCTGAACTAAAACAGATAAGCCATCCAAGTTTAGCCTTGAATTAAAGTTCTCGACTGATGAGCCGTTGCTGCTGGACACGCTCCAGGTTTTAGACTTTTCGTTAAAAATCATCTCTAATTCAGATCCAGAAAAATTTTCTGAGTAGCCCTCAACTCTCAGCAAACTACTTCCAGTGTTAGTTGCATCCTGTGTAATTGCCACCGTATCCAAGCTAAAAAGGTCAGTACCTCGAATGCCATCCAAATCTAAACCCATCCTATGGATTGAGTTTTGTTCTTCCACAAATTTTTTTGCTAAACTATCAACTTCAGCTATCGTATTTTTTGTTAAACTGTCCGCAGAAACCAAGCCAGCCAGCTGACCAGAGGAAAAATGCACACTGGTGCGTCCGCCACTCGCCCCGGTTAAATATGCCTTTACGCTCTGATTATCTAATTCAAATGAAATTTTATTGAAGGAATTGTCTCTTAATAAGGTTCCAACTTCACCAAGCTGCCCAAGGGACACCTCCAAACCTCCGTTATTATGATATTCAACAGAAATATCAGCAAACTCACTTAATTTTGATAACAGATTATCGCGTTGGTCCAACAGAATATTTGGCGCACCGCTTTTAATAGAATTACCTAAAATTTCATTTTGTAACTCAGACAGAGTTTTAAGAGTGTTGTTGAATTCACCAGCGGCTAATTCAAGAGTATCCTGCGTCAATTTACGTAAATCACTGAGGCCAGAATGCAGGGTGGAAACCTCTCTTGAGACAGCTTCAGCTCCAGACAAAACTAATGTTCTCAAATTCGCATCTGAAGGGTCTTGAGCTAAATTACTAACGCCATCGAAGAACTCACGAAAACGAGTGCCTACTGTTGCAGTTTTAGGTATTAATATATTCTCCAACCGATCGAGAACTTCAGATTTTGATTTTGAAAAAGAAAATGAAGACGATGAGTTTTGTAATTGCAAATCTAAAAATTGATCAAAGGCTCTGGTTATACCTCCCATTCGAACGCCCAACCCACTGGTGTTCGAAATGCTTAGGACATCGGCGTTTGCTGTGCTGATTTCCTCAATAGAGGCATCTCTGCGCGCATAACCCTCAGTGCCCACATTGGCGATATTTTGACCTGTAGCCGCTAGACTACTTTTATAGGCGCTTATACCAGCCTTTCCGATATCAAATAAGTCTCCCATGGAATACCTTATTTAACCACATCTGTTCTCAGTTGACGCACAATTACGTCTGTCAAACCCAAGTTCATAGAAGATCCACCAGCTTGCGACAGCTCATTATCGAACATTTCTTGAAAATTATCACTTGCTGAAGAACCCAGAAGGTCATCGCTCAATTTACTTTGACGAGCCTGATCAAGAAACATTTTTAGGAAAATTGATTCAAACTGATCGGCAGCACTTTCCAACTCTGCAATATTTTGATTTTGAGATCCATTTGGCTTCAACGCATTTAACTGCCGTGAGGATGAAGTTAGATCGATAACTGGATTACTGGAAATGTTAGTCATACGTTAAATTTCCCTAAATTACAATTAATTCAGCATTAAGTGCACCGGCTTCTCTGAGTGCTTCTAGTATAGCAACCAAGTCAGATGATGATGCTCCTACAGCGTTAATTGAATCAACAAGATCATTTAAAGAAACGCCTTGACCAAAGAGAAACGCCTTGGCGACGTCCTCTTCAACTTCAATATCAGTATCAGGGTTTTGAACAGCAGGTCCTGCAACAGCATTAGCTCCAGCACCCACGGCTAAGGCGTCAGCTTGCTCCACATTCAAGTCTTCTTTGACTGTAACTTTAAGTGAACCATGTGCGACGGCTGCAGGCATAACTTTAACATCGCCACTGATAACAATCGTGCCAGTTCGAGAATTTATGATAATCTTGGCTGAAGGTCTTGCTTTTTTAACTTCTAAGTTTTCCAACATAGACACAAACCCAACCTTTTGACTGGGATCTGATGGAGCTCGGACCCGAATGCTATTTTTATCAAGCGGCGTAGCTATGCCTTCACCAAAAGTTGCATTAATGACTTCTGAAATATTATTTGCTGTCGAGAAATCGCCTTGATGTAGGTTTAAAATCACAAAATCAGTATCTAGAAAAGCTGTTTGAACGATTTTTTCAACAGATCCCCCTCGTGGAATCCGTCCAACAGTCGGAATATTCACCGTTAAAGAAGAATTATCTGCACCCTCAACACCCAATCCGCCCACGACCACATTGCCCTGAGCAACGGCATAGGTTTCGCCATCAGCTCCAAGCAAGGGGGACATTAAAAGTGTACCGCCTTTTAAAGATTCAGATCCCCCTATGGTAGACACAGTGACATCTATAGTTTGGCCAGGCTTTGAGAAGGGCGGCAATTCAGCAGTTAACATTACCGCTGCAGCATTATCGCCGTTAAAACCATCAACCCCACTGGTAATTCCAAAACGTGCGACCAACGACTGCATGGATTGCAAAGTGATACCAGTGTTACCATCACCTGTTCCCGCAAGCCCAACTACGATCCCATAACCAACAAGTTGGTTAGATCGAATTCCAGCCAATGAAGTAATATCTTTAATTCTGTCAGCATATGCTACAGGAGCTAAACATACGAACGTGGCACATAATAATAGGTATCTAAGGATTATTTGCATTACGACATCTCTCATAATGGATTCACGTTATCTAGCATTTTGCTATACCAACCTTTTTTTCCAGATGCAGCTATATCTCCAGCACCGATATATTGGATATTTGCGTTAGCTATACGATCAGAAGATACAACATTATTGGCATCGATGTCTTGTGGCCTTACAATTCCATGCACACGAATATACTCATCACCATTATTCAGTGTTAGCTTTTTCTGACCGAGAATTTCTAGATTTCCATTCCGAAAAACACGCACAACGTGTACCGAAACTTGGCCAGTCAAAGAATTTGATTGTGCAGAAGACCCGCTACCCGCAAAAGAGTTTTCGCTGCCGGCAGCTAATTTAGTAGAAAGATCAGCTGCCGATGTTCCAGAGGGTGTTATTAAGTCCATTATTCCAGGTAGTGTAACCTGGTTGTCCAGCGTTCTGGAGGTTGCAGCATTCTGCGATTTAGTCGCCTGAAAACTTTCAGCAAATGATACGGTAATAATGTCACCAACCATCTGCGCCTTAGATTCCATAGAAAATAAACTGCCTTGGGCTGAGTTAAAAATTGTTCCAGATTTACCGCTTGTTTCTACGAGCGGCATTTCTTGTGGATACATTGGCTCAAAATCAATCGACTTTCGGTCTGCATTATGTTGAGCGCAACTAGCAAGTAAGATTATAAATAGGGCGGCTATCTTATTCATATTTCACCTAAAGGTTATTTGAAATGTAACGCATCATTTCATCCACAGCGGTGATCGATTTTGAACTAACTTCATAAGCACGCTGCGTCTCAATCATATCCACTAGTTGCTGAACAACATTTACATTAGATCCCTCAACAAACCCCTGAATAACAGAACCAAAACCTCCATCTAGTGGCGCGCCCTGCTGAGGTTGACCACTTTCAGTAGACTCGACCAAAAAGTTTTGGCCAACTGGGAGTAAACCTCTTGGGTTCCCAAAGGTTGCAAGGGCAATTTGTCCAACTTCTTGAGCGAAATCGTTTCCAGGCACTGTGACACTCACCATACCATTAGCTGCTATATTAATATTAGTAGCATCTTCCGGAATTTGAACCTGCGGTTGTACAACATAACCGCTAGCCGTAGTCATCAGTCCCTCTGCATTACGTGAAAATGCCCCGGCACGGGTATATCCCACCCTACCATCCGGCATCAAAGCTTGAAAAAATCCAGAACCGTCAATAGCAAGGTCAAGGGAGTTGTCAGTACTGACTAAACCGCCTTGAGTAAAAAGTTTTTGGGTGCTTACGACCTTAACACCAGTACCAACAGCAAGCGGCGATGTTAAAGCTGCGTCATCAGCAGTCTGCGCTCCAGCCTCTTTTACCACCTGATAAAAAAGTGTTTCAAAATTTGCGCGGTCGCGCTTGAAGCCAGTCGTATTTACATTTGCCAAGTTGTTGGCAATGACCTGCATCTTAAATTGCTGGGCGTTTAAACCAGTTTTGGCGACATGCATTGCAGCTGTTGACATTTTCTTGACCTTTCAACTCTCTTACATTCTGAAAGAGCAAAGATCGTGCCAAAGACTTTTTAAGTGGGTAAACTCATTAATTTCGTACCCGCTTTATCAATCTCTTCAGCTTGTTTGATTAATTTCACATTAATTTCAAATTGCCGCTGCATATCCATATTAAGAACCATTTCCTCAATGGCATTAACATTGGATCCCTCTAACATACCTTGTGCAAATAATCCTGATTGATCAGGATCAGGCACGGTACCGTCTAGTTTTCTAATTTTCCCATCTAAACTCTTAGTGAGATCTTCTCCAGTTGCTGCCGTGGATCCTAAAAACCCCATACTAGTAAATTCACCTGGTAATGCACCAAGTTGTTTAACCAGTATTTCGCCATTATCGCTAAATTTCATAGCGGTAAAAGGCGGTAACTCAATAGGCTGCAAACCATCATTTAAAACGATATTACCAGATCCGTCTACGAGCTGGTTATCAGTATTAATGCCAAAGTCTCCCCGTCGAGACAGTGCCACCTCACCATCTACAGGTTGAACGAATAAATAGGATCCATTTAGGATCGCTACATCGGTTTCAACCCCAGTATTTTGAATTTGACCGGTTTCATTGGAAAAAATACGATCACCACTTTCAAGCGGTAAAATTCGGGCAGTTGCCTGATTGAGCGTAGATAAAAACCCTGCACTGCCTTGATTAGGCAAATCTTTTCGAAAACCTGGAACATTAGCGTTAGCCAAATTATTAGCCAAATCAAATTTTAGATCTTTCAAACCCGTTATGGAGCTTAGGGCTGTTTGAACCATTCTATCCATGATAAACTGCCTCTAATTATAACCTGATATTAATAATAGTCTGGGTCATACTAGTTGTAGTTTCCATTGCCTTTGCAGCAGCCTGATAGTTTCGTTGAGCGGTTATTAAATTTACCAGCTCTTCCGTAATATCCACATTAGACTTCTCTAAAGAGCCAGATAGGATATTTCCAAATCCATCTTCAGCGGCTTCTCCAAGTTCAGGATCGCCACTGGCCGCAGACGCCGAAAACGTAGAATTCCCAATTTGTTTCAGTCCACTATTATTTGCAAAGTTAGCTATAATAATTTTCCCAAGGGTAACATTAGACCCGTTAGAATAACCGGCATTAACATTCCCGTAATTATCTATTTCAAGGTTAGTCAGGCGACCAGACGCAAAGCCATCTTGCCCTACATCTGTTGCCGAAAATGGTTGAGAAAAACTAGTGGCACTCGAATAATCAACAATCATATCTGAGTTGGGCAGCCCCTCATATGTTACCTTCGTAATTGGACTAGTTAGCTCTCCAGTTTTGCTAAATGTTAGCTCACCATCATCTAAAAATACTGGAAAAAAGTCTTTGACAAGGTTGTCAGCAAAATCCTCATTTTTAGCGGTAATTTCACCCGTCGGTGACACCCATAGAGGCCGCCCTAGCTCATCAGTCGCCTGTACTGGCGTTCTAACCTGTGCCGTTTCACCAATGCCAAGGGGAATATCCAACAAACCAAATCTCTGGGCACCAGCAACTTTAAAGGTTGAGGAACCGCCAGTTGTTCCTGAGGTAAACGTTAGATTATTTAAGCCAAGGTCAAAGGTAACTTTTACGCCACCAATAGGATTTCCAGTGGTAGGATGCTGCATTTGATTGATACGTTTTTCAAGCGCTTGAGCCAAGCTTGTGCCATTATAATTTCCCTCAGGAACGGTTATAAAAGCAGCGACGCCATCTACGACTATATTAAATTTGTTCTCATTAGCCAAATCAGTGATCGAGAAAGCGTTTGCCATGTCAACCAGTGCCTCCGCACCTACAGCGACGGCTGGTTTTGAAGAAAGCCCAGTTGCGGGAATAAAATCAGATGTTTCGCCCAAACGTGGGTAGCCAAGAATTTGGTTTTCGCCTTGGCCAATTGCATGAAAAGCATAGGTCATATCATCCGTAGGAACTGGTTCGCCAAACTGATCCAATGCCAATCGGCCTACACTTACATTCGAGGCGGATTGGTTTGATGTGACCCCCAGCGCACTATTCGCCGCAAGAGCTTCACCGGTTGTGCCACTTTTTACAGAAAAGTTATAGTTTACGGTATCAAAATCGACCTCAATGCCATACCTCTTATTGGCAACTTGAAGTTCATCACCATCATTTATAAAGGAATTTCCTAGAAATAGATCATCTGTTGAAAGGCTAACTTCAACGTTACTACCAAAAGATGGTATCCCAACTGAGTTAGTGCCTGAATCCATTGCCGGGCTATAGACCGTAAAGGTATTCATACCGACACCGGTTCCTAGCCCAAGAGATGTGTTAGAAGCATCGAACGTTAGACGCTGCTCATTTTCATCATATGCTATTTTAACGGTTGGATCTCGCTCATCCACCCAGTTGGTAGAAAGCTCACTATTTCCCGCAACAAGCCCAAGAGTTGAGACATCTCTCAACGACGCTAATGTCCCAGTAAATTCGAGTGCCGCGATTTGATTATCCGTTGTATCATCCGCATGTTCTCTTTTCGCGGATTGCTGTATTTCGCGAACAACAATCTTGCCACTATAAAATGCTTTCTCAACGCCGGCCACTAATCCCTCGGTGCTCTCAAAATAAGCTTCAATATGATCTGATGGTTTTCCCAAAACAGTCACTGGCATCTCTGTATTGTCAAACGTTGGAAAATCTGCCCCATTCATATCGAAGTCTAAATAAACTCGATAGTTAAGCGCTTGGTTCTCATCTTCTTCAATATCCGCAACTGCGATATCTTCAGTTCCAAAAAAATCAGAAATTTCAGTTTTATCTAAATTTGCATTACCACCATCAAATTGAAACAATCTGACCGTCTCTGGGGCATCGTCAAATTCAGTTTTAAGCACGCTGATGTAAGGTTTACCAGCATTGGCTCCAGTAGTTGCGACGTTAAAGCGATTAGGGTCAGAGACATCCATCGTTGTTTTTAAGTCATATGCTTTAACAGCAGGCTTTCCATCAGTGTTGGAGTATGCAACGTGACGCTTAGTGCCAAGGGCGACGTAGTTGGCGTCACCTGAGTCACCCTCTTTCTGTGTAACCTCAAAAATATCGTTGCCTGTAGGGATATCTGTTGGGTCGATTGCGGTACCCTTGAGTTTTTTGAAAAGCCGACCATCTGCGCCGAGATCATCAATCTGAGTTGCATTAACACCAGCTAGATTATCAGCAGTGGTGCCACCTGTACCCTGGATATAAGTATTCATAGCTTCGGTAAGTTTTAATTGAGCATGAACTAAGAAAGTATCCATGTCCAAGCCATCTTCTGCCTCAGTCGCACTAGCGACATACGACCCGCCGTGCAAATCAATTTCTATCGGGCCAGCGTCCAAGCCTTCAGATTTACCATCCCCAGTAGTCTGTTTCAAATCTAGGCTGAAGGTATTATCTACGCCAGGCTCAAGTTGCACCTTACGGTCATCCCCAGCAGCTTCTCGAAGGGCTACTTCAACGGCAGCAGCTAGTTGCGTTCCGTTGTATGTTCCTGGCGGAATGTCGATGGAAATCGGCCCACTTTCGTCGACATCAACTAATAAGAAATCTTTTCCCCAAAAAGTACCAGTGTTGGAAGATGGAACCACGGTGTTTATCGCATCGTAATACTCTTGAGTAGACGCAAACTTCAATGGATCGGTCACTATTTCTATGGTTTTACCGTCAGCTAGGTAAGTATCAACCGGCAGCCCATGTAACGTAGCTGGTGTTGAGTCTACCGCTGGACCAAGGTCATCGACCTTGTAGAGCGGATAACCCTTGCCACCTAATAGGTAAGCTGGATCCTGCGGCGTCGTTGTTTGATTCCCAAACTTATCGATGTATAAATCGGCTTCTTGTGGATCCACGGCACGAGTTAAAGTCGGAGTAATTTCGAGACCATCAACAAAAAGCTTGGTGTCATATTTAAAAGTTGGGTCAGCTTCCACATCTGATGCATTTTGTCTTTTTATATAGAAAACTGTCGCAGACTGAGGATTGCCTCCATTATCAAAAATGGTAACGGCGGACGTAGATGAGTAGGTATCAGGATCTTCGGTATCAAATATAGTATCTTTAGGAATGACTGGGCTATTGGCGTCTAAATTAACCCCCATCGTTATACTGCTCGTCTGCTTTGGGTCTCCATAAGACCCATCAAGCTTCAATTTATTTGAACCTGCCAAGGTTTTATCAGAGACCTGTCCGTCACTATCGACTGGATACCCCAGTAAAAATTGGCCATTCGAGTCGACAATAAAGCCGTTATCATCCACGTTAAATGCGCCGTTTCGTGTGTAGACTGTCTGTGAGGAATTCCCACCAGCCTCCATGGCAAAAAAGCCCTGGCCTGAAATCGCCATATCTAATGTGTTTGCTGAAGCGGAGATATTACCCTGAGAAAATTGCTGAGTAATGGACTTGGTGACAGTACCAACACCAACCGTTTTAGCTTGCAACGGAGTTGAACCAAAAATGTCTCCAAATTCTGCTCGGCTCTTCTTAAACCCGTTCGAACCAACGTTTGCAATGTTGTTTGACGTTGTAGAGATATCGGTCTGCGCGCCTTTGAGGCCGGTAAGTGCTGTATAAAACGACATCAAGTCACTCCTTGTAGAAAATAGTTCAATTCTTGTTGGATGAGAAATGCAATATTTGTGCCAGTGTTCATCAAAAGGTTAGTTTTTTTGCCAAATCCGCAAGAGCGGCTAATTTTACCTAAAGTTAACCGCTGTACTAATATCCATTTCACCAAAGTCTTCGACGTCAATGAGCACATTTTCTGAATCCCCAGATCCAACGGAAGCCGACAATACACGCGCATAAACAGACGGGTTGAGTTCCTGAGGGCCATCACCAAAATTAATAGTTGCGTTAATCTGTAGACGACGATTTGAATTTTGAATTTCCTCGGGAATGTTTTTCCAAGAGAAGCCAACCAACCCGGCAGCCTGTGGACCAAGGTCCATGACGTTGAGCTCCTCTCCGGTGTCTGCATCACTAATCACGATCTTCGCCATACTGGACGCTTGCGGCAAATCAAGCACACCGTGTAGTTCGCCGTTTTCATCCGGTCTTGAAATACTTCCAGGGACCAAAACAGAATGCCCAAGAAGGTTCGCGGCGGTAGCAATTCTGCCTTGTTCAAACTTGTCAACAAGTTTTTCCAAAGACGAATTCACTTCACCAATTCCAGTAACTGTAGAAAATTGTGCCATTTGGGCAATGAAATCGCCATTATCCATGGGTGCAAATGGATCCTGATTTTGAAGTTGAGTAGTCATAAGTTTTAAAAAATCCGATTGGCCGAGTGTATCAGATGTGGCTTTTTTAACATCCGTATTTTTCGCTATTCCTAGTTTTTCAAAGAGCGCAGTTTGAGCTGCAGATGGATCTATTGACGACATAATTTTCTAACCTCACTTGCCCATATTAATGGTGCGCATCATCAAGCCACGTAAAGTCGTGACCATTTCTACATTATTTTCGTACTGTCGTGATGCCTCGAGCATCTCGACTAATTCCTCATCAACATTTACGGCAGCAGTATAAATGAAACCGTCCTTATCTGCTTTTGGATGCCCAGGCTGATATGATTTTTCAGCAGGCCGATCGACTTCAATGATTTCATCCACATCAACAGAGGAAATGCCAGTTTTCTGAACGTCATCAGCGTAAACAGTTTTGAAGACTGCCTTCACTGCTTTGTAAGCTTCAGCATCAGATGAGGCGACAGAGCGCGCATTAGCTAAATTGCTGGCAACCGTATTAAGCCGAACCATTTGCGCAGACATGCCACGGGAGGCTATGTCAAAGATATTTTTGATATCAGACAATCTATTCTCCTTTAATGGCTGACATTAAGCCACTGAATTTACGGTTGAGAAATTCCAACGATGTTTGATACCGCATTACGTTCTCAGAAAACTGCATTTGCTCAACGTGTAATTCAACTGTGTTACCATCTTGAGATGCATTTACTGATTGACGGAATTGAGCACCCTCGTCTCCAGTGCCCGTGTATACTTTAAAATGACGGTCATTCGAAACAGAGACAGGTCCAACGTCCATCCGGGCTTGTAAGGCCTTAGAGAAGTCAATATCCCGAGCTTTGAAATTAGGAGTTGCGGAGTTTGCTATATTTGATGCCAAAATTTCGTTACGCTTAGCACGCAAATTGAGAGCATCCGCATGAGCCTGTATATGATTTTCAATCGATTTCATTTGGATATCATCTCTTGCAATGTTTTGTTTGGTGTGAATGTTGCAAGGAGTGTGCCAAATGATAATGGAGATACACAATGGCTGCAGACCAAGACAAATTGCTCTCACCAACTATGCTAAAGGCTCGAAACAAGATCCTAATAGAATATGCGGATTTGAGTTTCAGTGATGCTTTAGATGAGGTTAAGTTATCTCTAAAATCTGAAAAAAATAACTCTACCCGCTTAGCATTACTAGCAGCCAAAAGCTGGATTATAAGAAATAAAGTCTACGCTATGATGAATGAGCCTTTTGTTTACTCGCTAAACGAGTTGGAAAATACAAAGATTTTCTCTGAGGCCGAAGATGATGATGATGTCGGCGTTGATGGTCTTTTTGACGATGACGATGACGATGACGATGACGATGACGATGGAGCCGTTGAAGTTTCGATACTTAAGGCAACAACTCACAACGGCGTTAAATACATGAAGGACATGTTAATTAAAGTCAGCCAGGAGGATGCTGATAAATTAGTATCTGAGAAAAAGGCAAAGTACATTAAATGATGCAAAAAAACATTATAGTTATCTTATCAGTATTTTCTGCACTCGCATTCGTACTGTATTTCATGACACAAAATACACGTTTCGAAAGTAACATCCTGAAATGCAAGCAGGCAAAAAATAACTTTCAAATTACCTATGCTTCTTTACAAAATGGAGCTTCGGTGTCTTTTGAAAAGAATGATCAAGCATTAACAAATATTTCTATATCCAACGTCGAAAAAAATTCATTTCATTTCAAGCACCAATATTCTGATTTTAAATTAGATTTAGACAAGCTAATTGCCTCAGAGTTTGTCAAAGGGGAAACTCGTTTATACTCATGTGATTTGAAGAAATTCAAAATGTAATTAGAAAAGAGGGTGTCTCCAAGACACGTCAACGATGTTTAAGACAAAATCTTTGGTCGAAATTAATACCTCTCCATTGTGAATTTCTCGACTTTTTTCGATTTTTAAATAGAGTGAAATTGGGCGAACAGGTTCACCATTGCTACACATGCGCTGTAATTTTTCAAAATCAGAAAAATTCAAAGTGAGATCAGCTAACACCAACGGCCTATTGGCCTGAAAATGCATGTAACCAGGAACTTCGCTTCGCACTTTAGCCGTTCTGAAAATTACATTGCAATTATGATTTGGTAATGACGAAATCTCGCACGCAAAAACTATTTCTTCGTCTAGATTCAAGCCCGGCAAAACCATTTCAGCACTTGAAACCGTCAGCCGCAACTCCTCAAATGAGGGTTTTAGTGGTAAAACAACCATTTTACAGCAATTCCAATTCAATCTTTTTGCGTAATTGGGAAATTGCTGCCGATTTGATTTGAGATACTCGACCAGTACTAACAGAGAGAATTTCTGCAATTTCGTAAACATTCAATTCTTTTACATAGTAAAGCTCTACAACTAGTATTTGTTGTTGATTTAGCTCACCGATTGCATCTCTTAAATATTTCTTGAGCTCACCATTAAATATTTTTTCCTCAACATTGGGCTCCGTTGAAAAAATAAAATCACCATATAGCTCTGTTACTTCATCAATACTTTGATTTTGATTTGCAGCAAAATTATGCTCCCAAAGAGAAAATTCGGCTGGTGTAATTTTTAATTCCTGTGCAATTTCGGTCGAAGTCGCAAACCGCCCAAGCTTTAACTCAAGTAACCGCTTTGCTTTGTCTGTATTTTGTTTTTGTTTAACCGTAGTTCGACAAAGGTTTGAAGCCTTTCTTAAGTAATCGACAATAGACCCTTTTATGCGCAATCGCGCATAACTCTCAAAGTTTACACCCTCTTTTTGCTCATAATTATGGGCAGCTTCAATTAAACCAATCATTCCCACTTGCAAAAGGTCTTCAACTTCAGCTGCTTTTTGGACCCGCCCAGCATAAAAATAAGCGTATTTCTTTACCAGTTTAGTATGATCTTCTATCAACCGATCGACAGAGACCTTTTTGGTATAAGGATTTGGCATTTTAAGATCCAATCTCACCACTAAAAAAATGGATGTTGGAATTCTTTTGAGGGATAATTTCCTGAAGGTTTTTTGTAATCATATCCACACATCGGCCAACTATTCTCTTGGAGTTTTTATCCAATATAAATGGTTTTCGTGCTATGATAGACTGAACAACATCATTAGATCCTGGTACCCACCCAATGAAAGTCAATTGAACCTGGAGAAACATAAGTACTATTTTCTCAAAACTTTTAAAATCTTTAATCGCGGATTGTTCGTTTTTCGCCATGTTAACTATTATCGAAAAATTGGAAACACCTTTTTCCATATGTAATGCCTTGAGAAACGCATAAGCATCCATGAAACTGGTTGGTTCACCCACAAGCGTTACCACCACGCTGTCTACCGCGGCCGCAAACTCAATGCTAGAGTTGGATGCGCCTGCAGGAGTGTCAACAATTAGATAATCCAAATCATTTTCCATCACGTCAAGTGATCTAATTATTTTCCAGCGTTGTTCAGAATCTAAGTTTAGTGTGTCTAAGGTGCCAGAACCACCTGGAATAAGTTTTACACCAGCGTGTGAGTTGCAAATGACATCTTCCAGCGCGCAACTACCAGACAGGAGATCTGAAATAGTCTTATTAGGCTTTACATCCATCAAAATGTTTGCATTCGACAATCCAAAGTCTGTATCTAAAACAGCCACCTTGAAGCCACTTAATGATAAATTAATTGCCGAATTTACAGCGAGTGAAGTTTTACCCACTCCACCTTTTCCACTTACGAAGGCTAGTGATTTTACCATCTAACTATAAACCTTCCTGTTTCGCTAAGTTCCCTAAAAAATCCTCCACCACAGATACTTTGGCAAAATCAAGACCATCTTCTGAGATTTTCAGACCTGAAAAAAATTGAATTTTTTGATCTAGATCAGAAACTGCCGATAGTTCACTAACAGAAACCTCCAGCAAATCCATCTTTGTAAAGGCTATGAACAAATTTGGTATTTGAGAACTTTCAAGTAATTTTTTTACCGCATTATAACTTTTTCCGACTTCAAGAGCATATACCACGCTGACATTGGGTTTTTGCTCTAGCCGGTCAAATTTATCTAAAACAGCACTTAAAATATCTAGTGATCCTTCATAATCGATTATCAATCTACCACGGTCTAAATCTACATCTTGTCTCTTTCTAAACAACGAGGTGATGTTTGAATCCAAATCAGATTTAAATAAAGAAGTCAGATCTCCTGTAAGAGTATCGGCAATCACTTTATTGGATTGAACCGGTAACTTAGTCGGCAAGAATTTCGCTAGTTTTTGCGATAAAACTGTCTTACCTGACTTTTCAGGCCCACACACCAATATAACTTGACTGTCATCAAAATCTCGATTTTTCCCTTGTACAATAATCTTTGAGAATTGTTTTATAGCTCCATAAATATCAATGCTTTGATCCGTATCATTCATTAATTTGCTTATGCTTTTTTTACTAAAACCCATCATTTGCATTTTTGAACGTGTAGAAATCGAGTCGTCCTCAGAAGAGGTAATAGACCGGGCACCGTCAAAAAACGCCAACAATTCCGTAGCTACGCGGTTAAATGCTGGCTCAAGATCCATTTTTGTAAAAGGTTGCCGCTCCGAGTTCAAAGCTGGCCGGTCTATATTTATAGAAACAGCTGTATCAGGAAAATCTTCAGCATCTTGATACTTAGCGGTTTCAACATCAATTAGGTCAGAAAAGTTACTTTCGTTATCAATCATGTCCACCGCAGACAAAATAAGAGCATCTTGGCGCGCTTTTCGTTTTTCTGAAGATTTCAGGTTAGCTGCTTCCACTTGATCGGGATCGTTCGTAGCAACTATTTCGATCATACCGTCACGACGGTGCGTAGACAAAATGAGAGCGTCTGGGCCAAGTGTCTTCTTTACTTCTTCCATTGCAAGCGATGTATCCAAAGCGCTGAATTTTAGTTCTGGCATGAAACAGTCTCCAATATTAAAGGTTTATATCTACTCAATTGCATCGAAGCCTCCAACAGTGAAAGCTATTTCGACGCTTCGATCTTCCGGTAGCTCCATGAAACTTAGGACATTTATAGATGGCAGCTGCGATCTCACAAATTTTGCAACATGTTTTCGGATTTGTGGTGCTACAATGAGAAATACGGGCTTTCCTTCTTTGTTAAAATCTTCTGAAGCTTCATTAAGGTTAGAGAGTATTTTTTTTGCAAGACTTCCCTCTAAAAGAAGCATTTTTTCTTCAGGGTTTTGCCTTACAGTCGTTAGTATCATTTGCTCCAAGTCAGGTGCAAATGTAATCAAAGGGACGGTCTCTTTAAACTTTACTAATTTTTGAATGAGTAAAGGTACCAACTTTGGACGTATCCTCTCTGCTATGTCATCGATATCCATTTTTTGGATATTCATTGAGCCTAAACTCTCAAGAATTATTCGCAGATCTGATATTGGAACACCTTCCTCCAGTATGCATTTCATCACTGAGGTCAGTTGGTTAAGTGGCATAACTTTTGGGACGACTGTTTCTACAAGGTTAGGAAATGAAATTTTTAAATTATCTAGCAACTCCTGGACCTCTTCCTGGCCCAATAGATCAGACGCATAACTATTAATTATTTGGCTTAGATGAGTTATCAAAACATCGTCTGGTTCGACTATCACATACCCCTTTGCCTCAGCATCAGCATGTAAATTTTTATCTATCCAGTAGGCTTCTACGCCAAATGCTGGTTCGTTAACTTTCAAACCAGATATTTCTAATTTTGTGTTATCACCAGGTATCGCCAATTTTTTATCAGCATAAATCGTATCATCTGCCACAATTTTCTGACCAATTTTTATTTGATACTGAGAAGCTTCAAGATTCAAATCATCACGAATTCTTACCCCTGGCACTATAAAGCCCAAAGCTTTGGAAATTTCTTTCCTCAATCGAGTTATTTTTGGGACTAAATTGTCAACTTTACCTTCATCAACCAAGGCGACAAGAGCATAACCAATGTTAACAGAAACCTTCGATGCATCTTTAACATCCACCAGTCCAAACTCGAACTCCTCAACCACATCTTCTGTTTCTGGACTAAGTGCTTCACTGGATGTATCCAACGCCTCTCTTCTTCTAGAGTTCCAAGCAAGAACACCAGTAATTAATGAAAACCCAATAAAAAGTAAGTTAGGCATACCCGGCACCAAACCTAAGGCAAGCATAACAAGCGATGTGGGCAACCAAGCAGCGGAAAGATCAACCTGGCGTCTTATGTGATCAGACATATTTTCTGACGATGACACACGCGTAACAATAATCGCAGTAGCAATTGAAAGCAAAAGCGATGGAATTTGGGCTACCAGGCCATCACCTATAGAAAGTAAAATATAATTCTCTGCAGCTTGCGCAACACCCAAATTATGTTGAGCAATACCAATAATCAAGCCACCCAAAACGTTTATGGCCAGAATTAAAATGCCAGCAATAGCATCACCCTTGACAAACTTTGACGCACCATCCATCGAACCATAGAAATCGGCTTCTTTTGAAACATCTGATCTACGCTCAGTAGCCTCCTCAGGCGTCAAAATACCTGCATTCAGGTCAGCATCGATAGCCATTTGCTTTCCAGGCATCGCATCTAAAGTAAACCTGGCCGAAACCTCAGAAACTCGCCCAGCACCTTTTGTGATGACTACGAGGTTAATAATTACCAAAATTGCAAAGACAAAAAGGCCAACCGCATAGTTGCCAGCTACGATAAACTCTCCAAACGCTTGAATGACCTTACCAGCGGCATCTGCACCATTGTGTCCTTCTGATAATACAATTCTAGTAGAAGCTACATTTAAGCCCAACCTTAAAACCGTTGCTAAGAGTAACAAGTTTGGAAACGAAGAAAAATCTAACGGGCGATGTGTGTGAAGTGCCACCATCAATATCAATAACGAAATCGTAATGTTAAAGACAAAAAATACATCCAATAAAAAAATAGGTAGCGGCAAGACTAGCATGCCAACCAAAGCGAGGATACCGACAGGCAGCAGTGAGCCTGACATTTTTTTTATGCCGCCCAATGAAAAACCTATCGCCTGGCTCTGTTCCATCAATATAAACCTTTTGCTGCGTCAATTAATTGACACGTTTTATCTTTGTTTTTACACGATTTATTATTTAGAATTCCAATACAAAATCGTCTTAGGAATAGTACAGCATAAAACGTGCCATACCTTAACCAATGCAACGGTTAGTATACCTGATCACATAGTTAATTTAGGGTTCATGTAAGGGCTTTCCTTTTGGCACAATAATTGCTCATCACAGGCATCTTTGGAGTCGAAAGGCAAACACCATGCGTTTAACTAATAAATCTATGCCGATATTTCTTATGGTCGTCAGTGTGCTAGTGTCAGCCTGTGAGACGTCCGGCATCAATAACTTCCAGACCATAGATCAGTCTGACCACCCCAGGCCAACATTACCATCAAAACAGGCCGCACTGCAAAATACGCAATCGATCGTTGCAGAACGTCTACTCGCAAGTGCGCCCGACTATTACGTGCCATCGATTAAAGCAGTGGGGTTTTCGTCTATCGCGATACAACCTTCAAAAAATTTGAATCAACGACGATTGATGGCCATTCGAGCAGCTAAATTGGACGCCTACCGAGTTCTTGCTGAGCAAATTCATGGTGTTCAACTGGATGGACAAACTACTGTAGCTGAGGCGATGTTAACATCCGATGTTTTAAGCTCAGCGGTACGCGGTACAATAATGGGAGCAGAAACAGTTAAAATTGAACCAACAGGATCCGACACATACATCGTGGAGCTTTCTGTCAGCCAGACTCACTTAAACCGATTGATAAAGCTTTACAAGCAAGGCTTACTTTAGAAGTAAGTAATTATTCTCATGCATAAAATTTATCTTCTCATTTATCTAATTCTGGTAACATTGTCTAATGCTGCCGTAGCTGAAGGGCTGATTGTAGAAGCAAAGGGAACTGTACTTAAGACTACAACTCTATCTAATGATCTTTATCAAACACGTGCCATTGCAAACGCTCTGCAGACTGTTGTCCACTCGAGCCCACAATCTCTTGGTAGTTTTTCTTTAATAGAAAATGGTAAAGTGTTATTTGATCAAATTTCGTCGCAGTCTAGCATAAAGATTGGAGGCTATAGGATCCTATCAACACAAGACCATGGAGATAAATTTTCCGTAAGTCTGGAAGTCCTGATTTTGCCTTCAAATAAAAATAACGTTGCATTAAGTTGTCGCCAACCCAAAGATTTAGATATTGCGCTAAATTGGAAAGGCATCACACTCAAAAGGTCGATGCCCTTTTGGATGCAAATTGATGAGCAATCAATTTACCAGCAGATTGCATCTACAATTGCATCTGACGATAGGTTAAACATTAGAAAGAAAATACCGCGTCAAACGCTACAGGATACTGGTTACTCACTTTACGATACTGGTGACAACGCTGCCGCGTATGCTCCCAAATACGAGATAACAGCCGAGCTCAAATTAGATCTAAAAAATGAAACCAATTTACTACAACGTTCAAAGACCCTCACAATTGAAGCAACGACTGAACTTGCTCGGCGGTCGCAAATAATTAGATCAACAACACTAGAAAATAAGATTACCCTTTCCAAAAGTGGGGTTCTAATCAATGGACCCAATACGGGAAGGCAAAACTTAGAAAATATCCAAAAAAATATTTATGACGTTATGCAACAATCAGTAATAAACACTCTCAGGGAATTAGAGTGTAAAAATTTTGCGGGTAAAATAATATATCAGGGCCAAACTCTGAAGATTGATTTCGGTTTTCAAGACGGATTATTGGAGACTGATATCTTTAGCTCAGCTGTAATCGGCACAAAACAATTCTACTTCTCTGTGAAACAAATGAAAGAGAACTACACCACCCTTCACGCGTTATCTAACAACACTAAAGCAGAAATTTTTGATGGATTAGATGTTCAATTATTGGAGCGCTTCTAATGAGATATATTTTAAAAATAATGACTACTTTGTTTGTTTTGATGTTCTCTCAAACGGTTTCAGCAAACGAAAAATTAATTTATGGTGCAGACCTTAAAATAGTAGCTGAGAAATATTTCACTGAGAAAGGCATTCTGCATAAAGTTTTAGTATCGGATAAACGGGCATATTTTCCATGCGCAGAGAAAATTTTTATAGCACCTAAAAACCCAAACGACTGGAATACAATTAAAGCGTCATGCGGCAGCCCCGAGCGCTGGTCAGTTTCGTTAAGAACGCAAGAGTTCACAACCGGTAGCGACGGATCCAAAGACGTGGATGAGCCAGTTTCTATAAAGATAGTCTATACCAATCGAAATATCCCAAAGGGAAAGGTTATTCAGCCCAAGGACTTGGTTTTGAAATGGGCGAATTCTCGATCATCGCATGGTGCCTACCTCAAAATTGAAAATGTCGTGGGACGTAAAGCTAAAAGAAACATGTCAGGAAATGTTGTGATCAAAGCGCATCACATTTTAGCAAACAACGCAGTAAATAAAAACGACACTATATTAATAATATCTGGATCTGCAGGCCTCAGCATTGTAGCGTATGGAGAGGCCTTATCTGAGGGGAAAATTGGCGACATGGTCTTAGTTAAGAACTTGTCTTCCAACAGAAAGTTTAAGGCTATAGTGACGGCAGAAAAAAAAGTGTCCCCAATCACTAACATTAATTAGAAGCTGGTCGTTAAGGGACTCGAAAGGAGTACTCAATATGATTAATTCAGTAGGGAACAGTTTCGTTAACACCAATGTTCAGGTGAACGATAATGCTAAAGCAGATGTGACTGTTGATAAGCAGGTGTCAGATTTAGCACCTAAGGAAATTGTAAATAAGTTGGATAGCAAAGATCTAACTATTAAAAGCCAGGTAGCTAAACTTGCTGACGGACCCCCAGTAAATCAAACACTGGTCGACGAGATTAAGACTAAAGTTGAGCAGGGCCGCTACCCCATAGATCTTGATATTGTAACTGAAAAAATGTTTGAAAGCTTTCGGGAAGCTGAAGGCTAAAAGCATGGACAGTGACAGGCACGCCTTCTTGGATGCCCTTGAACAAGTGAGAGAATTACTGGCAAGTCCCGACGTCGCGTCGAGGGCTGACGAGACGTTTTTGACCGAAACTTTATCAAAGTTCTATGAGCTTATCGATAAATATGCAATCGAGCATAGCACTGATCCTGGAAGTCCAGAGGACCCTGAGAAAATAAAAGGAATTCTAGAACAGCTTACAACGCAATTAAATGCCATAGATGAGCATGTAACCTTAAATCAAGAAAGATTGAAGTTTCTATCTAATATTTCACCTAAAGCATAATTATTTCAATATTTTAGAAAATTTTTGCAAAGCCTCTTCTTGATAATTAATCCTATCAGTAATTTCTACTAAGCCCTCAATTTCTAATATCATTGAGTTGACAGCTTCGTTACCAAACGCTTGTGAAATCAGGAGCCAGATGTATGCCATCTGCAAATTAGGTTCAATAAAAAGATTGTAATATGTCTTGCCCAATCTTTCCGGAGCATTGCGATCCCCAGCCATAGCCTTAACATCCAACTCTACCACAATTTCTTCAGCTACTATTTCAATCAGTTCGTCCGTCACTAGGTCGCGGATATCATCAACCAACACAATTGCACGCTCACTACCACCTAGAGTTGCTCGCCATGCCCAATAAAGAGCTCTTTTGTAGTTGAGGGGACTCCCAAGGCCTTTGAAATATAAGATCGCTAAGTTGTGCTGTGAGGTTGGTTCTCCTTGGTCTGCAAGCACGGTAAACAATTCTACGGCCTTCTGAAAATCTTTATTTTCAACAGCATTAATTGCTTCTACGAAAGCATCAGGATCTGTATTAACAGAACTGGTTTGAGCATTAGTAATATTTACAGATATAATCACAGCACAAATGAAACTAGAAAATATACGCATCATGTTGCAGCCACCATAACTAGCTTTAGCTCTAAAACTCGTATGTTTTTTTGTCCATTATTTTGATACACAATCACCTTGGGTCTTTCTTTATCTTGCTTGATAAACTCTACTGAAATAGACCGCGGGAGGAAAACTCCCGCCCTTTCCAAAATTTCTTTTGGTTGATCGTAAAACGCCTCTAAAAACCTTTTATCTATCCAAGTACGCGCAAGAGCTTGCCCTAATATATCAGGTAAAAATTCTTGAATTTGTGCTTCGCTTTCTAAAATTATATCTTGATCATCGAACCTTGTTAGATCCTGTTCAGGTAAGAGTTTTTTTTTCTTTTTGAAAAACACCGTTGGCATCATTTTCGAAATCGCCAATGACGCTAAAAAACGTTTCACTTACCATTTCCCTCACAGATTATTACGGTCTCACGAAAAGTACGTTGTATTACCATGGTATCCTAGTAATATTGACGAATAAAGTACTTTGTAGGAGCTGCAAATCCATTTTGTATCACTGAATCTGTGCAAACACTCTTAGTTTTATGGTACGGCAGTCTATAATAATAGTATAAGCAGCGGTGATCAGTAATGACTGTTATTTTATCAAAATTAGTTGGGACTTCTCAAGCGGCCACTCGCCTAAAAAAACTAATTACGATGGTGGCTCCATCCAAATCAGCAGTCATAATTCAAGGACAGACCGGGGTTGGTAAAGAATTAGTAGCGGAAAGCCTACATGATGCTAGCCGACGAAAAGGTAAGTTTGTAGCAGTCAATTGCGCGGCCATTCCCCGTGACCTAATGGAAGCTGAACTTTTTGGATATGAAAAAGGCGCTTTCACAGGTGCCTTGAAAACAACCCAGGGGAAGTTTGAACAAGCAAATAAAGGCACTCTTTTTCTTGATGAAATTGGAGATATGAACCTCGACTTACAGTCGAAATTGCTCCGAGTTCTTGAAAACTCAAATGTAACACGCGTTGGTGGGCGAACAGACATAAAACTAGACGTACGAATTGTTTGCGCCACTCACAAAGACCTTAATGAATTAGTTTCTCAAAATAAGTTCCGAGAGGACTTACTGTTTCGATTGAATGTATTTCCAATTCAGGTACCAACCTTAAAAGAGCGACTTGATGACATACCAGAAATAGTAGCCCATCTCATAAAGAAACCGCTATCCAACAATTCAGGTGGAGCTACAATCGCATTTGAAGAAAGTGGTATAGACGCTCTAAAATCGTATGACTGGCCAGGAAACATACGAGAACTGAAAAATATACTAGAACGTGCGAAAGTTTTTTTCCCCGGTCAAAAAATCAACAACGAACAAGTCACTCAAACGCTTCTTGGATTCGATCAAAATTCGTTTTTTAACGGTGTAGAGGAGACAACAAGTGTTTGGAATGCACTTGATGAGCTGGGCGGCGTAGACCGTGGGCAAGACAACACATTACAGGCACCACCATTACCAGAAGATTTCTCTCGGGTTTTTGATAGCTCCAACAGTATCGATATAAGAAAGCTACTTAGAGATATAGAAATTGTGCTAATTGAAAAGGCGCTTGAGCGGAATTCAAGTAATACAAGCGAAGCAGCGAAAGACCTGAATCTTCAACGCACTACGTTAATTGAAAAAATCAGAAAATACGGCCTTTAGAATGTTTAAGACTTGTTCCAACCGTCTACGAGTTGGGTTATGTATTCTTCCGAAGAGGTGGATACATTAACAGCTTTTTCCATTTCTGAGAACCTTTTGGTGTACATTGCTTGAAGCAGTGCTTCTCTCTGATCAATTTTTGTGAGTTTACTCTCAAGGCTAGAGCTTCGGTCTTCGTATCCCGCAACAGTTGTCTCATGATTTCCTGTAGATGCAAGCGCTTCAGAAAAGAAATCAAACAACTTTGTTTTGGCACTCCGACCCACATAGATACTTAAATCTCCAGGAGTAGAACTCGCAGTTTCAAACACAAATCCAGGGTAGTCGGGTGTCGAGAAAGCAAAAGGACCAGAGCCCGTAAAACTCATGCTTTTTTCACCAGTAGTCCCTGCGTTTAATTTATCATCAGAATCTGTAAAGGTGTGCTTACCGGATGGTACATCCGAGTCTGTGGCGGCATACACAAAGACGTTTGGGTCACTCGCGTAAGCTTTGTCTTGAGTAAGCGCATCAAATTTTTCCGGTGCATTCAAAAACGTTCGATCAAAGGTTGTTTGATCAAATACATACGAACCATCAACTGCCGTCTTAATACCAAACTCTACAAAGTGAATATCTGCATCTCCAAACCCAGTAATAGGTGCGGTCATCAAATTCATCAATTTCTGCTTAGTACTTCGAAGGTAAGCGTTATTGGCTAATTGACCACTTTCGTCACCAACTTCATCAACAAAGCCAAGCGCGTTTAAATCCGCTTTGTAAGCATTTAACTCTCCAATCAAGCTTTCAACGTTTTGTTGAATATTACTCTGAGAAAGAGATGTTTGAATGATTTGATCACCTGAAACATTGGACAGCAATTTAATATGAAGGCCCGCAACCAAGTCTGTTACCGTGTTTGTTTCGCGTGAAATATCTACTCCATTGAACTTAAAAGCTGCATCAGTTGCACTTTGAATAAAAGAATTTGGATAAGAGCCACCCGAAGCTGTCTTGAACATATTCGCCTCTGAGCTGCTCCCATCACTGTCATCTATACTAATTGAATTTTGAGCTCCTGTTTCACTCGTGATTAAAAGTGAAAATGCAGATCCAGAGGCAGACTTTTGAACTACTTTTGCGGATACACCAACTATCGCATCAAGCTGAGCTGCAATTTCTGTCAAGGTATCGCCTACTGACACGCTGATTGTGGTGGTATTGCCGTTTTGCGTGAATCCATCAAATGTTGGGTTTGATGGACTGCTGTACTCCCCAAATTTTACGCTCAACGAACGAGCATTCTGTACCGCGTAAGTGGCAGAGGAAAAACCAGGCATTTCGAATATAAATGGCTTGGCAATTGTGACATCACTCAAAATATTTGAAGATTCCGTAAGGGCAGAATGATCGCTAATCGATGCAGAGACATAATCACTGTTAGGTGTAACGCCTAAGCTCAAATGGCTTTGGCCCATTATCGTTGTTACATTTGCTTGACTGACTTGCATGCTAGACTTCAAGACTGCCATTCCAGAAATCGCCGCATCAACTTTGTCTTTTTTAGCCGTTACTATTTCTTTCACGGCGGAAATCTCAGCATCAACAATAGCATCAACGATTACCGGAATGTTATATCCCGAACCCGTCTTATTGATCATACTTACATAGTCGTTACTGATCGTATCACTCATAAAACACCTCTAGTAGTTAAACGACCATTTAAAGTAAAAGCTTAGATTAATAGGAAATTTCAATTTCAATTCTACGGTTTTCTTCACGGCCCTCAGAAGTGACATTATCTGCCAGAGGGTCAGTTTCACCTTTGCTCACTGCAGACATTCGACCCCCAGATACTAATCCAGTTTCTTCTATTGCCTGCACAACGCTCGCAGCCCGCCCAGCAGCTAGATCCCAGTTATCACGAAACTTACCATTAGAAATTGGAACATCGTCAGTGTGGCCCGTGACTGTTATTTTGCTGTCAGGGCTCATGGCAGTCAGAGCGATCCTATCCAAAATTTCTTGAGCATCGTCTGTTAGATCAGCTGTACCAGATGGGAATGCGCCCCCAGCACCAACAGAAATAAAGACGCTTCCCTCGCGTTGCTCAATTTCAATAAGGCCTTGGTCAATTTGTTCTTGTAACGCAACCGTCAACTCTTCGGTGGCTTGAGATGCATTTTGAAGTTTTTCCGCTGTTTGTTGCGAAGATCCGCCCGAATCTGTACCGTCCTCAGGAAAACTTTTTTCGAGGGAAGCAGCTAACTCCTGCAGCTCAGCTTCCAAACCTCCAAAGAGCACTTCACTATCCGACGCACCAGTCGCCTGCCGCGCTTCATTTAATGCAGCCATTGTTTCTTGAATCATACTTTTAATTTCTTCTTCGTTTAGCTTCTCTTTGGGGAAGTTAATAACGACATTTTCACCAAGGGTCTCAATTTTAACCTCACCACTATCAATCGCTTTTTGTAGTTGTTTGGCCAACTCAGTCGCATCCAGGGACGCGTCACTTTCACCACCAGCACCATCAAAATCTGAATCTTTTTTCTTATCTAATTCTCCCCCTTCCGGAGAATCCTCTAGTTTTGTTTGCAACTCAAGCTCAGGCTTTTGCAATTCAGTTGTCTGCTGGCGAAGTGTTTCAGTTACAGACGGTGTGGGATTAGGGCTGAAGTTCAACGAAATGACTGTAGTTCCCTTCGGCTGCTCAACAACGGGAACAACTTTTTGCACACCAAACGCCTCGCGAAGTGAGCCGGAAATTTGTTTAAATTTAGGAACATTGAATTCAGCAAATGACAGAATTAAAACAAAGAAAGCCATCAAAAGCGTTGCCATGTCAGCAAAGGTTGCCATCCATGCTGGCGCTCCGACTGGTGGGCATTTAGGACACTCAGGTTCGTCCTGTTCGTCGTCGTTGAGAGCTTCTTCAGCCATAATATTTTACTTCGCCTCCCCTACGCTGCAATTTCAAATTTAGCTTGCAACTTTGGCGGCAGAGTAGCGGCCATCTGGTCTTGAATGTTTCTTGGACTGTCACTGCGAGCTATTCCGCGCAGACCTTCCAAAACACATTGCCTGTAGTTGACCTCAAATTCGGTATAGCCTTCTAACTTTTTCACCATTGGCATAAACATGACGTTGGCAACAAAGGCACCATATAAGGTTGTCAAAAGGGCAACAGCCATCGCTGGGCCAATAGACTTTGGGTCACCCATATTACCTAACATCAAAACCAGACCGATTAGGGTACCAATCATCCCCATCGCTGGAGCTAGGTCAACCCAGCTATTTACGCAACCAGTCGTTCCAGCGTGACGCACTTTCATCGATGCAATCTCAGAATTCATTTGTTTTATGAGTTTCTGCTCATCAGCGCCATCAACCAGCATTTGCATTCCTTTTTCAAAGAATTTATCCGGCACTGGCTGACCCTCAAGAGCCATCATGCCATCCTTACGCGCCATTCCAGCAAGCTCAACCATGCGCTCGACTGTCTCATCAAGCTTAGGTAATCCTGGCTTGAAACATTTTCCCATAGCCTTAAAACTTGCGAGGAATGTTGGCATAGGTGCTGAATACATAACCGCAAAAAAACTTCCCCCAAAAACAATCAAAATGGATTGATTGTCTACAAATGGTGCGACGCCACCACCCGCGATCATCGCAGCTACAATCATACCAACGGCACCTATGAAGCCAAGTAGTGCTGCTATATCCATTTTAGATACTCCTCTTTTCAGATCGATATATACAAGTTTTGTACCATTCTTTATACGCAGTGTAAAAAAAATCACCCAAAGACACAGATTTGATGGGTACAGCGAAGGAAGTACAATTATGCATAATTACCTAATTGGCGCCGCTTTTTTTTCAATCTGTTTAATTAGCAACGCATCTGCGCAATTCATTTCACAGCAAAACACGGTAAAAGATTTAAAAAATGGTACAACCTGGCTTCGTTGCTCGGTTGGGCAAGCTTGGGACCCCGCACTTCAAACGTGTACAGGCCAAATAATTAAATTAGATCACAGTCAGATAACCTTTGCGATCAAAGAAGCGACACGCCAGCTCGGAGGCCTTTGGCGTCTGCCCACGCGCTCAGAACTTGAGAGTCTAGTTTGTGATGACTGTTCACCACCGAAGATAAATTCAGAAGACTTTCCAAAAATTTCACCAGAAGCGTATTGGACTAGTGATACTAACGCTCTTAACTCAAGAATGTTTTGGACTGTCAATTTTATGACCGGCCACTCATATTCCAGATTTTTTCCCTATCAAGCTTTGCCAGTTTTATTAGTTAAAGCTAAAAATTGAAAATTGTTTGAGCTGCTATTTGAGCACCTACAAAATGCTTGCGAGCGTTAAGATGATTACAAAACCGCAAACTACTGCCGCAGAAACTTCCATGACCTGGGTTTTGGCATTCTTAACATTTGCTAGATAAGAAGCCCTAACCTTATCAACACGGTCATTATAAATTTGAGTTGCAATTTGGTATGAATTAATCATGTCAGGAGAAAATTCGGCTAAATTAAGATCGTTCAGATTTATAGAATTAGACGTTTGGAGGGCATTTATAATTTCTTCTAAACTTGCTGGAGTAAGCTTTGTAGACGTGGGGACTGGAACGCCCTTAAACAAAAGAAATCCATTTTCAGGGTAAATAGCGGGCACAGGGTCGATAGGAACAGACTTTGCGAAAAGGCCAAAACAGGACAGTTCGTCCGTCGTAAAAAATGTATTTAGAATTTCATAACTAGAAATCTGTTGAGCGTTAAAGTTCACCAAAGTATCAACCATCTTGAGCGCAAAATCAGCTTCAAATTTATGCTGTTCGGCCTCAGAACGAGCCTCTGGATCAACAACGACTTGCTGATCTTCTACCTGCAGATTTTCACCCTCAACAACAGTTTTTTTATCATCTTCAGCCACAACCTTTCCCTTCAACCACAAGCTATTCATTATTTGGGGTAACGCAAGCCAAAACCATTAAGTGCAATACAGCCAGCTATAAAAATATAGCCGGCTGTATTTAAACTTACGATTAGTATCTTAGGACTGCAGCAGCGCCAGCATACCTTGTTGCTGTGCATTTGCCTGAGCAAGCATCGCCGTGCCGGCTTGCGCCAAGATCTGGCCTTTAGCTAGCTCAGCCGTCTCACCTGCGAAATCTACATCCAATTTCGATGACACGTCCAATTGATAACCTGCATTCAATGAACCCATGTGGGACAAAACATTGGACACTTTATTATACAATGTTCCTGCATTAATATTAAGATTATCAACAACTGTTTTGAGATCTGCCAGAGCAATAGCCGCCTCTGCACTACCTGAACCAATATCTGAGCCCGCCAATTC
>ERZ1047472.415-NODE-415-length-38954-cov-6.015656_pt1 | contig 38954 bp, 39 predicted proteins | sample MGYA00383095_ERZ1047472 | MGnify/ENA primary metagenome ERZ1047472 (study PRJEB29581, sample SAMEA5548365) | metagenome | biome: marine; feature: coastal; material: water | depth 1 m | study: Short-term variability in the microbial, nano- and picoplankton dynamics... | reverse complement strand
GAATCAGTTAATTCATTTTGCCAATCATTAAGATCTTTTGCCATTGAAACTTCCTCAGGAAGCCAATGAGCGTTTTGTTGTAACTTATAGTATTCATATGCCTGATTATATTCAAAAGGCTTATATGCCTCTCTAGGAGTGAAGATTTTTGCTACTTTCTTTTTTTTCATCTGTATCCTTTTGGTGTATTGTGTAGGTCAATCTAATATACCACGCTAGAGAAAAACCAATATCAATTAGTACTTAAAATAAATATTCTCTATAAATAATTTTTAGCGGTATTTAATACAAGGACAGCATTGGAAATGAAGTTGATTTGATTGAAATCTTTATTGTTAAATTTGAACGGATTGAATTTCGAGAAGATTTCATATCTTCTCTTATTAGAATGGATATTTAATACCCATCTGTTAATTAGTTTTATTTTCTCTTTTCATTTTAAAATTATATATCGCTGCTCTTTTGTTGACCAGTATTCATTAACGCGAGCTTTAGTTCGAGTTAATGCCCTAAGAGTTTGTCTAGCTATTTGTTTTTTGGATTCAATTAATCCATCTTGTCGATTATTGAGATCTTTTGCCATCGAGACTTCCTCGGAAAACCATTTGGCTCCTTTTTTTAGCCTATAGTTTTCATATGCTTGATTACGTACAAACGCTCTATATACTTTTCTAAAAGTGAAGTTTTTTGATACTTTCTTTTTTTTCATCTGTATCCTTTTAGTGTGTTGTGTGAGCCAATTTAATATATACCAAGCTACAAAAGATTTAATTCTTCTCTATTTAGCTCTCACCACTTCAAAATCAAGGGTAGTTACTATTACTAAGCAACTAACTTAATGTTATTAGGTATTTTATTGAATCCAAAATCACATAAATTATAATATTCTACAACTCTATTGAATTCTTCGACGCTTTCATTATGGAGAATCCAGAGAATAGCGCTCAATAGTTCGCCCTTAGCATAAGTACTAATTCCTTTTCTGGTTTCTAATATATATATTGCTGCTCTTTTGTTTAAAATATCCATTCTATGCTCCTATTGCTTCAATTAATAATTGGTCTGGACTGAAGAGTTTTACGGATCCCTTCGCATTTGCTTTGTAAGTAGATTTAGATTCAAATTGGTTAACTATGTTTTTTTCTTTTTCTGATAGATCATCATATTCTTTTTGAGCATAATCTTCAGGAAGAAAGTTTAGCTTCTTAGCGGCTTCGATGTTAAAAAGTCTTAATACTTCCATATCCTTGAATTCTAAATGCATAGTCCCTTTTTTGTAGATACTGACAAAGAAGTAATCCGTTTCTATTTTCTTGTTCTGACCTTCTTTAAGAGCATCTTTACAATAAGTAGACATATCTTTCTTCCATTCATTAAAATTAAAGTATTTAAGGACACGATCCATATCGTTTAACAATTCTACTTGGTCATAATTAACCTGTAGCTCGTCATTCCACCTTAGGTCTTGATAAAAAGGTATAATTACTTTCTTTTGTACTTTATAAGCATTATTTGTCTTCCAGCCTGAGAAGTAGTGAATATTCTTTTTAAACTCTGCTCCCCATCTATTATCTCTAAGAGAATGTTTAGTAAAAATCTCAAAAAGGTTAACAATAGAGTCACTCATCATTTCCGGAAGATCGGCAGTAAGATCAATTAATAATTGTTGAACGTTTTCAATAGAAAATTCAACTTTATCGTTTTCGCTGATATATTTTCTGAATTCTTTTCTTTTTTGACTAGTTAAGCGACTACTAACAACATCTAGTTCAAGAGCTTTGTTCCAGTACTTCTTTTTTATTGTTTTCGAGAATTGATTGAACTGATATTTAACTGTTTGAGTCAGGTCTCCTGAATCATCATTGAGTCCACAAACATTAAGAGATATGTACTCCTTAACGAGATTACTTTTTTGATAGTAGTCCAAGATAAACGATCGAACTCTATCTCTTTCTAATTCGTATCTATGAACTAGAGTTTCTAAAGAGTTAGCTCTCTCAATATCTCTATTTTCTTCGAACTTTATTTCTTCGTCTTCTTCCTTCAAATTAGAAAAAGTATCTTGAAGATAAGTTTCTTTATTTATGTAGATCATAGCAACTTCAACACCAGTTTCTCTTTCAGCGTCAATAAATCCATTTTGAATAAATTCTATTTCGGCTCCTAAGTCATCAAGTATTTGGGCCAAGTGCTTTCTCTTGTGAGTATATGGATTTTTAATAGTTTCAGCATTAATAAGGCATATGATTTGACCGGAAAAAAGAATATCTATTGCTTTTAGCAAATGGTCTATATCGTTTGAAAATGGGAAGTTCCCTACTATGAGATCATAACTTTCGATACCATTGTGCTTTAGGAAGTCATTGTCTATAACATTACAAATGCGAGGAAATCTCTTGTCTTCTTGTTCTAGATTTTTAGCCTTAAGAAATCTTCTTAGTTCAGGCTCAATTTCGATAGCGAAAACATCTACATTATGAGAAAAGTTATCGTCTTCATATATCATATCAATAAGATGACCCTTCCCTGCACTCGGTTCAAGTATAGATTTGATTTCTCTTTTATTCTTGATTTTACTAAGCATTTTTTTAGCAATTGAATCTGGTGTTGGATAAAAGTCTTTGTTATACATGAATACCTCGCTTGAGATATTTTAACACAGCACGGTATATCTTGTCAAGAGATATTACATACCACAATATTAAAAACACAAATCACTTATGGAAAATGATTTCACTAGGATTTAAATGTCTATTTCATGTAAACTTTGAATTCTTTTTATTATTGTATTTAAATTATAACTATGCTCTTTAACATAACATTCAACTTTAGGATTTACGAGTTTAACTCTTTCTACTTCGGTATGCTTATCATCAACGAATATAATTCTATCGTATCTATGCTTTAATAAACTTATAAATTCAGCTTTCTTGCTTGTATAAATAATTTCATCAAAAAAAGAATCTATTTTATTCTCTTTTAAACACTTGTGAGTTTGCCCTACAAATTCTTCATGTCTCGCTGTAATTATAACGATATCCCACCAATCCCTATCTATTTCAGATAAAAAAAGTGCTACCTCTTCATATAGATTGAGATTCTTGTGGGCTTCATGTTTGTTTTCGAGGAAAAACAGATCTATGTCTTTACCTTTTATGTGATTATTCGGACTTTTAAATGTGTTATCTCCAAATGAATAATGAACGATATCTTTAACTGTTATAGTGGAATTGTTCATTTTATTGAAAAGCGCAAGAAAAGGAGATGAAAAATCAACGAGCGTATTATCATAATCAAGTATTATTAAGTTTTTCATTCTTTCTTCCCTTTTTCAAACATATGTTGTCATGCCGCAGCGCTAATCAAATTTTTATAACTATGAGATCTAATTCTGCTTTCCATAATTGTTCTAAGACTTCTTGCTCCTAAGCCAATTTTAATCGCTTCTTCAACAATACTGTCTATTTCTAAATCATCTAGAACATAATCAATGTTTTTATGTTTAATAATCGTCTGATATTCATGAAACATAGAATTATCTACATCTTTAAATATTGATTTAAGCATTTTCTTATTTATTGGATCTAGGTTCTCGATTAACTGAAATCTTCCCAGGAACTCATCTCTAACACCTACACTTATTAGGTCTGCTCTAGTTAAGTCTCTTAATTTAGGTTCTTTCTTAATAGGAGTAACATTGCTTGCAGCGCTTAATCCTAATTGCTTTTTTGATCCTTTAATTGCTATAGATTTTCTAAGATCAGTGAATGCTCCAGATGCTACAAAAAGAATGTTTCTAGTATTAATAGTAACAAATGCTCCTCTTGGGTACTCAACTTCTATATCTGCGCCTTCAATCATCTTTAATAATTCTGATTGAACCTCTTTTTTCAAATCTTTATCTGATATTAAGAGTTTATCGATCTCATCTAAGTAAACAATTCCATATTCAGCGGCATCAACATCACCTTTACAGATCCTAATTAATTGACCTAAACAAGCTGAGTTTGCCGAAGCTCCCACATATCCTTCTACTGATAATTGAGAACAATCAACAGTGGCCATTGGAATATTTAATGTTTCCCTTATTGTTTCAACTAGCTTTGTTTTCCCGCATCCAGTTGGACCAATAAGAAGAGTACTTAATTTTTTTACATTTCCATCTACCATAGTCAAAGATCTTCTATCGATCATCTCTGCTAGAGCTAGTTTGGCGTTCTTTTGACCAATTACGTTTTCATTTAATATTTTATACATTGTATTTGCTGACACTATACCTTCGCACTCTGCCGCCAACTCTTCCTCTTTTGAGTCATAAAATCTTTTAATTATATCTCTATTACTAGTGAGTAAGCTTTTTTTCTCCAAATCCTTTTGTTCTGATTTTTTATGTACTATTGCAGCAACTTTATCGCCCAACCTTTCATCTAGTTTTAATGCGTTTAAAATAAGGTAATAGTTCTCTTGAACGTCTCCGTATGCATCTGGGGATGCTTCTTTAATCGATTCAGTTACACATTTAAGACAAACATTCTGAGGAGCATCATAATTGCTAAAGTTAAGTATCTCACTTGATTTAGTGTGGCAGCATGAACATTTTACAATCATATTTTCCCCTTTTCCCTTTTTCGAGTTGGTATGTTATAACTAGCATTTTAGCACACCAATAAGATGTGAGCAAGTACTTTATCGTACAAAGAAACGTGTTTCATTAATTAATTATTAACAATATGGTATATTATAAATAGTTGTTACTATATATCAAGGAGCTGTATGACAAAACTAAGAGATAAATTCGAAGGTGTTGATGAATCAGAAGGTGTTTGGCACGACTGCCCAGATTGTTCAAGAAGAGTTCCTGGTCCGGTTTGTGGTTGTAAATCCAAGACAATGAAGATTTCTAAAGAATTAATGCTAAATAATGTTCCTTATGACTTTATGTTCACTCCGACCGACGAGATGTATGAAGATTTAGACCTCAAGAGGCATATTGTTCTTAACCACCTAAAGGAAGTCATTGAAAAAATGTATTCTCTGAAAGTTACATTAGAGCTTAATACGAAAACACTTACTCTAGAAGTAAAGACTGAAGATAAAACCACTGAAATGAGTGTTCTTCAGTATCAAATAGTTGCTAAAGCAGTGAGTCTTAATGAATTAGAAGCTTTAGGATTTGATAATGATGTTAATAACCTTAGAGCAATAGGTCACCCATTAATGATAAAAGACTCCAATCTAATAAAAGAAGAAACTATGAGTCTTGTTATCGCGAAACGACATATTATGTATTTTCACTGCCGTAACGAGGATTTTGTGAGTTTCGTAGTTAATAGACTTGAATCTTTAGAATTCGACGAAGCTATTTAGTGAATAAGAACTATAAGGTTCTTTGATTAGTACCTTATAGTTCAACCTTAAACATCTGGACTAAATCCGAAGAATTTACATAGAATAAATAATGAATATCTCCAAGAGCTACCACATTTATAATTTTAGATGGTTTTAAATTTAATACCTGAGAAAGAGTAATTGCCGTTTCGCTATACCCTAACAACATAATGTCTCCATTACTTTTGGTTGCTACAGAGCTTGATTCACCTCTGGATAAATCAGTCAATACGGATAGTGCCTGTGAGTTAACCAGAGAATCGTCAGACTCATCGAAAGTCTGGTATAACGATCCAGATTTAATAGAATAATAAAAGTCTTTACCTAGTATAAAATAAGCAAGAGAATTATCTGTCCTTATTATTTCGCTAGAAGTGAATCCAGTTTCGTCAGAGTATACTTTGGTATAATTTGAGTTGTTTACGTTAATATTTACAGTGCAGTCAGTTTGACATTCAAAAGAGCTTTCATAAGTTAGGTCGCTATTAACGAATATATCCTGGAGGCCAGTTGGCCTGGAGATTTTAAGCTCCTTATTTCCGCCGATTATTGTTTCAAATAACACCTCTTCTCTTCCTTTTACCGAAACTATTGAATCAGCGTTAAATTTATAGGTACTGTTTCCGAGTAGATCAATTTTATATACGGCATCTTGTCCAGTAGACCCATTTTGCATTAAAGCGAAGTATCCAGAATTTATGGACTGAACGATTTCAGATGTAACGTTTTGAGCGAGAGTTGTCTCATTTGATGACTTTAGATTCATGAGTTTGTTTTGAGTATGAATGATATGAGGATCACCGTTGTAATAGAATGGGTTCGTCACATTTAAATAAGTCGCAAAACTACTCAATCCTGTCGATATTGTAGTTGTATAGATTCTTTTCTCGCCATTCGATAGCACGACCTTTGTGTATATTATTTCTTCGTGAGATATGCCATCTGCTTCAATTAGTGTATTCGGGGATAAATCGACAGTATAAGCGCTATTTGCATCCATATTTAAAATATCCATATTCGTACCGCTTGGAGCGATAAAGTATCCTGGATACATATTCGAAATAGAATTTTTAACAATGTTCACATGAGGAATAGCAAGAACCTTAAAACTCTCTAAGGCAATGTCTATGATGCCATTGTCCAATAATACGTATTTTGACTCTTTATCAATTTTTTCGATATTCGTGCTTGAAGCTAATTCAGTAATAAAAATAGGGGCGATTGGGTCAATTACATTTACAGAAAAGTCCAGGTTAACCGAAGTACCATCCAAGTCTAGGTTGACAGTTATTGCTTTAACTCCGGTACTCGAATAATTAAGTTCAAGAGATATGAAACAACTAGAATTTGGGTTTATTTCTAAGCAAGAAGAGATGTTAACAGTAACTCCAGCAGTCGCCCCCAATAAAGAAACGGTGCTTACTTTAATCGGTTGAGATGTAACCCCTTCTGTTGAATTATTAAAAAGAGATAGGATTTTAAATTCTTTTATATTCTTTTTCATGTCACCTATATCCCCAAAAGATGTCGAGGCAAGAGAATACTGATAGATTGGACTCCCTACTTGAATTAAAGATAGAGGGACGCTTTCTGATTCATTACCAAAAGAGTCAGCGCTTTTAATAAAAAACTCATTTAAACTGTCAACTGTTAAAGAAGTAGTATATCCCGAGACAAATTGAGCAGATGTAATACTAAATAGGAGACTCGATCCAAAATGATCACTATAAACGTTTATTTGAGTCGTGTCTGAATCAACAGTTCCCTGCAAAGTGATATTGGTATTTACAACAATCCCTCCATTTAAAGCTAATAGGGCGGGATCTAGAACCACCTGAGCAGGAGCTATATCGTCATGGTTAATAGTAATTGGGCCAAATATCGTTGATGAATTGTTGGCCTTATCACTAGCGCTGAAATAAATTAGATTTTGAGTGTTTTCGGTCAATTCTATAAACCCTAAGTTTGATTGCCAATCTTCATACCTGTAGCGAGTAAGAAGATTAGCGCCAAATGGATCAGTATAAAATTCTATATTTTGAATTGATAGATCTTGAACTCCTGTTAGTACTGGGTGATAGTATTTTACTTTAGTGTTAAATATGTCTGAAGTTAAAGACGTTGAAAATGCCAAGTCAGCAGGAGGTAAATCATCGTGAGTAATAGTTCCGTAAAGAATACAATCTAATTTTAAACTATTCCTGTAAACACCTATATAATATTGCTCTGATTTATTTTCAGATAAGCTAATTAATACACCATTTTTTGTTTGAGCATCAGTATGTTCACTAATCTTAGAAAAACTATCGCAAAATTTATCTCCCTTATGGACGGAAACTTTATCTATATTACTAATCTTACTAGCCATTAAAGTGTAAGAGGGGTTAGATGTGTGTAATGCTTGAGGAGTGAATTCCAACTCAATTGTCTTTATATTTGTTTCCGTGTCACTAGAAGAATTAGAACAAGAGGAGATAATTACAGCCAAGCTGAGTAATAAAAGGTATTTCATATATCTCCTGGTATCATTATTGGGATCGCCTTTATATCAACCTGATAAGGGCTACTTGTGTTGTATGTATCAAAATAGACTCTACCTAAATAATGAAAGATTCCTAGATAAGTGCCCGAATAACTAGTTGTTATTGAACTCTTGTATCTAAAGAACATATTAAATTTTGGGCTCCAATAATCGATATGAGAACTCGCATTTCTGTAAACAACTAAAAGCCTACTGGGTGTTAAAACAAGATCGTAATTACCTATAATAGTTGTCTCTAATGTGTCGTCTGCTACATTTATTATACTTAATTCAGCGCCACTACTTTGAATTAGATACCCGTCTTGGTAGGATGAACTCATGAAACCAGGAGAAGACGTTAAGATTGTTTCAGATAATAATTTCGTCGATCTTGTAACCGAGACAACAGACATAACTCCTGACTCTTCTTTCAATAAATAATAATTATCATTATCTTCCCCTATTTTCGAAATTTGATCAAAGCTAACCGCAATAGCCGCAAAAGATCCAATATTGTCGTAATAATAAAGGGTGTCTGGAGTGGAATCAGTAAAGAACTTTATATCTCCAAAACCTAGATTTAGATTTCTTATTGCATAATCGATGTTTCCACTTTTACTTAATACTGTTTCTTCGTAGTTTGTAAGGATTTCGTTTGATGTTAATGTTAGGCCATCCCATACGAATTCTCTTAAATGATTAAAAGAGCTCGCATCTTTATATCTAACTATAAATCTAGAATTCTGAATTACACCCTCCACGAGATCAACTACCTGAAGAGGAATTGTTTCGTCTATAACAAGTATATTTGTGTTTGAATCAAAGTGAAAAACGTGAGATTCACTGTTATCAATATCATTACTCATGAAAAACAATTTACCTCCCACTTCTGCGTGTTGGAATAATTCTAAGGTTGTGAAGTTTTCAATCCCTAAAGCGTTAGTGTCCCCAACTTTGAAAGTTACTAGACTGTGATCGCTTTTATCTAAAATATATAAGAGATCTGGTTGAGAGAAATAAACATGGGTATCATCTTCTTGGCAGTAGAATTTAGTTGAATCAAAATCAGTGACATTGGCAGAAGTTGTAATTATAGGATTTATTACGTCAACTCTAGTAAAAACTCTGAATAACTCTGTAGACGAATCTACATTTCCAAAATAGCCATCGGTAGTACAATAATTGATTACATTTACCGATGCATTCAAAGGAAGATTAAATCCATGTATCGAAGAGGTATTTAACTGGGAGTAAATACTTGGTTTATTGTAAGATGTTCTAGTTGTTGCGCTAGATATTATTCCAGTACTTGAATCCGTCAGTGTAATAACTTCATCTCTATATATTCTCATATTCTGAGTAACAACATCGGGGAAAGTGAACGTAATGTTGTCGTCTTTTATTCCATTAGTTAAATAATTAAAATTATAAACAAGGTCGCAAGTTTCGTGTCCCCCAACTACTCTACTTAAGCAGTCACTCGTTGGATCGACAGTTATTTCGGACGAATTTGATGTTGCGGTCATCGAACTTATAACAACAGCATAACCAGTATCAGCGTCGCTTGTATCGTTCTGAATAACAACTTTATCAGAAAAAGAAACCCCAGAGGCAACATACTCATTTTTGAAGATAAGAGGAGTAATAACTCTATAAACGGGAGCAATTAGATCTTTTTGATATACATCTATTTCAGTATAATCTGAATAGTTCTGAGCTGAATCTTTACTTCTGAGGTATATCTTATTTATTTGATTCAACTTAAGAGTATAACTATCTCCGACTAAGAAACTAGCATAAGGTATCGTTCTAATGAGTGTCCCACCTATTGATTCCCAAACTTCAATATCGAGAGATTCTGACTGGATCCCCATTATATCAATATCAAGGTCAACGATAGCTGTCCGGTTTAAAAATATTAAACTAGAACTAAGTTCTGGCTTATCAGGAGGAGTAAAATCAAATTCCAGGGAGAATGTAACTCTCGACTCATTTCCGGCCAAGTCAGTTTGATATATGTCTACATTCTGAACTGTGTCTGAATTTATGTTAAAGGAGTAAACATAGCTTCCTAGATTACACGGAACAACCTCTGTAATACTGGTATCGATATAGACGTCTAGTCCGGCTTCACAATTCCCTAAAAATATATGATTAGGATTATTAGTAATGACCGGTATCATTACGGGATTATAATCAAGGATAGGAGCAGTCGTATCGACTGTAATTGATCTATCCAAAGTTGTCGTGTTTCCAGCTAAATCGGTTTGAGATAAAGTAAGATTAAAAGTGTCTCCTTCGACAAAAGAACCCAGTGTTTTAGAAAAAACCCCTAATGAACATGTTATAGTGTCGATCTCTGGGGAAGTCAGGTTAATACTCAAGCCGTCTTCACATACTCCTTTTATTGTTGCATCTGTAGTAAGAGTATTTGAACTTGGAAAATTTAAAACTAAAACCGGAGCTATATTATCATGTTCGAGAGAAATAGACGTTTGGGTTGATTCATTTAGCGCTTGATCTATCGATGATAAATAAAGTATATTTATTTGATTAGTTAAAAGTGTAACAGTAATACCAGACAAGAATTCAGCCCTAGTGTATGTCGTACTTATTAAGTTATGTGAGACCTCCACTTGTTCTACGTCTAAATCAAGTGTCCCTGAAATTGTTACGCTGGGAAGGTTTGTAATTGAATTATCCAAACTTAACGAAGATCCGTTTAAAGCTGGAAATGATGGAATCGTGTTGTCGGCGGTAACATCAGTTCTTAGGAGAGGAGATAAATTCCCGACTTCGTCCTGTCCTTCTATAAAAAATGAATTTGTTCCATTGCTAATACTCAAGCCTATACTTTCGCCAACTACAAAAGAGCCGATTGAGTTAGTGTACAAAAGGTTTGTCTTAACGTTATCATCGTAGATGTTAATTACAGAGCTATCGCTATTTTCTAGTTGAAGTAAAAAGTTTGCTCCACTTAAAGAACGAGAGATTAAAGTTTGAGTTTGAGTTGATAAAGTTGGTTGTACAGGAGCTATATTATCGTGAGTAGCAGTTATACTAAAATTACCAGATCTATTTCCTACTTCATCTAAGGCAAATATAGATATTATCGATACTTCATTAAGTCCTATAGCTAGGCCGTATCCAGAGTTGAGCTCTGCTACTGTAATAGTCGTTTCTGTTCCGTTCAATGATATTATAATACTGTCCGTATCTCCATCTACTGTTCCTTGAATATTTATAGATGAATTAGCAGTGAATAAACTAGTAGCGCTTGCAATAGTTGGAACTGAAGGTGGGTTTGTATCACTTGTCATTGTAACTGCCGAAGAATATATGGCGCTTTCGTTCTGAGCATCATCTACAAAGCTGTAATAAAATGAATTTATAGAATTTGAGACAAGATTAATATTTCCAGCTTCGGAACTTAAATCTGCAAGCAAAAGAGTTCCAATTAAATCTGAGTATATTCTTATTCTAGAAAAATCATTAATAAAGAAACTCTCATCAATTGAAACACTCTGGATATTACCCTGAATAGAAGTACCATTAAGGCTTATGATCTCAGAAGGAAGACCTGGGTTAGTTAAAGGTGAAATATTGTCGTGAACGAAATCGGTAACAAAAGTACAATCAACGACCAAGGCATCGCCAGTATAAGCTTTAAAGTAAATTGAATTAGATCCGTTGATTGTCTGAACAGGTATAATTAAACCTGTTTTAAGAGTAGCCAAATCACTTGTTCCTATATTAGTAGAACAAGAATTATCTGAAAAATAATCTATCTTAGATATTAAGAGATCGCTATCACCTTGAATTGTGTAATTTAATATATTCGTAACGACTTGATGAGATTCGAACTCGATAGTTTTAGGTATCTCCTGAGTTGTTACGCCATCGTCACCATCGTCTTTGTTTGCACAAGAGACAGATATGATTAACAGAATACCAAAAAGTAGATCACTAATTTTAGGTATTCTTTTTATGTTTTCCGATGTTATCATTAATAGCCTACATAGTTATTTATATTACTCATAATATACCACAAGGAAGTCTACTAATAAGTTAGCGATCCTATCAAGCAGCGAAAGATTCTGAATAACTATCGTTACTTTTCTTCTTCTCTTCTACATTCGATTTAACGAATTTCTCAATTAAAGACATTGCTTCATCTAAATTAAATGATTCAGTATCCACACCTGATCTATCGGCGACCTCTTTAACTTTAAAAAATATTTCTCTAGAGCTCAATCCGGCTTTTACTGAATTTTGAATAGTCTGAAAAACTAAATGTTTTACATCAACTTCGAGAATTTCTGTCTTTTCGACCTTATTTTCTACAAATTCTCTCAGAAAGTCCTCTCTTGCTTCCATGTCTTCTTGAACTAGATCCTCAACAGCTCTTTGGTGTCTTGTTCTATTAACAACTCTTCTAAATTCAAGGCTCATTGATCCATTGATTGTTTTACTTTTGAAAGTACTGCAAGCATACCCGTATAATTCATTAATAATTTTGTATGATTTAACCGACTTAATGTTTAATGATTTCAATTTATCAGCAAGTTTCAGTGCCCACTTCTCGTCTCTTTTTTTATTTAAGCACAATAAGTTGCCCTCTGTGTCTCCAAATTTAACTTTGAGGTTTTTTGGATTTTTGTATGCAAAATCTCTGTCGAATTCTTCATTGTTTCTAACATGTAAGTCTTCGATCTTATGTATAATTTCTCGAGCAATTAGGTCTTTTTTGAGTCTTATAACTGCCTGAGTAATGGAAAAATTAAGTAACGACTCGAAATCCTCATAACACATAATAGATGTTCCATAGATCGTTTGATTAACACTTTTGTAGTAAACAGAACTAGTTACCCTCTTTGATGAGGTTTTGAAATTAACAACATTTACTTGGGGTCCAAGTGGATCTTTACTCGTGGGACCAGTCGTTGACCCAGAGTTCGTTCTCTCGTATTTCCCAAAGCCCTTTCTTGAAACCATATTATATAAGCCAGCTAATTCATCAATACACCTTACAATTTCTTCAACAGTTAAACCTTTGATAGATAGATTTCTGCATTCGTTTATTCTTTTTTGTCTAGCTCTGTAAGATCCCGTATTTTTTAGTTTGCTCATTTTTTCCCCTTCTTGACGATTATTTTTGCTCTCTTGTTTTCCTGAACGTGGTATGTTAGATCAAGTGTAGCAACATACCATGCAGTATGTCAAGAACTTTTATAGGAAGAATCAAAAATGATCGTAATAGCTTATCAAGGTACAAAAAATTCGAACTGTTACAAAGCTGCTTTCGAATTAGCCCAGAAATTAAATAAAGATACGAAAGACGGGGAAATTCATTTGGTGGCCGCTAGGTCAAGTCAAGAGGTCATAGATACGATGCATTCCGGGTTTGCGGATTATGGCCTAGTGGCAAAGACAAATAGTATTGCTGGAAAAGTAGAAGAAACATTTAAGGCCTTAGAGAAGGTAAATTATAATATTGTAGACACTATTAGTTTACCTATTAGGCATTCACTTTTTTCTATTGCTGGTTCGAATATAAGTGATATTACAGAAGTCCATAGCCACAAACACGCTCTTCTTCAATGCTCTGACGCAATTGATTCATTAGGCATAAATGCAGTATCCAACCCAGATACAGCTTTAAGTGCTGTTTACGTAAGAAAAACAAATAAAGTGAATGTTGGATGCCTCTGCACTCAAGAGGCTGGTTTAAGATGGGGACTAACTCTCTTATCTGAAGATCTATCTAACGATAAAGAAAATCAAACTAAGTTTTTACTTATAAATGATGTTTACAAGAAAGAACAAAATAATGATCCCGCATTAGGATGTTGGGAATATGTTGTTTCAGAAACAGACTCTAAGGCCTCCGTAATTCCTCATCAATATAGTAGATTCTTAGTTATAGACAAAGAAGGTGATCACTATTCAGTTAGGGGCTATATGGAAGGATCAGAGAGAACGATGTTTAAATCTTCTCTTGTTGGTCTTCGATATAATTATTCGTTAGAAGATTTTATTTCTCCTAATCGCTCAGGAAAGGTTTATTTGGATTTCGAAGAAAATGACCTAAATCGGATGCAAGGCGTTTTCGTGGTAAATAATAGTAATGACATCGGCAAAATGAGCATTAAAAGAGTCCATAAAAAACTCATTGAAAAATTAATTGGAATTAAGTTATGAATAAAGTGAACCAAATTTCAGAAGAAACTATTGAAGAAACAAGAAAAAGATTTCTTGTTAAATTAATAAGTTCTAAAGTTAAGAAGTTCCCGAAAGGTGAAGACGGTCTCATGTTGAGGAATATTCTCAGAGAAGTAGAAGAGAGATTCTTAGGTTACGATTTATTTAATATGAATATAGTAGAGCTATCAGAGCTTAAGATAGATGAACTTAAAGTTCTTATTTATAATCTTATTGGTTTGGAATCGAGTGAAGATATAAATAAGTTGAGCGATAAATTGGTTAAATATGACTATGAAATATTCTTCGCGCCGAGATTGTATGAAGATTTATTAATTGTTGAGGAAAAAGTTCGAAGACTCAGAGAGCTAGTTGAGACAACTTTAAAGTTCTCAATGGTGAATCACGAACAATATTTTGATTTTTTACTTGAAAAAATATTTGAAGAGAAACATGATTATATTGCTAAAATCTTGGGTCTTAGGTTGGAGTATAAAAAACAATACAAAGATGCTCAAAAATTATTCAAGGATATAATCAAGAGACATATATGGCCTAAATATTCAGATTTAATAAAGAGATTTATTCTGTCTATCGAAAACAAAAAAAACAATGCCGTCAGAGAGATTTCTAATTTTAATCAGGCAAGAGCTGATTTCGAATCTAGTTTAAAGAAAAATACAACACTGAAAAGAATATTAACGATGGAAGAACATAAGGTTGCATAATGAAAATAATAACAATAATAATGAGTTTCTTAATTTTTACTTCATGTGGAACGTTCGGAACAACTAAAGAAGAAAAACGAAATAATGAAGTGAATAAATATATCAATAAACTAAAGAGTCTGAGAGCACAAAAATTGACTAAAAAATCAGAGTGGATTCCTTTTTATGTTCCCAGGGAAGATTCTTAAGCAACCATTAAGGCTTTAATCACATCCGTATTAAAACCCTCATTCGCAGATAAATAGATACTTTCTTTCATTTTAGCTAAGTTATCCATAGATAAGTTCTTCTGTATTTTTTTAACACTTGAGCTAAAGAAGGATTCATTCATAATCATCTCATCACTGATATTATTTATAATACATTTTTCAAGAGCCAAACAGATATCCTCGTAAGCAAATCCCTCTTCTTGGACACGTACTCCATAAATGACAGTGTTAATCATTTCATTATAATGATCAATTTCTATATTTATTTCGCCGATTACTTTGTCGGAAACTTTTTTAACGTCAGTACTGCGATGAGAGGTCTTAATTATTTGTTTTAATTCCGCAATAAAAGCAGAATGAAGAGAAATGACCTCTTCTAACACATAAAAAGCTTCATTAATCTTTGTCCCTATCTGTTCGCCTAACATACTGATATCTCCCTTTTAAAATTGTTTATATCGTTAGATCTAATATACCATCTGAGAAAAAATGGACTCCAAAGGCGTATTATACCAAAATGTGACGAACGTTTTCTTTAAATCGATGAGACTTCAATATTCTATGAATAAAAAAAACAGTGGTATATTATATCTCTTGACAGTAAATACCACATATGTTAGAATCTTCATGAGGCTTAAATAAATAGAAAAAGGAGACAACATGAAGAGGATGATTATAATAGGACTATTATTGATATTAGCTACAGCTTGTGCTGGAGGCGGAGGCGGAAATGCTTCATCTGATGGCGGCGGAACAACTCCAAAACCTACAATAACTGAATATATTGGAGCAATAGTAGATCAGGGAACATATTTACTAGTTGATCTTCTTGATTCTAAGACGTTACAAATAGAGAAACCAAGTGTTTTAACTATTCAAGATGATGGTAATAATTATTTAATCGGAAATAAAACAGGAGCATATATTGATGGAGGTCTTGTTACAATTAAGTCTTTTAACAACGAAACTATCTTTTCAGTGGATGAGGCATCTGTCCAAGGAAATGTTGGGGTAATAAGCGTGGCAACTTCAATTAGTGGTTATGTTTCAACTCCAAATACAGATACTTACTTTTATGCTTGTGCTGATTCTGGTAATGGAAGTCTAAGTCTTTGCTCAACTACATATGATGCAAGATCAAAATCTATTACATCTAAGGCGGAAACTTTGATTTCTGGATCAAGCCAGGTTTACACAAATGAAAGTGTTATATGCAGAAGAAAGACAACTGAGATGATTTGCAGAATATATAACGAAGATGTTGCTGGTCTTCCGCTTCTGGAAACAGATAAAGTAGAAACAGTAGCGGGTGGTAATACATTAGCTAATAACTTTTTATATGACGGAAATAATAAGGTTTATATGGCAATGACAACTCCATCGACAGGGAAAGAATTGCATTATTTAAATGTAGACACAAATAGCTCTGACTTTGGAACATTTGACAACTTAGTATTTGAAACATTCCCAGGATCTAATGGTTCAGATTTTAATCAAATCTCATTAGTCACACATAATACAATTTATTACGTAGGGGGAAACGCTACAAATGCATCCTCTAGACTAAGATCAATGAGTTTAAATAACGGAAATATCACCGAATATAACTTGGCAACAAACTCTCTTGTTTCATTGGATCAGACGGGGAATTGTGCACTTGCCAACATTAACTCGAACTTATACGGAACAAGACCGGTGATGATAAGTAGTTTAGGAATTCTTTCAGTAGCAGACGAACAACCAACATCAAGTGCGGCAACTTCAGCAATTGGTGGAATGATTGAAGGTGTTGGATCAATTGGAGAAAATACTGAAAGTGTCGTAAGAATTTCTTCTTATAACGGCGGAGCATATACCGCGAGAATTAAAGTTCAAGGTTGTAGTTCGGCATGGGAAAATATTACTGGAGCAACAGGTACACTTTCAACAGTGGCGATGATGGGACAAAATGGAACGAGACTATTCATGACGGTTGACGATGTTGCCGGAGTAGAAAAATCATTAAGATATATTGAATTTGGAACAACAGAAATGGTTGATACTGGGTTAACAGATATAGTCTCTGTTTTCAAAGCCTCACTTACCGAGTAACAACTATTAATGAAATAATGAGGGTCTAACAAGGCCCTCATTATTTTGGAGAAAGCTATGATCAAAAGAAGAGATAGTTACACGATTGGTCTAGATATATCAATAAATGGACCAGCTATAGTAATAATAGATAATAAGAAACAAATAGTGGACTTCTTGAAACTCACCTATTTACCTAGATCCAAAGCTTACAATGTAAAAACAAAGAACCTGGAATATAAAGAGAAGATTGCTAGTAAAAATCATAGACCTTTATTCTTCTGGAAAAAAGCTTATGATCTACTAGAGGAATACTTACCTAATTCTATATTGGCCATTGAGGGATATGATTTTAATGGAAATGGAAGAGTTTTCGATATAGCTGAGTTTACTGGTTATTTTAAATTACAACTTCTTTCCCTGGGTTTTGGGATTCATTATATTATTCCACCAACAAATATCAAGAAAAGCTTAACTGGCTTTGGACACGCGGATAAAGTAAGCATCGAGAAAAATCTAGAATCTCAATACGGGATTTTCTTTGAAGGTGACGATGATTTAAATGATGCTTTAGCGATCGCTTTACTTGTTCATGATCATAAAGATATAAGTAAATTCAAACAATCCGCATAAAAAAGGGCCAGTTATTTAACTGACCCTATCTTGATTATTAATTATTTTGTCTAATTACAACTTAGACCAAAGAAAGTTCCTGATGCCGGAGATCCACCTTGGTTACAAATGACAGCTAAACCTACGTTTGAATTATTAAAGGTATTAAAATTAGACGGACCACCAGATATATCCCAATCAGTAACGTTTAAAGAAGTTAAAGAATTCGTATCGGCAAACATAAATGACATATTAGTAACACCGCTAACATCAAAATGACTAAGGTCTAGCGAGGTTAGAATATGAGTATGTCTAAACATACTATTCATAGTAGAAACACCTGAAGTATCAAAGTTACTAATATCTAAGAACGCTAATGATTCTGTATTCGCAAACATATAAGACATATCACCAACTAATGTAGTATTGAAGTGAGCCAGATCTAGAGATGTTAAACTTATTGCCTCGTAAAACATTTGCCCCATATTTGTAGCAGCAGAAGTGTTGAAATTAGAGATGTCTAGAGTTGCTAAATTTGTTGCATTTCGAAATACACCAAACATATTAGAAACATTTGTAGTTACAAAACTACTTAAATCTATCGAAGTTATGTTCGTTACATCTCTAAACATATTTGCGATATTGAGTACATTTGTAGTATCAAAACTACTAACATCAACAGAAGTCAGAGAAGTATTCCCTCTGAACATACTATTCATATCTGTAACTAACGAAGTATCAAAATTAGACAAATCGATAGAGGCAACATTAGATGAGTTAAATAATTCTGCCATAGTAGTAACAGAAGATGTATCAAAAGTACTAAGATCTAAAGTTACAAGAGAAGCTGTTCCAGCAAACACGCTATTCATATAAACTACACCGGAAGTATCGCTGTTACCAGTAACAAAACTTTCTAGATTATTACAATTATTAAAAGCAGTTGTAAGATTAGTCCATCCCATATCTCCCATATTAGATACAGATCTTAGTTTTTGCCTTCCAGAGCTTGAACCAAAAGTAAATGACCAAGATTCAACCGTTCCATTGATGGTAACAGTATAATCTCCCGCACTTCCATAAGTATGAGTAGCATCAGGATCATTGTACGAAGTAACAGTAGAAGTACTTCCATCTCCCCAATCTACTACGAAATTATAATTAAAAAGAACGCTATTAAAATCTTGTTGAGGAAGAGGTAAAATTAACTCTAAATCCCCATCTCCATACGAAGGATTTCCCATTGAGAACATAGTAATCATTGGGCTAGTTACTGTTAAATTCAGAGAATCAGTGACGTTTGAATAAGTGTCTGTAACCGTTAATGTTAAAACAGATGTCCCTTTTTGATCACTCTTTGGAGTTATATCTACATTACACGTTGGGGCTGTACCTGATATTGTTATATCTGAAGTGTCTACTAAAGCAGTATTAGAACTAGAGACAGATAAGCTGCCCGCACATGTTAAAGTTGAGTCTGAATCATTTATTGTTACAACTAAAGTATCACTTGAACTATTCATATTTACAGATTGATCTGCCGTTGCAGAGATTGTAGGTAATGCACTTGTATGATTCATAGTAAAGCTAATTGTCTCATTTGTATTTCCTAGAGCGTCTTCAGTTACTACTCTGATTAAAGTTGCTCCGTATTCTGAAAGAGTTATCGCTTGAACAATATTTCCTCCACCTGGAATAGAAGTTATAATAATTGGGTCGTCACTACCAACATAAACTAGAACTCTAACAACATCAGCATCGTTAACTGTGAAGTCTAAACTAGTTGCAGTTGAAAAAACAGTAGTTCCGGCCAAGGCCGTAGTTCCGCCAGATAATACAGGATCAATTGGTCCAATATTGTCATGAGTAATAGATATAGGTGTTGCGAAAGTTCCTGAGACGTTACCCGCTTCATCGGCAACAGCTAAATAAACATCAAAAGTTTGATTCTGATAACCAATAGGAGGAGTGAAACTATAACCGTTTTCGTATTCTTCGACAGTCATCCTTCCAAGCTCTACAGTCTTTCCAGCATCAGCGTAAAGTACGATATATCCAGAAGTAATTCCAAGTGAACTAGGATCTCCCATTATATTCATACCATCTGAAGAAGAAGTTCCTGTTAAACCAGATAGATCCCCTAGTTGAGTAGGATCAGATGGAGGCGTTACGTCATATTTATAACTAAAAAGAGGATCACACACTACATCGCCTTCAGCTGTAGTTATAGAGGCGTAATAATAAATAGTCTCTTCTAATATAACTTGTAAGTTCAAAGCAATTCCGGACGCCAAATCTGCAAGGACTACATCTCTAAAATGAGTTTCACAGGTACTATCAGAATATATTTTTATATCTGCAACGTTAGAAACCTCTTGAGAAGTTATCGTTATATTTCCGTCTGTTGAGAAGAAAGAAGATTTAACTAATTCTACGGTAAAGACCGGAACTTTTGGTTCTGGAGGACTAGTGTCTTTATTCCTACCTCCGCCGCCAGAGCAGCTCGAAAGAATAGATAGTAGTAATGCGTTAATTAATAGTGTTTTTTTCATCATGAAAAGCCTCTCTTTGTATAACTGCTTAAAATATCGTTATATGTGTTGTAATATACCACTATCACTAAGCTGAAACATCTTCATTTATAATTTCCATGATTTAGGTATATTAAAGAAAAGGGAGAATCTATGAAAAGTGAGTTTAATAATATTGCTACAAACTTAGTTGGTATTGGTATTAATCAAGAAATTGATGAAGTTAGAGAATTATCTAGAGAGGTGTCCGCTGCTTTATCTGAAATAGCAAGGGACTCATATAAGCTTGCCAAAGATAACGATTTTATCGAAAAAGAAGAGTATATTCTTATTGATACTTCTATTTCGGATCTAGTGGGAAGTGTCTTTCTTAGATCTCCTGTTGAATACGCTAGATTAGTGACAGAATCTCTATTTCCGTTAAGTTCTGATTCGGGGTCTATTAGTAAATCTATCGATGAAGAATACAAGAAAGTTTCTAGTTCCCTGGAAACTATAAATCGTAACAGATTAAATATAAACACAAACTGCTCTGAGACCTTGGAAGAACAGTTGTCGTCAACAGTTGATGTTTATATGAACGCTATGATCTCCCTCTTAAACAATATTCACGCTAACTTACTTAAAAAATATAATTTGAATGTAAATAAGAGTATTTCGGCAGAAATTGAAGAAGCACTGGCAAGTAAAGGGATATCGGATCTTAAAGATAAGATCGCTAAAATAGAAGAAGCTTTAGGGAAATTAGTTATTGATGGAGATGTTAGTGATGCTCAAGAGACGGCTTCGTACATAGTAAAAGCGATAAAACTAATAATTAACCCTACGGGGGAACTAGCTAGTTACGCAGAGGAAGTGATGATGCCTCTTATAATTAAGCTTGTTATGAATTACAAATAAAAGAACAGAGGTAACTATGACTAAAGAGAATATAAAAAAGCTTGTAGAAGAAAAATATCCGAAATTTGTACTTGAGGACGATGGAAGTCAATATTTACTTGATTTAGAAAAATCATTTATGGACTTCAATGGAACTATGAAACCTCTTTCATGTAAACAAGGTATTATCGACAGAGAAGTTTTATTGATAGTCTCAATATTTCTCATCGAAAATGACTTAGTTCTATGCGAAGAAGTTGGGCATGGATTACTTGTTATTAAAGTAGTTTAGTGCCAAACATTATTTTCCATATATTCAACAACTTCACTGGGTTTCATTGCCTTAACATCTAAAGTAAATAATTCATATTCACCCTGACACATACCTAAAACGACAGATCTAATTGTTGACTCATTTTCACTCCAACTTGGGTGAACATGCCTTAGAAAATAATTAAACCTTATAACTGTTTCATTTTCTTGATTATCTAATAGTGACTCCCTACCAGGTCTTTGAAAGATGGCCTTTAATATCTTCATTTCTTCTTCTCCAGTTTTTCATAATTTCTCCTTATGATTAATCGTTATTGTTATTAATAACTATGTATAGTATCGCATGATATAATATACTCGTCAAATATTACTGCTTAAAATGTACTTTTTACTTGTTTAAAGTATAAAATCAACAGGTATTGTAGCGTCCTGAACAAGTTTTTCAACTAACTCAGAGGGATATACGCTATTTGAAACAATTCTCTCTCCTACATCAAGAGAGTAATATAGTGAAATACTGTCTTTAAAATCAAAATCAACAGCAATCTCGTATCCTTCAGATTCTCCATAAAAAGCTCTCATTAAGGTATCTGTAAATCCAATTGAGAAGAAATTATCCAAAGAACGAGATTTAATAGCTTGCTTTAAACTCATAGGATTGAGGAAACTAACTTTACTTGAGAGCGAAGGCTCATAGCCCGAAACGACAAAGTTATCAGTTACCCTCGATCTCAATAGAATATTTACTTCCGGTTTATTCTCTCCGTTCCCAATTGTGTTCAGTCTATCAATAAAGAATTGTACAAATTCCTCGAAACTTCCATCTAATCTTTTCATTACTTATTCTCCCTTTTAACAATCCCATATTTTGACAAAGACGATAGTCTGCTGCTTTGTGCAAGATATTTTATTGCTTGTGATTTTGACTGCCTATTATTTAGATTTGCTATCATTCCCGTTACAAGTGCTGTCCCCAGAGAGGATCCATTAAATTTACCGAAGTCACGACTCACAATAAAATCAATATTATCTTTTGATGATTTAGAATATATGGTTGTTTCATTTTCGCCCATGTGTCCTATTGATAGGACTTCTTTGTAACATGCTGGATAAGAGCAATCACTATTTCTTTCTATATTATTACCGCTTGCAGCAATAATTAGGATGCCGCGATCCGAAGCCTTTTTAATCGCTGCATGTTCACGAATATCATAACCCTCTCCCGCCATTGAAATATTTATAATTCTCGGGTTAAGTAGGATTGCAGCATTGATTGCGCCGACTATACCATTCTCGGTTTCATTTACACTGATTAAAGCTTTTCTGCTATATGGCGACTCTTTTTGAATGATATTATAAACCAATTTTCCATGTCCATAGATTCTGCTGTCGGGAGATAGTATTTTGTTTTTACATTCTTCTCCCAGTTCGAAATTGTCAATTATAACGATATCCACCTTTGACCTTGGATTGAAAGGTTTAATCTTACAAAGAGTTCTATATCCATATGCTGAATTCATAGAAGCAATATTCCTTCCACTTTGTTTTAGAGGAGAATCTGTTATCACAAAGACTAAAGTGATAGATAAAAATGTAAAAATTGTATAAATCATAGTTTTTAACTCCGGTATATTATATTACCACAAATAATGCACCGTGCAAGAGAAAAATGACTCATTATACAAACTAATTGTAAAAAATACCTGATACATTATTCGTTTGACTTGGTATGTTATAACGTGCTATTATGAGGTATCGGAGGATGTAACTATGAAAATATTAATATTAACAACTTTATTGTCTTTTAGCTCTTTTGCGGAAATGGTTTGCGTAAACAATGTTTGTAACGAGGTTGACGTAACTGAGGGTAGATCATTGATGAAATTTGACGATGATCAAAAGAAAGCTATTGCTCCAGTTCCAAATACTGAAGAATACAAGAATATTCCAAGAGTCGATAATCAAAACCATTACTCTCAACTTAAGTTTGTTAACATTAAAGTTGGCATGTGTTTAATTGATACTAAGACGAGAACAATGTATAAGATTTTAAGTAAAGATGAGAAAAAGCGTAACTTTAGATTCGTATCTGAAGGTGAAGTTCATAACTATACTCTTAAAGTTAATACTCTTATGTGGGATTTTCCTGAAACTAGAGCATTTAAGAGTCTACAGGTTTGGAATTGCGCAAATACAGCAAATCTAAGTGATAGTGGATATATAAATAAATGTGTAGGTAAAGCAACGATGGTAACTAGACCGTGTTCTCCGCCAAGACTTTTTAAGTAACCGTAGATATCTATATAAACCTTAAATATAAAGAAAACTATATAGAGATGAGGATTTAATATCTCATCTCTATTCACAACAAACCCAACCTTTTTAATAACTCAAGTACTTATTATTCCTTAAATTAAGAAATCTTAATTAAAACCATCAATACTTTCTCCCGACAAGAATATTAATCAATTTAAAAAGGGGAATTTATGAAAAGAATACTAATGATAATAGTTATTGGATCGCTTGCCGCAACCAGTGCGTTCTCTAAATCGCTAATAATCCTGGACTCAAAAGCTAAGATGTATAACTCTGTATGGAAAAAGCAGTTTAACTCAGTATATGGATTGAGTCTCGAAGAGGATCAGATTACTGAAAAAGCAATAAAAGATATTCATTTGGTTTTTGATGGAACTAATGGCGGATTAAGACTTGTCCTGAATAAAAAACAAAGAGCACAGGTTCAGGGATTCATAAAGAAGTTTGATAAATGGGTTAAAAAGGCCGACGAGAAAGGGATAACACTACAAAAGAAAATAGGAGAAGTTACGTCAAAAGCCCCTATCTTTTCTAGATTCAAGAAATATTACGTTAGTGCAGATGATTTAAATATGTCCTTTTGGTTCTTCAGTCTAAAGAAGGGATCTCATCAGTTAGTATTAAAATTTAGCGAAGTTACTGATCACAAGAATCAATTCACTAAGTATACTCAGGGTGAAATATATCTTGATGGAAAAGAAGCATCTAAATTAGAAAAGCATCTATCAGAGAGTTTAATTCTAAAGATAGCAAAAAAAGAGATCAAAAAGGAGCGTGATATAGCTTCTGAATTTAATTAGAACTTAGAAATATATAGCGGAACGTAGAAGAGAGGTATATTACGAACATCTCTTTCGAAAATATTTACTTTACGTTTGATCTTCACAGCATCTCTTCTCTCCGCTCCGTTTCTCCATTTGGAAGAAGCGCAAGAAGTAAAACATAATGATAAAATTAAAAATAAAGCTAGTTTCATAGTAGTCTCCATAACGAGAACATACCACGATATCAGAACCTACTCTTTCATCGGTTGACCGTCGAAGTAATGGATTTTGAACTCTCTAGCGAGAAACCCATTTCCGTAGAAACATCTCCCCCTCTGTTTGATCAGACAAAAGAAGGTTTTTAAACTTAGGTCCACATTTTTTATAAATAACTATCTTATAGTCACAAGTCTTTTCTATATGGTTAACGCCGTAAAGAGCAGCGTTACTAAATGTCTCAGAGCAGTGCGGTTTCGCTAAAACGTTAAAACTAACTAGGAATAAGAATAGGGTTATTTTATTCATTTAAACTCCTAATTGAGCGAAGACTTTTCTTTGAATGGCCTGGACGATAAATAGTGCATCATGCAGACATGTCCCTCTATGCTCCATTCCTGTTCTCTTGGCTATCTGTTGAAAGCTTGGTACATATCCGAAATCCAGATAATACATAGTTGGAACATCAATATTTCTATAAGAGATTCCTTTTTGTAGTATCTGTGTTTTATCTATAATATTTTTAACAAGAGCGTTAGCATTCTTTGCAGCGATTGAGAGGTCATAACCGTCGTTAAGCTTCACACACTCTTCCACAAATTGATCAATTAGAATTTTGGCTTCCTCCAGAGGAATACCATCCTTCTGAGCAGCAAATGCAGAAAGTTTATTAAGCTTCTCCACTTCTTCATTCTGCCAAACAACTTCTTCATGTTTAATATATAAATGAAGAGTTTTTTGTTCTTCAAGATTACAGTACCCCATATCGTCAAATACGATAGCTACTTCTAATAATTGAGGATCAAAATTATCCGTGTTTAATCCTGTTGTTTCTAAATCCACTGATAGATAGGGTCTAAAGTTCTGTGACATGCAAACTCCTTAAATCTTTTTTATACTAAGCATCGAATGCTAATTTGAGTAAGAATACTAAACCAATAATCATTTGGAATCTTGATCTAAATATCGTTGAAAAGAAAAACGTTGCTCTATTTCTGTTGTCGTTCTTATATTCCATTGTCGATCCTATGCTACGGATTGTAGCTGTTGAATTTGAGTTGAATACTGATTTGTGAATTGTTCAGTTAAATGTTGAATATACATCATATCTAATTGTTTCTTGGACACGATTTGCCCCTTAAACTTTACTTCAATAATGTTTGCAAGAATAAGAGTTCTGAAGCCAGAAGCTTCTTTATCAAACTTGTAAACAGAAACATAGTTCTTCTCGATTGTTGAATATCTCATTCCTTTTCCGGTAACACCTTTTTTAACTCCAAACCTACAAGTCATCTTTGATTCAGTTCCATTTTTCTTAGTGAATTTTACAGAAAATACTCTTTGTCCTATCAATTCTTTGAAAAATAATGTTGTGATCATGATATCTCCTTGTTTTAAGTTGGTATATCATTTTATCACAGATAATATACTATAGATACACATAAAATAACACTCAAGGACATATTTACGATATTTGAATAATTTAAAGTATTTACATAAGTTAGCTATGTTGTATTTTATACACACATAACCGAGGTTTATTTAACAAAAGTTATATATAACTATTATAAATCCTTTCGTGATTCGGTATATTGTAATAACCTATGGAACCAACAAACAAAAAACGTTCAGTTTTCGAGGTGCTTTGCAAGACGCTGAACATTTTAAGAAAAATCAAGGATATACACATAACTGAGGAAGTTTAATGCGGAAGCTGTTGAATGCTCTTTTTTATTGATGAGATATTCACCTTGGGGATCCTCACTTTCTTTAATATATTCAATAGAAATAAGTCCAACTCTTGATTGTCCGATAAACATTGTTCCTTCTTCTTTTGTTTCTTTTAAATCATCATTAGCGCAATCCAAACATGACTGATATATTCTATCTGAATTAACTCTGTCTAAAATTCCGGACTCATCTTCGTAGCGAATTACAGCACTACCGTTTTCTTCTCCATCGTACATGGGCCCAGCGATTCCAAACTTAGGGCACTCTTGGAGTTCTTTCCTTTGTCGCTTGTTAGTATTGTAACTTGTTATACTCAAGTTATACATACTTAAGAAGAGAGTAAGGGATTCAATCTTGTCGAACTTATACACAGAATATCCAAGTTTATCTTTGCTTACAATTTTATATATTTTATTCGTACTCATAATGTTAACTCCTGTTATATATATTCTGTTTTTATTATTCCGTTTTCCAGCAAGAAATCTAAGGCTCCCTGGTCTCCGTCGTGGAAATGATTAAGACTATCTACTGATTGAAGTTCATATTTACCTGTTTCGACTTCAAATATTAAACATGAATTAAAGGCCTCATTCTTGGCCATATAAGCTATATCTCGAGTAATCTCTTTTAAGCTCCAGGCATCCTCATTATCTTTGGATCTCTCTAATAATTCATCAATAAGTAAGCGAAAGAGAACTTTTTTAGTCGCTATATAATAGAGACAGTTTTTCCTGTAATCCTCGTCTTTTGATATCTTCTCATTGAATTCCAGTATCTTCATTTATGGACCTTATAGAGAATAGTTAAAACCGTATTTTTCTGCCAATTCATAGTAATCATCTTGAGAGAACGAATTCCTATGATCTTCTCGTTCCTCATTGATTTCTTTTAATTCCTTAGCTATTGATTCTAGAGTTTCGTAATCTTCGTCCACTGGCTGTAGCTGGACAATACTTCTAAATCGGTAACATCCTGGATAATCCGTCATTGAGTCTCTTTCTGAGTAAGTTTCGTTATACTCTTCAACGATGTCCTTAATTCTCTGATATTCAACTTTTGATTCTACCGAAAGAAAGCTTCTGATATATCCATTTTCCATATAGTGAAGAATGCTTGATTCTATGTCCATTCCAGATGGAGAGACTCTTACTTTGATATTTATGTATGAACCGTCTTTTCTGCCCTCAATAGTCCATTCGGGATTTACGGCCATAACTCTTTTTTTGATCTCATTCCACTCTTTCACTGAAATAGTGTATGGATATTCTTTTTTGAGCTTTTCTTGATCTAACATTTTAATTCTCCTTTCCAGTAATATACCAACATTACAAGATTTTGGATTTTAAGCTACATCGTAGAATTCTTCGGTTTTGACATAATCGAAGATCCTGAAATTAGATTTTTGTCCAGATATGGAGTGGAATAGTTCGACGTCACAATAAATAATTTCAGCGTCATTGTGAAACAGTAGATATATTGTGCGATCAATTTCTTCGCAAATTGCTGGCATCGAATGAGGATCATATTTACCAACTGTGTAATCGACATCGAATTGAGTTGCTTTTTTTGGATTATAGACAGAAAAATAAACATCACAATCCAAGATATTCCAACCATTGATATCTATAGAATTGTTCATTTCGTCATTCAATTTAGTCATAATCTTTTCTTTTAATTTCATTTTGACCTCAATGGCAAGTTATGTTTCGTAATAATATATACCACTGATCAATATTTACTATATCGAATATACATCTGGCCCTACAACTAATTGAATAGACGCTTTAAATAGCTAATCCATATAATATGCGAGATCACAGATTATTTAGATCGCGTATTTAAGATAATATATTCTGCTTCTAAATAGACATCTTGATAAAAAGCAATAGATCTCGATAACAAATAGTCTTGAATTAGTGGGAAATTCCGTTCCCGATTTATAATATTATTTAGTTATATTGCTGATCATTGTGTTGTTGGCGAGTTATATGAAAATTGGTTGAGTCGAGTTTTTTTGGTTATATGTAGGTTTAATTGGTTAATATGTGAGTTGTATGAGTGTTCGTTTATGGCGAGTGAGATGTTATGTATTTTTGCTCTTTCGTTCTTTATTCTTGTTTTATTTGGAGTATGTCTATATGGCCTTTTTAGTTCACTTATTGGGGTTATATGTCTTTACTCTAATAACTAGTGTTCGCTTTTGTTTAATTACAAACACTTAAGATTGATGCTACCTCAGTATCAGAAAGGAACAGATAAATCACAGTATTGTTCGCTTTTATGCAATTACGGGCACTTGCTGTATTGGATAGAGAACAACATATAAGTGTTCTTTTTTTCAAAAAGAGCTCATATAACAATAAAATACGAACTTTTTCTGTGTTTACGTGCAGAACCAAATTGAAGAGAAGGCGTTTCTGTGATTTACGAATACTGTATATTTAAAGACTAAATATATACTCCAAAGTTTTAAGTATGAGCTATTCATGTCATTTTTAAAATACTATGTGTTCTTATATGAATGAATAGGCTCTTCCGATTGAAAGATATTTAACGTTTAAAATCCTTTAGAATAAATCGATATTTTAGCCAGAATTAGAATTATTTAGGACTGATCTGAATATTCGGTAAGTTTCCTGTTATGCTTAATCATCAGCTATACCAACTATAAATAATTGGCCCTATAAAAAATTCCTCACGCCCTCTCAATATTCGAGACCAATGATTTGTTCGAAGTTAATGTTAAATCGACTAAATGACCAAAAAAACCTTCAAGAACAAGGGCGCTTCTTTTGAAATTCCATATAGAGTGAATATAGAATGAATATAGAGTGAACCTTTCTTTGTTTTCATTATTCTTTAAAAACTCTTTAAATTGTTATTTTTATTTTTAGTTTCTGTAAAAATATTGATATGTACCCTCTTTTATTTTTAGGGGTACAGAAGTCATATCCCTTAACTTTAGATTCTAAAAAATCCACAGATATATGGACAACATCTGACAAATATATTGGAGATACATAATAAACAACAAATCTTTTGTCGCTCAAATCAAGTAAAAGAAATGGTCTAAAATACTCAAAAAGATACTCAAATCCAGGAACAAGGCATATTAGACTTAAGTAATAAAGTCGAGACAAAGTCCCTATTATTGGCCAATGACTGATTCCTCTATGTGTTAGCAGTAGAGCGTATGGTTCCCATATTATGTACCAAACAAATGCCACTGGTCTAATAATGAGAAGACAGAGGTTAATTGTTCTTTTTTTTCTGATCCCTACAATGATCTCGATTGTATTTCCGATAAAACTTAGGGCCTCCATACTCACAGGAAATGAGTATTTTCCTGGTCTGTGCGGTGTTTGATCTAAATCTGGCTGAAAGAAACGAGATACATAAAAGTAGATGATACAGCTAACAAAAGATAACTTAATTCCATTTGTATTGGTTATACTGTTGGGATTAGTTAACCAAGAATAAACTAAATATGCTAAAAATACGATCGGCACGAGAGTTCTGTTTACGTATACATTGTCTATGTTCCAGCTCTTTTGATTCAAAGCTAGGAACTTTTATTCTTAATTTCAATTAATCTATTTATAAAAGCGGGGTGAAAAGTCTCTAATAAACCAAAAGCTAAAAAGAGATATTTTTTCATAAATCTCTCTTGTCCGATTTTAAAAAATTCAACATCGTGAACCCCGCATAAATTGATAAAAATAGGGTCTTCTTTCAAGTGTCCAAAGATATGGTTTGGATAAAGCTGGACGCCTTTGTAGGTTTTCATGGGGTTGAGGTGAGAGCAAATAGTGCACTTAGTTTGAATTTCTTTTGTTTGTTGAATTGTAGGTCTTCTCATGCCGTCAACTCTTCCTTTCTTTGGAGATCAATCCAAAGTATCATTTCTTTGTTAATTCTTTGTTCGAGTATTTCGTAGTGCCTGTGGTTAAGCGCTTTGAAAATATTTTTATCTAGAGTATTTTTGGCCACAAATTGTAAATTATGCCCATTAACTAAGCTGTAGTCGTAATGATAGCCAGTGAATCTTTCAACCAGAGCTTCTATATTAAGAGATATCTTTGCTGATGCTCTGGTAAGGGTTTTTTTCTCATTTTCTACGATATGCGATTTTAAATATTGTAAGTTTTCAATGATGTCTTCGTTAGTCACTTTGATTTTTTTCATATTTGTCGCCTTGTAGTAGCTTATTCGAAATATAATATACCACTAATTATAAATGTTTGATTTTGTTTGGTTCTTATGGGTTTTATAAGAGAATAGTATTAATTTGGTTAGTTTTACGAGTAAGAGGTTATTATATTAGTTACTTATACAAAAAAAGGATATCGACAATGAAAAGATTGGAGCATGTAGAAAATAAAAGGTATTGGGACAATCAGTCTGTAACAAATTGGACAGTTAATTCTCCAGAAGATTTTACCGAAATAAATGAGACGCTAAATAAATTAGAACTATCTACCGATAGTTATAATATATATATAGAGACAAATTCGGATAGCCTAGCCTACGAAAAGCATTCATACGAGATTACTTCTTGTGTTGCGATAGAATTCATAGGCGAAAAGATAGATAAGAAACAAATGAATACAGATCTAACTAATATGTATATTAGGATGCTTAACTATACGGAAAAACAACTCGCTGGATTCTATTAAACCTGTAATAAGTATAATTAATTAGTACATAACTAATAAAAAATGACTTTATGTATTATATAACTTGCTTTTTCTTCAAATAGTGGTATATTTAAACTGTAGATAATACTTACCACGGAGAAAAGATGCCTAAACCAACTGATAAAACCGCAACACAAAAAAAATCAACAGAGCTAGAATTTTTTCCTGATTTTAACAAGACCGTTAAAGAATTAATGGGCAAAAGAAACGCTTCTGAAGCAACAAGTCCAGTAAGAGATGAAAGTGGTGTATATATATACGGAAGTTTTACTATTAATTTTAGAGAACTTACTAGATTAAAAACTCCTATGTTTGCGAATTCGATTAGAAAGAAGAGTTTAAAATATAAAATCGAAGTTACTAAGCTTAATCCTGATGATGACAAAGATAAGAGTTATGAGTTTGTAGTTACTTATGCTAAAGCACAAAAAATTTATAAAAATACTGAATCTGACCCAAAAAAGATGAAGACTATTGAGAAGGCCATTTATAATCTTATTATGGATCACGCCACTGGGGTAGTTAAAGAAAATTGCGAGATGGTACATGTTTTGGATGCTCAAAAAATTGAAGAAATCTTTAACCAAGAACCAAGTGATTGTTTATACTTTACTAATCAACCAGAAGAAATTTATCACAAATCTTTTGGAGTATCTAAGTCTAACCTTTCTCATATAATTAGAAATTCATTTGAACATTATGAGTTTTTTAAAGAGAAGGGATACGATAGTGCAGCTTTAACTTTTGGGAGAGCATTTCATTCTAAATTATTAACACCTAAAATATATAAAAAATCGACATTTGTTTTACCTGACTTGGATTTAAGAAGTGCTCAAGGAAAAGTAATGTCTAGAAAATTTAACTTAGAAAATGCTGATAAGACAGTTATTAGCGCTAAAGATTCTGCTTCAGTAGATAATTTAGTAGGCAAAGTAAAGAAGCACCCTATTGCATCTATGCTTTTAGCAGAAGGTGATCACGAAGTTAGTTTTTATTGGAAGAACAAGATTGGTACAATTTCTAGAGGTCGAGCTGATTCAGTTATAACTAAACCAAGTCCTAAGCTAGCGAAAGAGTTAAAAAAGAATATTCCAGGCTATGTTGGTCAAGGTGTTGTTATTGACTATAAAACAAGTGAATCAGCGTCAAAGGATGAATTCGAAAGATCTATTCTTAAATATCTTTATCATGTACAAGCCGCTGCTTATTGCGAAGGACTTGAAACGGTTCACGGCATTCCATTTATTTTTATATTTGTAGTTGTAGAAAAGAGTGGCCCACAATCCGTAGCTTGGTTCTCTTTAGACGAGGCGGCAGTTGAGGCCGGAGAAAACGAGTTTTATTATGCTCTTTGTACTCATAAAAAACACGTAGATAGTCCAAATCAATGGAAAGGATATCCACTTAAAGCTCAAAGTGTATCAATACCTGGTTGGGGTTTCAATAGAGCTGAAAAAGTTAAGGTTCTTACTCAAAAACTAATGAATGATTTAAAAATAGCGTAGGTTTTAGCTTGAGGAATATTTCAATTACTAAAAAGGAGAAAATTAGTGATTATAAGCAACAAAGAGTTCAAGGTTATTCGTCTAAATTCAGCAAATTGGATGAATGGTGAATTTATTGAAATTGCGGAGGCTGTGGCCATCGAAATTGCTGAAAATATTCCGTCTTCTTTTTACGATAAAAATATCTCTATAAACGACAACATAGAAGAGAACGCTATCTTCGAAATACTCATGTTTAAGCAAGCTAAAGCGAGAGGCTATGAAACAACAAACAAAGAAACTGAAAAGCTAATTATCCAAGATATAAAACGCAGAATCTCTATTTAATAGTGCCTAACTCTCGGTAGGAAATTCTTTTTCGTCTAACCAAGATAGATTTGCTATATTAGGCATGTCTTTTTTATCTCTGATATGTAACCATTCTCCGACTAATGCATAAATAAAGCGGTCGTGATAATCAATTGAAGATTGTCTCATTGATTTATCGTTAAAATCGGGACCATATTTACTTTGAAAATATCTGGCCTTTATTCTTTGAGAGGCATTAGGAAGAAGTAATGGTTCTGGCCAAAGATTTAATCTTCTTATTTGTCCGTCCACTACTTGTAGATAGTTTATTTCCCCAGCTCTTTGGTATAAACCACTGTCTTTAAACTCGTTTCTTGGTTTATCGTAAATCTTAATTTCAACTAATCTATCAGGCAATGCCTCGTCGCTATTTGAACCAACAGAAAAACAGCTTTTGAAACCCTTTTCTGCGGGGTGAGCGACTGCAAGAGTAAGGTCTAGGGAGTGATACATTTCAAATGTTTTATCGCTACATGCTGGATCTATAAACATATTGCAAAAACTCTTAATTGCATTCTTCTTGTTAATTTCTTCGTCATATTCAGATATTTTCTCTTTTGAGAATTCAGATTTTTCACCCATATGAGCGAACGCTTTTGAGAATGGTACTTTCTCAGGATCAAAATGCTTATACAAGAAAGGATGAACAGGGAAATCTGTGGGAGATACATTTCTATCTGCGTAGAATTCTGTGTCTAACTTATAAGTCTCAAATGCTACTTTTTGCTTTTCTATAAAATCAAGATACTGAGCTTTTTCCTCTTCGTTCATGAATTTTTCTTTATTGTATCTCAACGAATGTCTTATTTTTTCGTCGTTATTAGGATTATACTTCGCTTTTAATTCTCTATTGAATTCCCAAAAACCCTTAACCTGTGTTTTGATAACTGTATTATAGAGATCTTCACTACCTGGTTGAATCTGATGTAGAGCTGTTACTTCTTCAAAGTGACCTACCTTTACCGCACAGACAGGACCAAAGATTCCGTCGTCGGTTCTTACTGCATTGTTTTCATTTAAGATTGGTCTTCCACAATTATCACATTTCATTATCAACTCCTGTATTAAACAATATTTTTATTTTTATTATCTTTGTCAGCAACTTCTTTTTTGCCACTCATCTTTTCAAGTAATTCTCTCTTTTGAGCATTCGTGAAGTTTTGAGACATTTTGACAACTTTATATTCGGTTTGTCGAGTTACTCTTCCGTCGAACCTTTCTTTATCTCTTTCAATTAACGAATCGATTTTATCTTTTCTTTTAGCGTATCTCTCTAATAGACCTTGAGTTTTCTTTTCTCCTAGCATAGCTTCAAGTCTTTTTCTTTCTTCTTCGTTAATGACACCATCATCAACTATCTCTCTGATTTCAAGAGCTTTTTTCTCGTCTATTTCTTTATTGTGATCTTCTCCAAATAATTTGTTCATTACATCTATAGTCTCTGGTTCTTCTTCTTCTCTAGATTTAAGCCTAGAAATTTCATCTTCTGCTTTGGCCATTTCTCTTTCTATCTGGTGATATTCCATATCGTCAGAAGTATGATTAATTTTTTGAGCTTTCAGTTCTTTTAATCTAGAATTAACTTCGGAGATTTTCTCACTAGAATCATCTTGAATACTTTGGTTTGCTCCAGAACTTGCAATACTTTCTCTCATTTTATCTTCTTCTTCACTCATAGTAAATTCAGTATGAGCGCCACCGAATCTAGTCTCTTCTAATCGTTTATCTCTTTTTGTTCCCTCATTATCTGAAAAACTCTTGGCTTTTCTTTGAATATTATCTATTCCTTTACTAGTAGCTCCCATATTACCACCCATCTCAACCATTGAAATCATTCCTTGGTATCCTATCTTCGTTGCTTTGGCAGCATGTCCAGCAGCTTTTGCACCTCCCTTTAATGCTTTTGCACCTCCCTTTAATGCGACTTTTCCAGCCCCCTTTAACCCATTCTTAGACATTTGAGCGGCTTTTAACGCTTTCTCTTTTGATGTTTTAGCGGTTGCCGCGATCTTTTCTTTCGCTGTTATTTTGTTATTAGCTGCGCTTAAAGCTTGGTCCCTCTCATTCAACAGGGATTGTTTTCTACTTTTAATAAGATCAGATGCGCTTAATCGAGGGTTTAATCCGCTTTCTTTTGCAGTTTTCGTATTAGTAATATTTTCACCCATTTTAGAACCTTCTTTTGGTTCAGAGGTATTATTTGCATTTACGTCTTCTCTGTCTGAATTAGTAACTTTGATTGAATCTTTTGAATTATTCATTCTGGGTGCGTCTGACGACTTAATAGGTTTAAATTGATTTGAGCTCGGTGCTGAGTTTGGTGTTGTTTTGTTTAGAACTGATTGAGCACTATTTGTCGCGTTACCTATGTCGGAAGAAGATCTTCTCTGTTCTTGTTTTTTCTTTAATGTTTGCATTGTTGATTTATCAGATCCAATAGACTCAATAGGTTTAGCAGCAAGTGGAGCTTTTGGTTGAGCTGATCCTTGATGAGCTGGAGAAAAACTCGACCCACTAGATACGTTTGATCCACTCATCCCTTGAGCGAGAGAGCTTTTACTTGCGATAGGACTGCCGCCAGTAGGAGGTGGAGTTGAACCACCATTGCCACCTATGTTGCCAGGAGAAAATTTATTTTTAAGTGCACTACCAATATTTCCGCCAACGCCCTTAGCAGCTTGCGCTCCCTTGCTTGCAGCATTCATTGACAGTAGTTTTGACCCAATACCAACAGTTGCCCCTACTGACAAAACATTCCCAAGCATCACAGAAGAAGTCATTAAAGTTGACTTCATTTGATCACCCAATTTAGTAAGAGCGCCTAACTGTAATTCAAAAAGACTTGATGTTAAAGTAGGAACAAACCATAGCATTCCAACCTCACCAACCAATAAGACAATTGCAAAAATTCCACCAATTACATATGACATAAAACCAGCATTAGGGTCAGATATTGTTGCGGCCACGGCAAGTGATGCGGCGGCAACGATGTATCTAATAATGGACATGGCGAAGTAAAAAGCAGTTGTTGACATCATATATTTATAAGACCTTATAACATCAGGTCTGGTTTTTTCTAGAACTAGAAAAATAGAAATAAGTTTAAGACCGAAAATTGCCAATATAACAGTAAAGGAATAAAGCATATAGATCAAAACAATAAAAAGAATCTTTATATAATTTAGGACTTCCATTGCTAAAACAGTTATGCCTTGAAAAGACAAATAGGTTTTTATTGTCATCTGAAAATCGGTTATATGACAACCTACAGATAGTGCAGTACATTCACTTTTTGGAAAAATAAGTTTTCGAAGTTCAGATTCCGAAGTATTTTTATGTTTAAGGTAGCAGTTTTTTTTATCCATTTGCTCATCACAATACTGAGAAATGAGAACCTGGGATTTTGCAAGAGCAATAACTTCCGAACTTCCACCCTTTGCGGAATCACTAAATTCCTCACCTAATGAATCGAAGAAGGCTGAACCTATTGAATAAGAATGCCTAAGAAGATCAGGCTTCCCTTTATATTGATACTTAGCGGGTAAAGAACTATACAAACTCATACCTGGAAAGTAATCGGGCTTGATGTTACCCCAAATCATAAGTACCGCCTGAAAACAAATTATAAATGTTACAACTCTCTTATAATCAACAACTCCACTAACAATATTTTTTTGAATAATATCGCCCATCTCCCAAATACATAAAAATGCAAATATTATTCCAATGGATGACCCTGAGTCCAGAGTGAGAGTTTCTGTATTTAACATTGATTCAACAACGGAAGATTGAAACATTTTAACCATATCGAGGACAATTCTTAGTATTTCATCAGCATCCATTATTTTTTATCCTTCGCTTTATTTTTATTTTTAAAAAGAACGGCTCTAGAGTCGTCATACATAACCACAAACATTCCAACTCCAATTAGGGAAATCGTATATGAAACTGTTGGATTTACTAAATATACTAATTGGGAAAAAAAATATAAAAACAAAAAGAAAAACCACAGGTAATATCTAATAAAAAATCTTAATATTTTCTTGTTTTCCTCGGAAATCTCGCTTAACTCGATAGCTAGCGATCCTTTTTCCTCGAGACTTATTGGAGAATTATTAAAGTGCTTGAGTATAATATTTTGAATATATAAATCGGAACCATCTTTTAATACATATTCAATCATTTTATTAATATTTATGTCTTTTGAAAATTCATAAGGAACATTATTATACTGAGAAAAAAGAATAAGATTCTCCTCTGTCATTCTACTCATTTCTTCAAAGTCTTCTCTAAATAGTTGATAATCCATCGTAGCCCTACTCTCTTTTTCTATTATTATAATATACCACGGCGAGTAATTAAGACGAGGTATTCAAGTCGGTGAATTCGACATTATTCAAATTTAGTATTTTGAAATTCCGTGATTACTTCAAACTTAACCGGAAAAAATAGATAATTAGGTGACACTGATCGATTTTGCTTTGCGAATATGGATTTTATTAAAAACCTCCCGCCTCGGGTTGGGGGATATCTATATATTTGTGGTATTCAACCGACTTCCTTCTCTCCATTTCTTCTTGAACTTCTTGCCTTTGTCTTAACTCTTTCTCTTCTTGGGCCTTACGAATTTCTTCTTGTTCTCTTAAGCTGTTCTGCTTAAACATTTGTTCAACTATCATTTGATTAAGTTCTGTATTGACTGCGTTTTGCTTTAGCGCCATTTTATTCATTATTGCTAAATTTTTAATAGGAGCACACTTAACTTCCTCTTGAGCATAATTTCCAACTGCATCACTTGTTTGAGTTTGATCTATTGTTCTAAAGTTACCCATATAAAAACTTTCAAAAGTCCAAATATTACCTTGGTAAGTTTTTATGAGCCTTGCTTTTGCCGCCAAGTCTTTTGCGTAAAATTGCATTAAACCGCCAGCTTTTGATATTTCTTTAGTGCTAGTGGCCTTGCATTCTGCCTGAGCGTCGTTTATTTTGTTATAGTAATTTGGAGTTGAACGGGGTATAGTTTGAGCTATTTTACCCCTATTACAAAGTATAGAGAAATCTTTGAATTCGTTTTCAAGTTTTACTTTATTGTACGAATTAAATCCCCCACCCTGTCCGTCAGTTCTGGCCAGACCTCTCGATTTTAAAGATTTGGAAGCAACCCACATTTTCCAAATTTTTGAGTATTTTTTAGTAAAGTTTTTCAAATATTTCGTGTTTTCTAGAGTCTTAAAGACTTGATATTTCTGATCTAACTGAGATTCCACTTCTTTTACTTTTTCCGCTGTAGGATCGGCGGGATCAATAGAATCATTAGCTTCAAGTTTGGTAGTGCTGCTCTTTTTTGTCTTAATTGTTATTAAATGAAAAGAGGATTTAGATTTGAGGTTATTCAGATCGTTAACATAGGTTTTATATTCTACAGGGTTGCAAATTTTTCTCCCCATCGATAACAAGGCTTTGAAGTAAAATTTTTCATATTCTCGATCCCTTTCGAGGAGTCTTTCCTGGGGTGCTACTTCTTTTTCGTATAATTTACCATAGTCTTTGTCCGATTTAGGTTTTGGGCAATCTGAAGCTTCTTTAATTAAAGCTCTTTTATAAGCAAGACGAGCTAATCTACCCATATCTGCTTCTGCTCGTGCCTTTGATTGAATTCCGATTGGATTATTAGGGTTATGTTTATCATGAACCTCTGACGATGTTTTGATTAGATTTGCTAATCTTCTGTGTGTTGAAGCTGATTCAAAAACGCCCTTTCTGCCAGAATTAGAATCGGGATCCCAAACGGTATTTCTAAAATCCCACAGGTCTCTCATTAATCCTATTTCTTGATTGTGTTGATTATCGCTCATCTGATTAGCGAAGTTCATAGCTGCAAATATTTGTCCCTGAGCATCTAGTGATGCCATTTGAGTCATAAATTGACAGAAATCCGTAACTATGCTCGTATTTTGCATTAAGC
>ERZ1047472.414-NODE-414-length-38964-cov-9.697242_pt1 | contig 38964 bp, 43 predicted proteins | sample MGYA00383095_ERZ1047472 | MGnify/ENA primary metagenome ERZ1047472 (study PRJEB29581, sample SAMEA5548365) | metagenome | biome: marine; feature: coastal; material: water | depth 1 m | study: Short-term variability in the microbial, nano- and picoplankton dynamics... | reverse complement strand
TATCACAACGGGGTCCGAAACCTCACCGCACTTTCTATATGGAGAAGGTTCTTCTTCAGGTTCTGGTTCCTCTACCAAACTACAAGACACCATGGATACTGTACAAAGTATCAAGAGACCGATAATGAGAAGTATACCCTTATTTTTAAAAAATATATTCATAATCAATTATCGAAAAAAGATGGATTAAGTTGAACAAACAAGAAATGACTTAAACTATATAATCACACATAGCAAATAATTACCTAAAACTTCCTCAACTCTCCACCGTGCTCTCTCCTATCGTCAAACATCAGATCGAACTTACGCCAAACCCCTTTTTCAAGTCTAAAATAGTTGTAAGTACCATCTGGTATGTAGGCTTCGTATCTCTCTTTGAACATTGGGTTAATAGGTACCAAATTAGCATAAACTAAAGCCTCTTCGTGCTTGTCGTATCTGCAGAGCATTGCCGATTTGTCACTGAATTCAAAAACCATTCTTGATCTCAAGTCTCCCTCTACATCAAAAATTTCTTTACCGAACTGAGGTTCGTTCTCCTCGTCAAACCAAAGCACATCTACAATCTTTCGATTGGATTTATTATCCTGACCATCCCACCCAAAAGTGATGTAATAGTCCTCTTTCTTGTACCTATAGTGGTGAATTTGATAGACTAAAGCACCCATCCAGTGTCTGTGATCAAAAGTTCCATAATCTACATCACGCACATACTCTGAGCTATCATACAGTCCAAAAAGTGTCAATGAATCTTCGCCATCATTTATCTGAATAGCTCCAAAATACATATATTTCCCGCTATCTAGCAGGAGGTTCCACGTAAACATTCGAAACTTATTGTCATCAGGTTTTATGGCCGATACCGTCTGCAAGGTTGTGAAGTCATAATCAAATGAATTAGGGACTTGTAGAGCCTTTTTCAACGTTTGTATAAAATAATAACAGCTCGTGATACGCTCATTTTCATCTGTACCATTAATGATGTTATAACTGAGCCCTTCTAGTTGATACTCTATGTTTCGGATACTATCTACGTAGATAGAGTCTAAAGCGGTCTTTCTGCTTTTCTGAGCAAATGAACTCAAAAACAAAACACAAGAAATTAGAATGAAACTGATTCTCATATGATTATATAACTACTATAAGATCAATTTTCGTACCCAAAAGGTAGGTTCTATACATTTTTGATCACCATGGCACTAGCACCACCGCCACCATTGCAAATCCCTGCCGCTCCTATTTTTCCACCTTGCTGTTTCAATACATTGATAAGAGTAACAAGTATTCGAGCACCTGAAGCTCCTAACGGATGACCCAAAGCAACTGCACCGCCATTCACATTTACTTTCGACTTATCTATATCCAAAATCTTTGTGTTCACTATACCTACTATTGAAAAGGCCTCGTTTAGCTCAAAAGCATCTACTTCTGCAATTGAACAACCCGCTCGCTCTAGTGCGATAGGCACAGCTTTTGCTGGTGCAGTAGTAAAGTTTTCTGGTTCGTGAGCCGCATCTGCAAATGACGCTACCTCGGCAATAGGAGTTAATCCTAATTCCTTCACTTTATCTTCACTTGCTAGTATGATACAAGCCGCACCATCATTGATTGTACTTGCATTAGCCGCAGTGACGGTACCATCTTTTTCAAAAACTGGTCTAAGGTTAGAAATCTTATCAAATCTTACGTTTTTATATTCCTCATCTTCATCCATCACAATAGGATCACCTTTTCGCTGTGGAATCTCTACCGGTACAATTTCTTCCTTAAATTTACCCGCTTCCCAAGATGCTGCTGACGTCTTGTAAGAATTGATAGCAAATTCATCTTGTTCTTCTCGAGATATATTATGAGTTTTAGCTGTTAAGTCAGCTGCACTACCCATCATATATTGATTGTACACATCTTTCAGTCCGTCGTGTGCAAGTCCATCTACTGCTTTAAAATCACCATACTTGTATCCATTTCTAGATCCTGGTAGATAATGCGGAACTTGACTCATATTTTCCATACCTCCAGTCACTACGATATCATTATGACTCAGCATAATAGAAGTCGCTCCTAGAGCTACTGATTTCATCCCACTAGCACAGACTTTATTTACGGTAGTACACGGAGTATCATTTGGTAGTCCTGCAAAAATAGCCGCTTGACGAGCCGGAGCTTGTCCAAGACCTGCTTGTAGCACGTTTCCAAAATATACCTCATCCACATCAGTAGGTTTCACGCCAGCCTTATTCAAAGCACCTTTTATAGCTGTAGCACCTAATTTAGGTGCTGCTATTCCACTTAACTTTCCATTGAAGCTCCCCATAGGAGTTCTGACTGCAGATACAATATATACTCGTTTCATTGGTGCAAAAATACGCCAAAACAAGCATTTCTAATAGACCTAGAATTACAAGATGTGTTGCTTAAATCCTATACGTAACCCAGTAGTGTATTGATTCTGAGAAACTGGATAAGGCTCTTTAAAAGTAGAATTCAGATTAAATTTAAATTGAGGGTTAATAAAGAGTTCAGTTTTATCCGCCACATATTGAGATACCGTTAAACCAATCTGTGATCCTATCCCAAACCTTCTAAAAACATCGTTCTTTTCATTCATCCAATAATAATAATAATCCGTATCAAAATCATAAATAAGTGCATTTACTCCGCAAAGAGTTTGCAACGATAATGCAGCATATATGCTGATTTTTGATTTATTGAATTCAAATGCCTGATATGAAAGTCCTACAGGAATTTCGATGTATGAGTATTTATTTTTGAAAGGTAAGTTTCTAGTTCGGTTTTCTTCATCAAATACTTCGTAGCTTGGTGATTCACCGTGGAAACTCGCCTGCTGAAAATTGGGGTTTTTAGAGTCGGCATGACATACCATTACTTGCTCCCCGTAATGTGCGTAGTGAATTCCTGAGAAAACACTTAGCTTATCAGAAATCATATTCCCAAAATCAAAACCAATCGTGTATGACGAAATTGATCTATCAGATATGTTACGCTGTTTCTCTGTAAGGCCAAAGGTGTACCTAAGATTACCATCAATAGCCACACCGTTTACCAGAGTAGGGTCATAACTAAAAGTTCTGTAGTTCAGTGTAGGAGCGAAACTAAAACCAACAAACCACTTTCCTTTTTGCGGAGTGATGTTAGGATTAATAAGAAATTCTTGCTCAAGACGGTTCACATATTTACTAAACTGTTCACCTCTAATTAGTGATGTTAGCTTTACCTGATCTATCGTCTCTACAGAAAACAACTCTTTTTCAAATCTTTTCTCCGTCTTTTTGGACTCTTTGTTGTTTGTCAGCTGAACCGGTTTTTTCTTACGAATTGATGGCAAGATGTTCTTTGCTAAATATGCATCAAACGGGTTTAGTACTTGCTCTTCAGTAAGTTGCTTGATAAGCGGCTGTAAATAACTAATGGATTCGGTGTCATCTTTAGGCAATTGGAGGTTATCCTCAGTCTCCCAAAGTTTACCAATATTAAAATCCATATCACCAAATGACTTTCCTGTAATCAAGCTATACGTCTGTAATCCGAGAAGTCCTAGTCCAGCTACAACTGCAGGGATTACAAGAAGGGAAGCCAAGGTGGACTTCTTCTTTATTCCTTTTTTTATATCAGAAAGCTGGGATCCCATTCTGCTTGTGATAACGAATATAGCTCAATAACATAGCTACTTTCTCATCTCACTGAGCCTTTGACAGTAAAATGAGAATAGTTTCTAAGGCTGAAGCCTTTGGTGAGACCAAATATTAGCCTCTTTCTTGTACAGAATCCTATCGTGAAGTCTATTCTCTCTCCCCTGCCAGTACTCTATTTGCAAAGGTTCAATTGCATAACCTCCCCAGTGCTCTGGTCTCTCCATTTTTTTGGTTTTGTAGAGCTCTGTGAGCTCGGCCAGCTTTTCATCTAATTCTTGTCTGCTCGCTACTTCACTACTTTGATCTGATACCCAAGCTCCTATCTGACTAGACAACGGTCTAGAGAAAAAATACTCGTCAGACTCTTCTGCTGACACCTTTTTCACTACACCTCTTACAATAACCTGTCGCTGCATATCTATCCACGGGAATAGTAGATTACAATGTGGAATTTGGGCCAATTGTTGTCCCTTGTGACTATGATAATTCGTATAGAACACAAATTCTTCGTCTCTCAAGTCTTTGAGAAGGACTATTCTAGAATCTGGAGCAGAATTTACTACAGTACTCAGCACCATAGCATTGGGTTCTATAATACTTGAAGCATCCATTGCATTTTGAAACCAATTCTCAAATAAAGAAAACGGTTCCTCAGGCAAATCTTGCTCCAGCAATTGCCCACGTGTATAGTTTTGTCTTAGATCCTTCACTATCTTCTAAATGGCATTTTACCGCGTCTTTTGCCTGCCCCTCCACCATTCATTGCTTTCATCATTTTACGCATCTCCTCAAACTGTTTTACCAGTTTATTGACCTCAGTCACACTTGTACCGCTTCCTTTCGCTATACGCTGCTTTCTACTGCCATCTAAGACTTGCGGATTCTGTCTCTCATAAGTAGTCATACTCTTGATGATTGCCTCTATGCCTTTAAAACTATTCTCGTCTATATCAATGTCTTTGATTGCTTTACCAACACCTGGAATCATCGCCATTAAATCCTTGATGTTTCCCATCTTTTTGATTTGACTTAGCTGCTTTAAGAAGTCGTCAAAATCAAATTGATTTTTTCGCATCTTCTTCTGAAGTCTAGCAGCCTCCTCTTCATCAAAGTTTTCTTGAGCTTTCTCTACAAATGATACAATATCACCCATCCCAAGAATTCTGCTTGCCATTCTATCTGGGTGGAAAATATCAAGAGCATCCATTTTCTCGCCTGTACTTACATACTTTATAGGCTTATTTACAATTGTCTTTATAGAAATTGCTGCACCACCTCTTGTGTCACCATCAAGCTTTGTCAAAACCACACCGTCAAAATCAAGCTTATCATTAAAAGCTTTTGCTGTGTTCACAGCGTCTTGACCAGTCATAGAGTCTACTACAAAAAGAATTTCATTAGGATCTAATTCTCCTTTGAGGTTTCCTATCTCTGTCATCATAGCCTCGTCTACACTCAGACGACCTGCAGTATCCACTATGACTACATTTTTATTGTTGGCTTTAGCATGTGAAATTGCATTTTGAGCAATCTCTACTGGATTTTTATTTTCCTCATTCGCAAAGACATCTACCCCCACTTGATCTCCTAAAACCTTTATTTGATTTATAGCCGCAGGTCTATAGACATCACAAGCTACCAATAATGGGTTTCTTCCTTTAGACTTTAAATGAGATGCAAGCTTACCTGAGAAAGTAGTCTTACCAGAACCTTGCAAACCTGCAATAAGTATTACAGATGGATTTCCACTAAGATCTATTGGCGTAGTCTCTCCGCCAAGTAGCTTTACCAATTCATCATTTACAATCTTAGTCATCAATTGACCAGGAGATACACTAGTAAGTACATCACCACCGATTGCTTTTTCTTTAACGGTATTGGTGAATTCCTTAGCAATTTTATAGCTCACATCTGCATCTACTAATGCCCTGCGAATCTCCTTAACTGTCTCAGCTATATTAAGCTCAGTAAGTGTAGAATGACCTTTTAGAGTTTGAAATGCTTTGTCTAAGCGGGATGATAAATTTTCGAACATATTGTGGAGTTTTATTCTGCGTGCAAACTTATCAAAAATAATAGGCAAAAAAGAAGTTTAGAACCTCTTTGTTGATGAGAAAATCTCTTACTAACAACTACCTTAAAAGCGTAATTGTTCCGCTTTTAAAAAGTATATATTTATCGATACCCGTAAGTCTTATTTGATAGATGTAAGCTCCCTGTTGACAATCTTTATCTTGGTATCTTCCATCCCATGATTCGTCTACATCATAAGAGTCATATATCATTTCACCCCACCTGTTAAATACAGATAACCTGAAGTCTTTAATTTCCTTGAGGTCTCCATGTTTCACAAATCTTGTAACAAGACTAAAACCATCATTTAGTCCATCACCATTTGGAGTAAAACCTGATGGTATGAATACAACAGGCGGTCCATATAAGCATACCCAATTTGAGTAGCTAGAATCTGATTTATCATTTGTAGCGTGGACCCTGTAACAATACTTTCCTTTCACCTCTGGGTATATTGAATTGTCCTTATATGAAAGTGTTTTACCATCCGACTTTTGAATAAGCCTCAAGTCTGTATTATGATCAAACTCTATATGATACCTGTTCACTTCATTTTCCCACTTTTCATATGGACTCCAGTTTAATTGACTTCCATTGTCATAGACTCCTTTCAATAAAATAGTCTTTCCCTCTCTCCCAATTTCCGTGCGATAACCACATCTATCTACCTCATTGTAGGTATAGATATAGGAGTGCTGATTAGTATTCACATCGTAATCGATTAATGAGTTGTCCTTAGCGTCAAATGAATCGTCGAACTCTTCCCAGTTGTTTTAATACTTGAAAACCTTATAATAATCAAACTCTGAAAAACTACTCTTAGGCCATACTACCTCTATCTCATTTTCATCAGCCACGGATGCGTAAGTGATAGAAGATATTCTAGGGTTGTAATCATATCGTGGGACATTCCCTACAATATAACTTTCGGATGTATATGAACTGTTCCGATCATTTGCTCTTACATAGTACTCATATAACTGATGACATAGACTTGAATCAGAATTAGATGTCGTATTAGCTGGCACTTCTCAAATTTTCAGAAACACTCCGTTTTCATCCTTTCGGAATACTTCATAATTTTCTACTTCATCCCACCCTTTATACGAAGTCCTATTTTCACCACTTACGTAACTACTATCCGACGAAATCTTTAAAATTATGAGCCCAAGAGGTCGGATATTTTCACCCTTTAACTGGCAATGGTCAAACACCTTAAGGCTAAATAAAGATTGATCTACTGGCTAATAACCCAAATCGATAGAAAACAAAGAGGCATCTTGTATATCAGACGTCCATTCTTGATTTTTATTAAAGAAAACATACTCTTCAAAATGCTGAATCTCACTTTGATTGAATGAGATAAGAATATTTGACTCATCTTAAAATGTGATGAAATTGATAGTTGGACTATCAATATCAGTTTCATCAAACAGGAAAGGTTGAACTGCATAGCTATCGATACACCCATTATTCGTAACACCTATTAGCTTCACTTCTTTTTGCCCTCTACTTTCAAAAGTAAATGTAGGCGATAAATTATTAGATAACTTGACTTCTGCTCTTGGAAAATCATTGAATAACTAAACAAAACTGTCTAGTCCACTACCATCAGTTATAGTACCTTGGAACTCTTCTTGACTATTAAGACATATCGTATCAGAAAAACGAATACTTACTTATGGATTTGTATAGATTTCAATTTCTTGACTACTTGTAACTGTGCAATTATTGCTGTTTTTTGAAATCAAAGTCAAAAGTGATAAGCCGTATTTTTCAGGATAAATACTATCAAAACTTCTTAAATTTACTTCTAAACTCAAATTTGAGCATTGAGAGTAAGATAAAAATGTGCATAGAAATAGTGCACCGAAGAATATATATATCATCGAACTCATAAGTAGTAGCCCATTAAGTTAATGTTATCACTAAAAATCACAACTATTTGGGCTAAATTCGTCCCGAAATCGAAATAATCATGAAAAAGCAAATCATATACATTCTTATTCTATCCACATTCGCTGCGTGCACTCCTGAAACTAGTCCACTTGAGAATGCAAAGAAACTATACTCTCAAAGCCTTGAAAACAATGATGCTACTACTGCAAGAGTGGCACTCAATACCATTTTGATGTATGACTCTGCAAACACAGAATATCAAGACTCATTGTCTCGCTTGTACATGACATCTGGAAACTTCGATGGAGGTTTGAAATATGCTGAATTAGTATATAATTCAGGTAACGCAACCAATAAACTTAAGGAAAACATGGCTTTAGCATACCAGCAGATTGGAGAAACTGAAAAAGCCGATGTGTTTCTTGGAACTCTATTAGAGGACACTAGAGACTACAAATACCTCTTTCAGAAGGTAGTAATTCAATATGAGAACGGAAATCAAATGATGTTTGATAGTTTAAGTAACCAAATTCTGGATATTGCAAAGACAGATTCTTTGGTGGCGAACACTATGGTACCTATGCCAAGTCCAATATCTGGAGGCAACCAACTGGTTCCTATCGAAGCAGCTACAATGTTCTTAATTGGAAACAATGCATTTGAAAAAAAACAAGACATTAGAACTGCGGTGGACTATATCCAAAGGAGTGTGCAAAAATTTGAGTCTTTCGAAATGGCTCGTTATGCTCTTATGGAAATTGAAAAAATGATGCGAGGAGGGAGATAGTTTAATCTTTCTTCCACTGCACTTCTAGCCTATTCTCAAGCCTAAGATATTCTCTACTTAATACAAATAAATAATCACTCAGTCTATTTAAAAATCTAAGTATCACTGAATATCTTTCATCAGAGAGAGCTACAACTCTTCTCTCAGCCCGTCTACATACACATCTACTAATATGTACTTGGGCACTGACTACTGATCCACCTGGTAGTATGAATGCTTTAAGCTTAGGCAACTTTTCGTTCAGCTTATCAATTTCTTTTTCTATCTCTTCTATATCTAAGTCACTCACACTCGGCAACTCAAATGAGAGATCCTCCTCTGCAGCTAGAAGACTGCCTATATTAAAAAGTTTGTGTTGTATGTCTTGTAGAAATTCTTCGTAAACTCCATTTAATGCCCCTGCGAAGACACCAATAGTAGAATTTAATTCGTCTACAGTTCCGTAAGCCTCTATTTTGGCATCAGCCTTACTTACTCTTGTTCCTCCCACTAGAGACGTATTGCCTTTGTCTCCACCTTTCGTATAAATCTTCATCACTTAGGACTAATAACTACTCAGTTGCTAGATTGTTCTATAAATTGATTCTCCAATTTTCCATCTCTCATCCGAATGGTTCTTTTCGCATATGCGGCTATATCCTCTTCGTGAGTAACCATTACTACCGTATTCCCATCATTGTGTATTTCTTGAAAAATAGCCATAATCTCTAAGCTACTTTTTGTATCAAGGTTTCCTGTAGGTTCATCCGCTAATACAATTGAAGGGTTGTTGACTAATGCACGTGCTATAGCTACACGTTGTCTCTGCCCTCCACTTAGTTCATTTGGTTTGTGATCTCCTCGGTCTCCGAGCCTAACTTTCTCCAATGCGTTTTGGGCACGTTCTAAGCGTTTAGACTTAGGTACTCCTGCATAAACCAATGGCAGAGCCACATTTTCTAAAGCACTAGTTCTAGGCAGTAAGTTAAATGACTGAAATACAAATCCTATTTCAATATTGCGAACAGCAGCCAATTCATCATCTGACATTCCGCTCACATTCTTATCGTTTAACAAGTATTCACCTGAAGTAGGTGAATCCAAACAACCTATGACATTCATTAACGTAGATTTCCCTGAACCTGAGGGTCCCATTAGAGCGACGTACTCCCCTTTTTCGATTTTACAGTTTAATCCGTCAAGAGCATTGATTTGTGTACTACCCATTTGGTATATTTTGTACACATCCTTGATATCTATAAGTGCCATTATTTCTTGTTAATGACCTTTGGCACTTTGATATAATCTGAATCAGATAAAGGGGCATTCTTAAGAGCATCCTCCTTTGAGAATTGTTTGACAACCTTATCTTCTCGTAATACATTTTGCTCATCAGACATATAGATTAACGGTTCAACGCCTTCTGTATTTACTTCCTTTAGTTTATCACAAAAATCTATTATTTTATCCAAGTCTGCCTTGATTACTTCTCTACCGTGAGTATCAAATTCCAATCTCGCTAAATGGGCTATGTCATCTACTTTCTTATCTGTTATACTCATAGTTTATTCATTTCTTTGAATTTAGAATCAATAATACGGTATACTTTCTCCGCAAGAGCAACTTCATCTCCGGGTTTTAGATTTTCAGTAGAAATAGGTCGATGAATGTGCAATCTCATTTTACCTGGAGTTCCTGGGGGAATAAATTCTCCGCTAGGAAGGCGTTTCCAATTATCGGCTATTGTAATTGGTACTATCTCCACCTGATGCTCTATGGCCAATTTGAATGGCCCCATCTTAAAATTCCTCATCTCAGGAACTTGAGGACCTATGCCTCCTTCCGGAAAATTCAACAAGCTTATACCTGAATTTAATTTCTTATTTGCCAAATAGTAAGCTCGTATTGCTCCTTTTTTAGTCTTTCGATCTACAGGTAAATCTATTGTTCTAAAGAAAATTTTAAATAATGGAATATTGGCCAATTCTTTTTTTGCCATAAAACTGAAAAAAAATGGCATCTGAGTATTTACTGAGACAATGTCAAAATATGAGAAGTGATTTGGTGTAAAAACATACGTTTTATCAAGCAGCATGCCTTCATATTCATAGGTGACTTCACTTCTTAATCCAGTTAGAATCATAAGTATTCTCCCCCAAGCCCTTCTTAAATTATGTGCTTTTCTATACCACCTTTCTTTCGAGAGTAACAGTAAAAATGCTGGGTATAAGATTAGAAATATGAGTAAAAACCAAATAAAAAAATAGAGTGTCCAAATATATCGTGGAATTTTATTGATCACGAATTCATCAATTGACTCAGCTTATGAACCTGAACATTTAAAAAGTCCTTTAACATTCCTTCTGCCATCATTTTCATCATAAAGTTAAGCTCTGCATTTATTGCGGCGAATACCTCTGTGGAGTCTTCAGATATTTCTTTTAGATGCCATTGAAGATCGAATTTAAAAGGAACCTTATTTTGAGGTTTCATTACTATCCTTGTATACTCTTCCTTTTCTGTAAATGCTAACTCTACTTTTCCTAAGCCTTCTATGTCTAATGTTGCACTTTCTAAGTCTGAGGTAAAATCTCTCACCTTTGAAGGCATAAGTTCTTTGTAGTTTGAAGGCACAGAAAGATGCTCAAACACCTCTTGGATTGGTCTATGGATTGTTGAATTATTACTCTTAATCTCTGTCATGTTTTGTTATACATCAAGTTGGTGCTAATTAAAGCCGCCATGAAAATTGAAAAAATAAATCCTGTCACTAAGCTCATACCTATAGTCACAAGCATATACCCCGTTGGAGTATATTGATGGGCTATTTGTGACTGCGTCTCTTCTATGATCATCTGTTTATCCGCAGGTTTTATCTCAGAATCAGAATTGATTTTGACGGCAGCTTGCTCAAATGATATTTCAAGTTTTTCCTGATAGAAATCTCCGTTTGGGTAGTAGAAGAATGTAAAAGCTGAAATCATCACTAAAGCACGCACTAAAGCTATCATTATGCCTGAAAACAGCGTTCTTGCAATAGACAGCGTACCTCCTCTGATTTTTCTTAAATAAATCAGTCCAAATGCAATGAAAATTATCAGAACCACAAACTTGGCTATGTACATTACATTCCCACTAGCATTTGCACTCTTGAAAAACAAATATTCAAGCAAAGCACAGATTGCACCAGCTAAGAGTCCAAAAACCCAAATTGATCTTTGCATGGATATCTAGATGTAATAAATGCTTAGCCTTCTGAATCTGAGTCAAATGAATCTCTTCGTGTAAACTCATCAAAATCATACTCAGGCATCAAGTCACTTTTGACATAATTTACCGTTTCTGTGAAAGCTTCTGAGAACTTATTGAAATCTTCTTTATAGAGGAAGATTTTATGTTTTACATATCCTCCATCTTCAAAACGTTTTTTACTTTCTGTAATTGTGATGTAGTAATCATCACCTCTTGTGGTCTTTACATCGAAAAAATAAGTGCGTTTCCCTGCTCTTACCTTCTTCGAAAAAACTTCCTCTCTGTCATAATTTGACTCCGCCATACTACTTTACTTTTATTATTAGTAATACAAAGGACGTAAAAATTAGCATATCGAAAAACGTTTTTTCAACACGACACCTACTCCATTGTCATCATTTGTTTCTCATACAATTCAGCATACATCCCTCCGATAGCTAACAGTGCTTTATGACTACCACGCTCTAAAATCTTACCGCCATCTAGGAAAATGACCTGTTTGGCATCTTGTATAGTAGAAATACGGTGACTGATATTTATGAGTGTTTGGTTTGCATTCCAATTTTCTAAACTGTTCTTTATTTTTACCTCCGTTTTCGTATCCACCGCAGATAGACCATCGTCTATTAGCAGTATTTGAGGCTTTTTAATTAAGGCTCTGGCTATGGCAGTTCTTTGCTTCTGTCCACCACTGAGGGTTATTCCTCTTTCACCCAAGAGAGTTTCTAAACCTTCTGGCAAAGAATCAATTTCTTCGCTCAATCCAGCTGACTCTACTGCATCTGCAAGATGTATATCATCGGCACTACTAGCATAGCCAAATAAGATATTATCTCTAATTGTCTCTGAAAACAAAAATATATCTTGAGCTACGTACCCAAATAGCTTCCCTAACTCTGATTTATCGTATGCTGCAATATTTATATTGTCTATTAGAATTTCTCCTTTTGTAGGTTGATAGATGCCTAGAAGCAGTTTTGCAATGGTGCTTTTCCCACTTCCTGTAGTACCAATTATTCCAAATTTACTCCCTTTTGATATCTCAAAATCAATGTTCTCTAAAACGTAGTTATCAGTTTCAGGATATTTGAACCATACATTTTTGAATTGAATTGAGGTAGTTAAAGAATCGATTTTCTTAGTTCCACTATCATCTTGAGGTTTCTCATTCAGAAACTCATTTATTCGTTTCTGAGAAGCTGCACCCCGTTGCACCAGAGAAGTCACATAACCCAAACTGGCTACAGGCCAAGTTAGCATATTCACGTATATGACGTATTCAACAATATTTCCAAGAGTAAATTCACCGTCTACCACTGCATTACCTCCAACATATATAGTGATTAAAATACTCAACCCAATGAGACCTAAAACAGCTGGCATAAAAATTCCATTAACCTTTACAAGTGCCATGTTATCATCCTTGTAAGTTTCATTCATCTGCAAAAAATCCTTAGTGAACCGCTTTTCTGCCGCATATGATTTCACCACTTGCACACCAGCAAACGTCTCCTGAACATATGTCGTAAGAAGTGACAATTTCTTTTGTATTAAATCACTCTTGTTGTTCATAGTGTCACTTACCATATAAATCGTAATAGCCAAGACAGGTAAAGGCAACAATACGAGGAGTGTAATCTCAGCATTCACATAAAACATTAAAGAGACCACCAAAATTATCATGCAAGTGAGATTGAGCGAATACATTATCGCCGGACCTGTAAACATTCTTACTTTAGACACATCATCACTGATTCTATTCATCAAATCACCTGTGTAGTTCTTAGCATAAAATGCTTGACTCATTTTCTGATAATGTTTAAAAATATCATTCTTCTGATCATACTCAATGTTTCGGGACATTATGATAATTGACATTCTCATAAAGTAGAGACAGATACCTTTAAGCAACGCAAACCCTAGAATTAAAAGGCCAGAAAACAACGCCATTCCTGATTTTCCTCTAAAAATATCAGGTACTAGATTGATAAAACTCGGCTCATTTCCACTTATCGTACCGTCTATCGACTCCCGAACTATGGGAGGTATAACTATAGCAAATAAATTGCTTAGTAAAATAAAAAACAGTCCAAGCATCAGTGATGATTTGTACTTTATAAGATACTTTCTTAGTGCTATTAAGGACTTCATTGGTGAGGCAATTTCAAGTTAAAATAAATTGTACTTTTGCAGCAATATTAACTTTAATTCTGACCAAAGATATGAGTTCTACAACTGCTACTATCCACGACACAAAACTTGATTTATTTGCTGAAGTAAAGACAACAAACCACGAGCAAGTAGTGTTTTGTAACGATAATGCTTCTGGCCTTAAAGCCATAATAGCAATTCACAACACGGTTTTAGGACCTGGGCTGGGAGGCACAAGAATGTGGAATTATGCTACTGAAGCGGAGGCACTCAATGATGTATTAAGGCTTTCGAGAGGTATGACTTACAAAGCATCTATCTCTGGTCTGAACCTAGGTGGAGCTAAGGCTGTAATTATTGGTGTTGCTTCTCGCGATAAGTCTGAAGCATTGATGAGAAAATTCGGCAGATTCGTTGAAAATCTTAACGGTAAATACATCACTGCGGAAGATGTAGGAACTACAACTAAAGACATGGAATACGTCAATATGGAGACGGACAGCGTAGCTGGTTTGCCGGAGAGTATGGGCGGCGGTGGGGATCCTAGTCCTGTAACAGCATATGGTGTTTATATGGGAATGAAAGCTAGTGCAAAAAAAGCATACGGATCGGATAGCCTTGAAGGAAAGAAGATATCTATTCAAGGAATTGGTAAAGTTGGTATGCATCTGGTAGAATTGGTTTCTAAAGAAGGAGCTATTGTATCTGTATCAGACATTATTCAGACTAGTCTTGATCACGCTGCTAAAACCTATAATGCGTCCGTTGTCAATGGATCAGAAATTTATGGTTTAGATGTGGACATATTTGCTCCTTGTGCCTTAGGTGGCATATTGAATACGGATAATATCAATGCGTTAAATTGTGACATTGTTGCTGGAGCAGCTAACAATCAATTGGCTGTCGAGGAAGAGCATGGAATGATGCTTAGAAAAAAAGGCGTTTTGTACGCACCTGATTTCCTTATCAATGCCGGAGGTTTGATAAATGTTTATTCTGAAGTCATTGGTTACAACAGAGAAAATGCGATGCGAGATACAGAGAATATATATGATACTACTCTTAATATATATGACTTAGCTGATAGTAAGGACATGCATACTCAAAAAGCCGCAATATTATTGGCTCAGAAAAGAATAGATGATATAGCTTCTGTTCAATCTACATATTAGTACTCAGCTTGGTTTTTATAGAAAAATATAGGAACCACCTTTTTATATTATTTACTCTTTCTGTTGTAGGGTTTTTAGTTTATCTAAATTCTATTTCTTCTGGCATAGAAGGTGGCATGGATTCATACAATCACTACCTTATAGCCAAAAACACTTGGAAACATCCAAACTTATTTCTTGATCAATGGGGCAAGCCTGTATATAATATTATAGCTTCTCCTTTCGTCCAGTTTGGAATAAATGGAGCTACTGTACTAAATATTCTCTGTCTTGTGCTTTCCTCACTTCTAGCATATAAATGTGCTCAAAGGATGAATCTTAGATATTCTTTTCTAGCTTATGTTTTAACTCTGATTAGTCCAATCTTCTTAGACAACACCCTATCTTCTCTAACAGAGCCATTATGTGCATTACTTGTCGTTTGGACTATTTATTTATCTATTTCTAATCAGTTCGTTTCAGCAAGCATACTAGCAGGTATCCTACCATTTGCACGCTCTGAAGGGTTTATTGTATTATTTGCTGTTGCTCTATACATAGTAATTATAAAAAGACAATATAAGTACATCTTTTTCTTAACAGCAGGAAGTGTTTTTTTTAATACCTTAGGTTGGATAATCGAAGGTGACCCTTTCTGGATATTCACACAGAATCCCTATATCAATTTTCAACTCTCTGGCAGAAATGTTTGTGGTAATGGCGGAATAGGGCACTACTATTATGCTCTACCTTACACATTTGGTACTTTCACGTCTTTACTTGTAGGTATTGCTGCATTCTTTTTTATGTTTAAAGTTCTAACTCACAAATCACTAAAGGGTCAAAGTGAGTATGCTCTTATCCTTTTAAGTGCTGGACTTTACTTCTTAGCACATGTCTTTATTTGGTGGCTAGGAATGATGGGAAGCTGCGGATACATAAGAGTAATGACGGTGATTTCACCACTTATTGCTGTGCTTGCCACGGTAGGTTTACATCATCTTTTTAAATTAATACCTGGTTATAAACTTCTTAAGACAATACTTGTTTCCAGCTTGATACTCTATTCCATATGGGTCCCGTACAGATTCTATGCCTACAAATACCCCCTTAAAATCAGTGCAGAACAAGAGCAATACAAAAAACTTCTGAAGTGGTATGAGCAACAAGAATTTGAAAATAGAACCAAAATATACCTTTACCCGTACTTCTCAATTATTGCAGATATAGATCCATATGATCAAACCCAACATTTATACTCTTGGCCTAACAGCCGTGAGTTTTCTAAAGTTGGAGATATCCTAATTTGGGATAGTCACTTTGGCCCTCACGAGTCCGGAACACCATTGGATAAATTATTGCTTAATGATAACTGGCAGAGAATTCACTCCATTATTCCAAATAAAAAAATCCCTACAGTGAATGACGCTCCCTTTGAAATTCACGTTTTTGAAAAAATAAAATAGAGAAGAAAAAGAACTTCTTAATGGAGTAAAAATCTTAGGTTTGTCGCTCACTTTTGAGCCATGTTAAATAGACGTCTAATCAGGATAAAAACATTTCAAGCCTTGTTTGGAGAGCTAGGTCAAGAAAACTCAAGACCTAGTACTATAATATCTAATGTTAAGAAGTCCATAAGAGGCATGGGACCTAACCTCAAGACCATTCTGGGTATAGGACCAGAGCTAAGTCACTATTTAGCAGTGGAGCATAATCCTAGTGAATTTAAATATAAACCTACCGCTTCAGATATTGATACATTCAATATCATAACTCAGAATAGTTTCTTTCTCAAGATTAGAGAAAATGAAGTGTATAGTGCTTATGAAAAAACACCAACTCTAGATTGGCAAAGTGAGAGGGATATTATGTTCCTGATGTATCGGGAATTTAAAAAAACAGATGCATACAGTGAATTAACTTCTTCTTATCCCACAAACTACGACCATCTAGAATTTGTAGTTGCCTTTTACAAGTATCTAATTCTTGATTCTGTAGAATTTGAACAGTTGATGGAAGATGAAAATATTTATTGGTATGATGAAAAAATCCCAATATTAAAGAGTCTTGAAAAAATATTTGAAGACTACAAAGAATCGGCTGAAATAAAAATTCCTCAATTATTCAGAAATGAAAAAGAGGACTTAGCAATGGCTGATGACATCGTAAATAAGTATTTCGAACATAAATCTGCATTACAGGAAGAAATCAAAAAGTATACTCCTGGGTGGGATAGCGACAGAATAACTAAAGTAGACTACTTACTCATTCTCATGGCTTTACTTGAGTTTCAGCATATGCCTATGATACCAGTTAAAGTGACGATGAATGAGTATATAGAAATTGCTAAGATGTATAGCACTCCAAAAAGCTCTAAATTCGTAAATGGAACCTTAGATAAAATACTAAAGGACTGGAAAGAAAAAGGTCTTATTTCCAAACTAGGAAGAGGACTTATTGGTTAATTAGATGACCGTGGTTATTACTAAAATAAACAAATTAATAAATATGAAACACTTAATTTTAGCTCTATCTTTTATTTCAGTGTTCAGTGCTTGTTCTGAGTCAAAGGATAGTAAGTCAGAAATGAATGCCTCTGTTATAGAAACAGATAATGAAGAACAAAAGGAACCTGTATTGATATTTGATCACGTGACTCATGATTTTGGAGTGATTACAGAAGGGGAAAGTGTAGAACATACTTTTAGATTTGAAAACACCGGAGAAAGTGATTTAGTAATATCTAGTTGCAAGGCCTCTTGCGGATGTACCATACCTGATTGGCCAAGAGAACCTATTGCTCCTGGAGAAAAAGGAGAAATCAAAGTGGTATTCAACAGTGCTGGCAAGTCTGGTCTAGTGACTAAAGACATTACTATTCTAGCAAATACAAATCCTGTCAAGAGTGTCTTACAAATACAGGTGGATATAAACAAAACCAATTAAAATGGATACTAACTTAATATTTCTCGTCCTGTTTGTGGCCGTGATGTACTTTTTCATGTTTTTACCTCAAATTAAAAAACAGAAGAAGCAACGTAAATTTATCTCTGAGTTAAAAAAAGGTGATAAAGTAGTGACCACTGGTGGAATACACGGTAAAATAACTGAGCTTAAAGAATTGACAGCTATCATTGACCTTGGAGGAGGAGTAAAAATGAAAATCAATAGAGCCGCCATAAGTTTGGAAGCTACAGCTCTTGAGAACAACCTAGAGGAAAAATCAGAATAAATAATGCAGCATTTGCGAATTGGCATAACTGGAGGTATGGGAGCTGGAAAATCTACGATTTGCCAGATTTTCAAGCGATTGGGTGTGCCTGTTTACGATGCTGATTCCAGAGCAAAGTGGATTATGAATAATGATCCTGAACTCAAAAAAGAAATTGTCTCAAACTTTGGATGGGATTCCTATGACAGAAAGGATGAACTCAATAAGGAATATCTAGCAAAAGTTGTGTTCAACAATGACCAAAAGTTGGGCTTATTAAATAGTATAGTACATCCTGCAGTTAAACTGGATTATATAAATTGGATAGAGGAACACAAATCAGAACCTTACTCACTGAAAGAAGCGGCACTGCTATTTGAAAGTGGTAGCTACAAAAATCTACACAAAGTAATTGTAGTAAACAGTCCTATAGAAACTCGCATAGAAAGGATTATGCAACGTGATCACGTGAAACGTGAAGATATACTGAAGAGAATTCAAAATCAAACAACTGATCGGGAGCGAATGAAAAAGGCTGATTGGATAATATATAACGACGGTCACAGATCATTAATCGAGCAAACTCTAAACCTTCACAATGGTATCTTAGATTTGAGAAACGAAGGCATTTTACCATTCAAAAAATAGTCTTATGGAAGATACACTTATCCTTGAACATCATCAGATTTCGCTTAAGCTTGACCGAATAGCTTGGCAGATAATTGAACAACATTGTAGTGAAGACGAAATTGTCCTTATAGGGTTAGCGGACAGAGGATTTGATGTGGCTGAGAAGATTTACAACCGAATAATTAAAAACACAAACAGTAATGTACATTTACTTCATTTACTCCTTGATAAATCAGCACCATTGACTGAGCCAATCATCATAGAATCTAACGAAAAAATAAGTCATCGAGCCATTATTTTAGTTGATGATGTTTTGAACTCAGGTATTACGATGGCCGCGGCCTTCAAAAAAGCATTAGAGTTTAAACCGAAAAGTGTTCGGACTGCTGTACTTGCCAATAGAGATCACCATAAGTTTCCGATACAAGCGAATTATGTAGGTATATCTTTAGCCACTACTTTGAAAGAACACATCAGTTACTCTGAAGTAAATGGTGAAATGTCTATTACTTTGAGGTAAATTAATGCTAAAAACAATGAATAACACTAGCGAACTTCAAGAAATCATATTAAAAGCGTGGGATGACAGATCATTATTGAAAAATGAAGATGTTAGAGATGCTGTAAGAGAAATTATCGAACTTATAGATAAGGGTAATTTAAGGTGTGCCGAGCCAAATAATAATGGATGGCAAGTAAACGATTGGGTAAAAAAAGCAGTTATACTCTATTTTCCTATACAAGAGATGGAGACGATAGAAGTTGGTCCTTTCGAGTTTCATGACAAAATGAAATTAAAACAGGATTATGCTTCTCAAGGTGTAAGAGTAGTTCCACACGCAGTAGCCCGCTATGGAGCTTTCCTAGCAAAAGGGGTTGTGATGATGCCAAGTTATGTCAATATAGGTGCCTATGTTGATAGCGGAACTATGGTAGATACTTGGGCTACCGTCGGTAGTTGTGCTCAGATAGGGAAAAATGTTCATTTGAGTGGAGGTGTTGGAATTGGCGGAGTATTAGAACCTGTTCAGGCTGCTCCAGTTATCATAGAAGACAACTGTTTTGTTGGTAGTAGATGTATCATTGTGGAAGGTGTACACGTAGAAAGTGAAGCTGTAATCGGAGCAGGTGTGACATTAACTATGAGTACTAAGATAATTGACGTTTCCGGTCAAGAGCCAGTACTATATAAAGGTCGCGTACCTGCAAGATCTGTAGTAATTCCGGGTAGTATTCAAAAAGACTTTCCAGCAGGATCATATGGAGTAAATTGTGCTCTAATAATAGGAACGAGAAAAGAGTCAACTGATAAAAAGACATCTCTAAACGATGTACTTAGAGATTTTCAGGTACCGGTATAATGAAAATCGGTTTTGATGCTAAGCGATACTTTCAAAACTCTACAGGTCTAGGGAATTATTCGAGATGGCTTGTTGATGGTTTAGCATCACTAAATACTCTAGATATACATCTTTACCACCCAAACGAGTTATCTCAAAAAATAGAGCTTCCCATTCATCAGCCAAGCAGGTTCATTAAAAAAGTTCCAAGTCTTTGGAGGACCAGGTTTGTATGCAGTAGACTAGAGTCCGATGGTATGCACGTTTTTCACGGCTTGAGTAATGAACTTCCTTTTGGCATACATAAAACTACTATTAAATCCATTGTTACTATTCACGATTTAATCCATAAACGATATCCCTCATACTACTCAGCAATTGACAAAATCATTTATAACAGAAAGGTTTATTATGCTCAGAAGCACGCAGACATTATAGTAACCCCAAGTGAGCAAACAAAGACTGATATAATAGAATTTTATGATACTGACCCTGCAAAAATAAAAGTCATCCCACTTTCTGTTTCTTCGAAAAAAATTGCCATCGCCAACAAAACAACTAATAAAAAATACATTCTGTGCGTTAGCAGTTTTGATAAACGAAAGAATTTACTAAACTTAGTAAAGGCCTTTGAAAGTATTCCTGGAAATGATTTTGAACTTGTGTTAGCTGGAAAAAAAGGTGACACTTCAGATGAAATCATCCAATACTTATCCCAGTCCAAATCTCAAGTTAAAGTTATTTTTAATGTTCCCCAAAAACAACTTGAAGAGCTTTATACCAACAGTACCTTTTGCGTATATCCTAGTGAATTTGAAGGGTTTGGCATCCCTATTTTGGAAGCATTCAGCTATGGGAAAACCGTTGCTACATCGAATACCAGTAGTATGCCAGAAGTAGGCGGAGAAGCGGCTATGTATTTTGACCCCTTGTCTACCGAGAATATAGCTTCAGTATTGCAAATGCTGATGCGTATTGAGGATAGGGTCCCGCTAGTTTCTCGAATTACAAAACAACTAGAAAAATTCGATAGTTTGAAGCTATTACGCCAATATGAAGACTTATATAAATCATTAGCCTACGATTCTGTTGAGCCTTGAACTATATGACCATAGCGTGACTAGCACTTCAAATCAAGTATATTAATTTTGTACAGTAGTCAAATGGTGCATAGCACGAACTGACTACAGTTTTAGTTTTTGGTTTCAAAAAGAGGGATTTCTTCCCTCTTTTTGTATTTAAATCTGTTTTGTTTTCAAGCACTTCTATTTATACAGAGTCTAAAAATAGAAATGTGAATTATTTGGTATAACTGTGTTTTATTAATTCAAATTTGAAGGTATTTTTGTGCATCCAAAAAATAACTCATTAAAGCAGAGTATAAATGACAAAACAATCAAACCGAATCTCCAAATTGTTGTTCTTAGCAATTGGGTTATTTTTCGTCCAGCAGTCTTATGGTCAGTACAAGAACAATCTTACAAAACAGGTAAATGGAGCAGAAAGCTCTGATGCCAGAATTGAAGAAGGGAGTACTCTCTTTTCTACGAACTGTGCATCATGCCACGCATTAAATGCAAAAGTAGTAGGACCTGCACTTGGCAATGTAGTCAGCAAGTACGATGAAGATTATGAATGGCTTTTAGCTTGGATCAAAAACAACCAGAAACTTGTTAAAGCTGGTGACGAGAGAGCTGTAGCGATTTATGAAGAATACAACGGTGCTGCAATGAACCTATTCGAAAATCTCAGTGATAACCAAATCACTTCTATCCTTATGTGGATTGAAAACGGTGGAGATGGAGCTTCGAAAGCTGCAGAGACAGCAGTGGCTGACGTACCTGAAGTGAGTGATTCACTTTTTAATAGTATCAATTGGGCTGTGGTAATAATTTCAGTCTTCATTTTTGCTATTCTACTCTTGATTTTTGGGATATTGGAGTTGGTATCAAATGTAACTGGAAGAGAAATCATCAACTGGAACAATGTAAATGCATATATGATGCTTGTTTTCTTAGTCGGATTCTTCAGTCTTGTGTTATATGAATACAGTATACACTCCCAATATTTGCTACCTGAATCTGCTTCTGAGCACGGTTTAGAAATGGATAAGATGATGAAGTGGACGTGGATAACTACATTACCAGTATTCTTTATTACTCAATTCTTACTTTTCTATTTTTCATTTAAATACAGACGAAAGCAAGGAAGAAAAGCATACTTCCTCTCTCATAATGATCGACTGGAATATATCTGGACTTTAATCCCAGCAGTAGTTCTTGCAATATTAGTTTCCAGCGGTTTCAAAATGTGGAATAAAATTCTACGTACAGATCCAGGTGCTGATGTGCAACAAATTGAAGTATTTGCATACCAGTTTGGTTGGAATGCCAGATATCCCGGTCTTGATAATGAACTAGGGAAAGCCAATTATAACCTAATAAATGGTGTAAATCCCCTAGGAGTGGCCAATAGAAAGCACGCTGAGGAACTAATCATCGAATTGAAAGAAGAAATAAATTCCCTAGTTGATGCATATGAAAGATTGGACAAAGAAGAAGCTGCTCTAAGAGCTACTTTGGGAGGAAGAGTTGGTGACGATAGAGACAATCATCTTTCAAAAATAAGAGCATATTCTTCTGGGGAAAAAGCTCAAGAGATTAAGCTCACAACAAGAGCAAGATACACTCAAATTGAACGTCTAGAAAGAGCATTAGCGGTGAAAGAAGGTAATATGTTTACGGGTGAAGGAGACGATGATATGGTTGTTCAAGAGATTCATATCGTGAAAGATAAACCTGTAAGATTGAGATTTAGAGCTAGAGATGTAATTCACTCTGCTTACCTGCCTTATTTCAGAACTCAAATGAATGTTGTACCTGGTTTACCAACCGAGTTCACATTCACTCCCATCAAATCAACAGCAGATATGAGAGAGATAAAAGGAGATCCTAAATTTGATTACTACTTAGTATGTAATAAAATATGTGGAAACGCTCACTTTAATATGAAAATGAAAGTTGTCGTTGAAGATCAATCATCTTTTGACAAATGGATTGCAGAACAAAATGCCATGTTTACTGATTCTATTAATGAATCAAATGATAAGGAAGACAATATAGAAAACGAAGAAGACTCTGAATCAACTGAAACAGTAGCTATAAATTAACACAAATCACTGATTACAAAAGAAATGAGCACAGCAGCAGTAGCACAAACAGATCATCATCATCACGAAGAGTCATTCATATCGAAGTATATCTTCAGTATGGATCACAAGATGATATCAAAACAGTTTTTGATTACAGGTATTATCATGGGAATGATTGGAATGGGAATGTCTATAGCATTTCGTCTCCAGTTGGCATATCCAGACACAAGTTTTCCAATACTAGAATGGTTATTCGGAAGTAAATGGGCTCCGGGAGGAGTATTAGATGCCGGATACTACATGGCTTTGGTAACCATGCATGGAACAATAATGGTATTTTATGTTTTAACAGCAGGATTGAGTGGAACATTTGCCAATCTTCTTATTCCATTACAAATTGGTGCAAGAGATATGGCTTCTCCATTTATGAATATGTTATCATACTGGTTCTTCTTCTTAAGTAGTGTGGTATTGTTATCATCACTATTTGTAGAAACAGGGCCAGCATCAGGTGGATGGACTATTTACCCTCCTTTGAGTGCATTACCTAAGGCAATGCCAGGTTCAGGTATGGGTATGACGTTATGGTTGTCCGCTATTGTATTATTTATAGCTTCCTCACTCCTTGGTGGTGTTAATTACATCAGTACAATACTCAATATGAGAACTAAGGGAATGTCGATGACTAGACTTCCTCTTACTATTTGGGCATTATTCTTAACAGCAGTTCTTGGACTATTATCTTTCCCAGTATTGTTGGGTGGAGGTTTACTCCTCTTATTTGATAGAGGATTAGGAACGAGTTTTTATCTCTCAGACATTTACTTAGGGTCAGCAGGAGCTCTCGAGCATACTGGTGGGAGTCCAATTCTTTTCCAGCACTTATTCTGGTTCTTAGGACACCCTGAAGTATATATCATTATCATGCCTGCTTTAGGTATCACTTCTGAAGTGATTGCAGTCAATTCTAGAAAACCAATATTTGGTTACACTGCAATGGTAATTTCATTGCTTGGTATCTCATTCCTATCTTTTATAGTTTGGGGTCACCATATGTTTATCACTGGGATGAATCCTTTATTAGGGGCTGTCTTCTTGATCACTACCTTAATTATCGCAGTACCATCTGCAGTTAAGACTTTCAACTACTTGGCTACGCTATGGAGAGGAAATATTCGATTTACTAATGCTATGATGTTCGCTATCGGACTAGTATCATTTTTCGTATCTGGTGGTCTTACCGGTATATTCTTAGGGAATGCTACACTTGATATACAATTACACGATACATATTTCGTAGTAGGTCACTTCCATATCGTAATGGGTTGTGCTGCTATATTCGGTATGTTGGCAGGTATTTATCACTGGTTCCCGAAGCAATTCGGTAGAATGTTAAATAAGCCATTAGGTTACCTCCATTTCTGGATGACATTTATTTCTGCGTACTTAGTATTTTTCCCCATGCACTTTATGGGTCTAGCAGGAGTACCTAGAAGATATTATGCATTTACCTTGCTTCCAGAATACGGAGTTTGGTTTGATGTAAACGTAGTGATGACATTAGCTGCCATCTTAGGTGGTATTGCTCAGTTGTTATTTGTTTACAATTTCTTCTCAAGTATATTCTTCGGTAAAAAAGCTACAGCTAACCCTTGGGAAGCAAATACATTGGAATGGACTACTCCTGTAGAAAGAATACATGGAAACTGGCCAGGAGAAATTCCTACGGTATACAGATGGGCTTATGATTACAGCAATCCAGCTTATGATCAAGATTTTATGCCTCAGAATATTCCAGACGAAGATCAAGAAGAAGAACTCTTCGAAACTGTAATTCCTGAATCACCAGAGAAAGCAGATTTACCTGAATCCGAACCAGTACACTTCTTGGCAATGCTCAAAAGCTGGTTCAAACCACAAGGTGTATAACCTATAAGAAAATAAAAAGCTTCCTTCGGGGAGCTTTTTTTATCCCTGTTAGTTATGCATAAAAAGTTTAATTGGTTATCCATTTTCTTTATCTTTCTTCTGTTCGCGATAGGTGGATTGGTGCGAAGTACGGGAAGTGGAATGGGTTGCCCAGATTGGCCTAAATGTTTTGGAGAGTACATCCCTCCTACCTCAGAATCTGCTTTGCCAGATAATTATGAGGAGATTTATAAAGAACAGCGAATTGCCAAAACAACTAGGTTTACCAAGCTGTTAAGAAACATAGGGTTTAACAACTTGGCACAACAAATAATTTTAAATGATCAGATTAATGAATCACACGAGTTTAATGCTGTAAAGGCATATGTGGAGTATATTAATAGGCTCTGGGGTGCTCTCACAGGAGTTATTGTATTCATTTGCTTACTTTTATCTTTCAGATATCTGCAATATGAACCTTCTGTCTTTTGGTGGACATTACTAGGTTTTGTAAGTGTTTTTCTAAATGCACTACTCGGTGCAGTTGTAGTTCACACTAATCTGATAGGTGGAATAGTTACAGCTCATTTCATTTTTGCTTTCATTGCAATCTCAGCTTTTATAATTGCTCGCAGATATATTTCGAAATCTGAAGTAGAAATTTTTGATGGTTCGAGTAAGTCACTTGTCATTTTACTTGCTGTTGTTTCATTCTTTCAAATCTTAATTGGTGCAGGACTTCGCGAGGACTACGACTTACTTGATATTAGCCTTTCATTTGGCAACAATATAACTGCTTTAAACCCCAATGTCTCTTGGCACGCCATCATAGCTTCTATCGTAATGGTTATGAGCATTCTACAGTTTATAAGGTTGTCAAGTATTGAAGATTTGAAAAAGCCGGTACGCTGGATAATGTACTCTAGCATATTGCAGATGATATTAGGTCCTATGGCATTATTCACAGAATTAGCCGTCATTTCAAAACTATTCCATATAAGCTTTGGTGCCTTAATATTTGTATTACAGTTTTATATTTGCACCACTCTTATGAGAGTAAATTATAGGAGCACAAAACCTTGAAAACAACAGTGATAAATACTGAATCTACCAGAGTTAAAGATAAGCTTCGTGATTATAGCCAACTGATCAAATTCAGACTAACCTTTACTGTTGTATTGTCTGCAGTATTTGGTTATTTAATTGGTTACTCTGGTGCTCTAAATTGGTCAGAATTAATAGCTCTAGTTATCGGGGGTATTCTTGTTGTTTCTTCATCAAATGGATTAAACCAAATTGTTGAGAAAAATTTTGATGTTCTAATGACAAGAACTGAGAATAGACCTCTAGCTCAAAATAGAATGAGTGTAGTTGAAGCAGGATTTTTTTGTAGTATTACAGGAGTAATTGGAGTTTATGTTCTTGGTCAATATCTAAATCAATATGCTGCACTTCTTGGGTTTCTCTCGTTAGTAAGCTACGCTTTTGTTTACACGCCGCTAAAGCGAGTATCTAGCATTGCGGTGTTCATTGGTGCTTTTCCAGGTGCTATACCTCCGCTTCTTGGTTGGGTAGCGGCTACCGGACAGTTCTCTGCAGATGCAGGTATACTATTCCTAATACAGTTCGTGTGGCAATTTCCACACTTCTGGGCCATTGCATGGATTTTAGATGATGACTATAAAAAAGCAGGTTATAGACTTCTACCCTTTAAAAAAGGACGAACAAAAACTTCAGCTCTACTCATAATTTTCATTTCTGCTTTACTTATTCCAATAAGCCTCACTCCTTTCTTTATAGGAATGAGTGGGATCATAAGTTTGTTGATTATTACCTTGAGCTCCATTGCATTGACTTTTCTCTCTGTAAGACTTTACAAAACTCTATCTTTAAAAAATGCTAAAACACTAATGTTTGCATCCATTATTTACAACCCTTTAGTTCTAATAACCCTTTGGATAGATAAAATATAATGACAGAAACAATTCAATATACTGGTAAAGTACATCCTAAAAAGTTTAGTCTTTGGCTTTTACTGCTAGGAGTTCTAATGCTCTTTGCAGGATTAACAAGTGCATACATCGTAAGAAAAGGAGATGGGAATTGGTTTGATTTCCAGGTACCTACAGTTTTTCTCTATTCCACTATAATCGTTATATTAAGTTCGATTTCAATGTTCTATGCATTTAGAAGTGCGAAAAATGATGAAATAGAACGTATACACATTGGCTTAGCATTGACGATAATTCTAGGTTTAGGATTTGTAGTTACGCAATACCTTGGATGGCAAGCGTTGCAAGATCAGGGCCTGTTTTTTGTAAATCCAAAAGAAGGTAATAAAATTTCAGCTTCATTCTTTATCGTTCTAGCGGGTGTCCATCTAGTGCATATTATAGGAGGTATTTTTTACCTTGTTTACACGCTTTTCAGAAGCCTGCAACTCAAGATTCATAAGAAAGCAACCCTACTCATTGAAATGTGCAATACTTATTGGCATTTCGTCGGATTCTTGTGGGTATATTTGTATTTGTTTCTATATTTTGCGACCGATTTATAACCAATGTCAACACAAACAATATCTAAATCAAGCATTTGGAGAGGAGGAAATTCTCCTTTCAAAGTAAGTTATGGAAAACTCATGATGTGGGTATTCTTGCTGTCAGATGCATTTACATTCTCTTCTTTACTAGTTGCTTACGGAGCCATACGTTACAGTTATCCTTCAACAGAACTTGCTCAAATTGAAAGTTTGGAATTAAGTTTCGCTGAAAACGTGCAAGAAAAATTTGCGGCACCGGGAGTAGATGCACATCACGGTGAACATTTTATCCCTGCCTTAAGAGATTTAGATGTTTTTACAGAATTACAATGGCCATCTCCTGACTTAGTTTTTAATCACTTCCCATTTGCTCACGGGCTTCACTTACCATTAATTTTTGTGAGTTTGATGACCCTTATACTAATTCTATCATCTGTAACTATGGTACTTGCCGTTGAAGCAGGTCAGCGAGGAGACAAAAAAGCCGTCAGTACTTGGATGCTACTCACCATCATAGGTGGATTTATGTTTTTAGGATGTCAGGCTTGGGAATGGACAAACTTCATAACAGCTGGTGCTACTCCTAATGCTAACCCATATGGCCCTCCTGCTTTTGCCGCATTGTTCTTTGGTGTGACAGGATTTCATGGTTTTCACGTGTTTTCAGGAGTTGTGCTAAACATCATAATCTATGTAAATAATCTAATGGGGACTTACGAAAAGCGTGGTCACTATGAAATGGTCGAAAAAGTTGGCCTATACTGGCATTTTGTCGACCTTGTATGGGTATTTGTATTTACTTTTTTCTACTTAATCTAATCAATTTCTGAACTGAATAAAGAATTATAATATGTCTTCACACTCAAACCATAACGTAGATATTCACGACGAGGAGAATTATGACCCAACCGTATGGGTACCAAAAGTTGAAAGCCACGGAACAAAATCACTTTGGTCACGTTTCTGGATTCTTCTTGGGCTGACTATAGCCGACGTTGTAGCATACTTTGCATGGCCTCCTGGTATTGAGAGAAATGTATTCTTTATACTTATGGGAGTACTAAAAGCTTGGTATATAGTTGGTACTTTCATGCACATGAAGTATGAAAAAAAGAGCCTCGGTTACATGATTATCCTTCCAATGATTCTAATCATCTTTTTCCTGATTTGGATGATGTACGAAGGAAACTTCTGGAACAGCTTCAAATAATTACAAATTTTTTAGTTAGTATAAATGAAACAAACTACTGGCAAGATAATTCTAGTCGTTTTATTAGCCATACCTGTAATCTGGGTGGTGTTGTGGAAAATAACACAGTTTGGTTATAATGAACTTCCCGTCTATTCATCTGATGAAATGGGAGTTCAGGAGCCCTATTATATTGATAGTTTCTCACTTATTGATCAAAACGGAAACCCCTTCACCCGCGAAGATATAGGAGATAGAGTATTCATTTCTAACTTCTTTTTTGCTTCTTGTCCTGACGTGTGTCCTACTATAAATGGTCACCTTAAAATTGCTTCAGAAAAGTTGAAGAATAGCACAGATGTGCTGTTTCTCTCCCATACAGTAGATTCATATAATGATAGCGTAAGTGTATTAAACGACTACGCTACAAGTTTCGAGGCAAATTATGATCAGTGGAAGTTTTTAACCGGAAACAAAAGCACTATATATCATTTAGCTCGCGATAATTATCGAGCTGTAATTCAAGAGGTGCCTGACACCAATGATTTCATTCATAGTGAAAAGGTAATGCTTGTAGACAAAGATTTTCATATCAGAGGAATATATAATGGGCTCGATATTAAAGAGGTACTGAATATGGTCGAAGATGCTAGATTCCTATTAACTTGTTACAAAAAAGAAGAAAATGAATCGTCTAAGTGATAAAGCTTTTTTTAGAATTGCTCTCATAGTATCTATTGTAGTTTTTGTGCTCGTAATACTACTCAATAAACGTGTTCTTAATCCACCAACAGAATTCCCATACTTCATTTATAAACTACCTTTATTACACGCTATTATAAATGGTACTTGTGCCATTTTGTTGATCCTTTCTTTAAAGGCCATACGTGCAAAAAACATAACCAAACATAAACTTCTAAACCTCTCAGCTTTTGGTTTATCAGCTCTTTTTTTGATAAGCTATGTAGTCTACCATTTTTTCGTGCCTGAGACCACCTATGGTGGAGAAGGATTTCTTAGGTATGTTTACTATACCATTCTTATCTCACACATCATTCTAGCTGCAATTGTTCTACCCTTAATCTTATTATCCTTTTGGTATGCTCTGAATAAAAAAATTGATAATCACCGAAAAATAGTACATTTCTCCTACCCTATCTGGCTATATGTAGCAGTTACCGGTGTTCTGGTCTATTTACTTATATCTCCTTACTATACTCTTTAATTGAAAGCTTTCATACAAAGAGTATTGCAAAAAATACTGGGATATGAATCTTATCTTTGGTATTTCACACTTTATAAGCTTAGAACTCTTAAGTACGATAAGCACGAAAATGATTTCTTTTACTTTTTAAGCCTTATACCTAATGGATCTGTAACACTAGATATAGGTGCTAACCTTGGTCTTATGTCATATCATCTTGCAAAGCAATCAAAAGAGACCTATGCATTTGAACCTATGCCAAATAATATCAAGGTATTAAAGAGAGTAAAATCAAAATATAATCTATCAAATTTAACCCTGCTCACCAATGCCTTAGGAAATGAGAATAAGAAAATCCAGCTCGTTCTTCCAGAGGTAGACGGTGTCAAAAAACAAGGTCTCAGTCATGTGATAGATGATAAGATGGAAGATTTCAATGACGGTACAATTATCGAAACAGATTGCTACAGGCTTGATGATGTAGAAACACTTAAAGACATAAATATAGCTGCCATCAAAATTGACGTTGAGAACTTTGAATACGAAGTATTTCTTGGCGGTCTTGAATTAATACGCACATCTAAACCAACCATTTACTGTGAGTTATGGGATAATAGAAATAGACTTGACTGTTTTCATCTCATGAGAGAAAATGATTATGATGTTTTTGTTTTTGAAAATAATAAACTTAAACAGGTTATAGATAACCCAAGTCACATTCAAAACTTCTTTTTTCTTCCAAAAGCATCGTAACTTTGAATCAATGAAAAAATTTCTGATCATAACACTGTTTTGTATTGGTTTTTGTTTCGCCGCAGATGCCCAATGTCCAATGTGTAAGACCGCTGTAGAAAGTGGTATGGAAAAAGGACATACGAAAGGTAGAGGTTTGAACAATGGTATAATGTACCTTCTCGCGACACCTTATCTTGCTGTAGCTACCGTAGGTGGTATATGGTACTACAAAAACAAACAGGCTAAATAAACGATGGGTGGTTTCGCAGCACTGCTAAAAGGCAAATGTCCTCAATGCAGAGAGGGTAATGTATTCAAATATTCCGGACTAAATCTAAAGAATTTTAAAGAATTAAACGAGACTTGTCCTCATTGTAAAGTAAAGTTCGAGTCCGAACCTGGATTCTTTTGGGGGGCAATGTACTTTAGCTACGCTTACAGTGTAGCATTATTCATAATCATTGGATTTTTCTTTTTTACGCTTAGTGATGATGTCAATTTGACCTACTACATAGGTACAGTAATAGCCTTTACATTAATAACATCACCATTATCATTCAGGATGTCTCGATTACTAATGATGTATATAGCTGCCCCATATAGAAAATATCGTGGAAAGCAGTAACGCTAGAAATAGAATCGAGTAAAAGAAATAAAAAAAGCCTCAACGAATGAATTCGATGAGGCTTTTCTATTATTAAATAGCAGAGTAATTATTCAGCTGCAGTTTGTTCTGCTTCTACTTCTACTCCGTTGATAATATCGAATATTTTCTTTTCCATCTCATCCATCATCTCAGGATTATCTAATAAAAGTTGTTTCACAGAGTCTCTTCCTTGTCCAAGTCTAGTCTCTCCATAACTGAACCAACTACCACTTTTTTGAATTACGTTGTTCTCAACACCTAAATCTATGATTTCCCCTACCTTAGAAATACCTTGGCCATACATTATATCAAACTCAACAACTCTAAATGGTGGAGCTACTTTATTTTTAGCAACTTTAACTTTTACCCGGTTTCCAATAATATCTACACCGTCTTTGATACTGCCTGTACGACGGATATCTAACCTTACTGAAGCATAGAATTTCAGAGCGTTACCACCAGTTGTCGTCTCTGGATTGCCAAACATTACACCTATTTTTTCTCTTAACTGATTGATAAATATACAGATACAGCCTGTTTTATTAATCGTACCCGTAAGTTTACGCAAAGCTTGTGACATTAGCCTCGCGTGCAATCCCATTTTACTATCTCCCATATCACCTTCGAGCTCAGCTCTAGGTACCAAAGCAGCTACAGAATCAATCACAATAACATCAATCGCACCCGATCGAATAAGATTATCAGCTATTTCTAAGGCTTGCTCTCCATCGTCTGGTTGGGAAATCAAGAGCTCGTTAGTGTCTATACCAATATTTTCTGCATAGAACTTATCAAATGCATGCTCTGCATCTACAAATGCACAAATACCTCCTTTTTTCTGTGCCTCAGCGATACAGTGCATGGCTAGTGTAGTCTTACCTGAAGATTCTGGCCCATAAATTTCTACTACTCTTCCCTTTGGAAATCCTCCTACTCCTAACCCAATATCTAGACCAAGAGAACCCGTAGAGACAGCATCTACCTTTACGATATTCTCATCGTCCATTTTCATCACTATCCCTTTACCATAAGACTTCTCAAGTTTATCAATGGTCATCTTGAGTGCCTTCAGTTTATCTGCATTTTCCTTCTTTGACATTATTATTATCTATTCTATTTTAACCAAATATATACTAATAGACTATATCATACAACTATTGGAAAATGTGTTGATATAAATGCATATTCTTCCCGATTTATATACTCTAAGTACCCCTAAATTCGTTTTATAAACCAATGCAAAAAATCACTTCATTGAGGCGTTATAGCATGCTTTCGACTCTCTTATTATGCAGTATACTACTATTTGGACAAAACACAGATTCAAATACCACGAATTTGGATAGTGTAGTAGTAGTAACAACATACAAACCTGATATTGCAGAGTCTAAGAAAATTGGTATAAGACCAACTCTGGAAGACCCAAAAGTAAACGCACCGAATTATAAGTATGAATTTCCTACTATAGCCTATAAACCGAGAGCGGTATATTCTCCGATTGACCCTGTTTTTATAAAACCAGAACCTGAAGAAGATTTATTTGACAATTATATAGAAATAGGTGGAGGAAATTATTTGACATCTTATTTGGATGCGAGTATTCACAATAAACAAGACAAATATTATTCCTACGGTCTCAAGGCAAAGCACCACGCTGCAAATGCTTCCAAAAATCCTGAACAAGGTTTGTTTAGCCAAAACCAAATCAAGGCTTATGGCCTTCGCGAAAAAGGAAACGATCTATACGGTGCTATTGATTACAAAAGAAATGTGGTACACTATTATGGTTATATGATTGATTCTCCTTCTCTTGAACTCAATGACATAAACCAGATCTATAATGACATAGATGCTAATTTGAAATGGTCAATGAAAAAGTATAGAGTACAATCAGACTTGGACTTTGACATCAATGTATTTGATAAATTAGGTGAAAATGAAAACTCTTTTGGAATTGGAAATAAGAACTCATTTAAAATCGGTAAAAACAGATTTCATCTAGATATAGATGGTTTATATACACAGCTTAACGAGTCAGATAAACTTGACCGTTTATTTATAGATTTCAAACCTCACTTAGAGTTTGATTATAAGAAATGGTCATTGGATGCAGGTGTGAACCTGAGTTATGTCAATGGATTTGACTCTGCTCTAACCGATATTAATCCTTACCCCTATCTGCGTGCAGAGACTTACCTAGTGCCGAAACTTCTTCGACTGTACTTTGGAGCAGACGGAGGATATGTGAGAAATACGCTCAAAAGTATTAGCTACGAGAACCTTTTCTTAGGAAATAATTTTGAACTTAACACTCCTAGTGGGTGGTCTATTCACGGTGGTATGAATGGTAGTTTTAAGCGGTTTGTAGAATATGGGATAAAAATCAAACAAGATTTTATTCAAAATCAGTACTTCTTTGTATCTGACACCAATGAGCTACGTAACTTCACTACGGTTGAAAGTAATATGAATCGTACCACTGTCTCCGGTGAACTAAAGTTAGATGTAAATCAAAATTTAGATATTGGATTCAGAGGAAACTTTTACGCCTATTATTTGGAGACTGAAACAGAGGCTTGGCACTTGCCTACTTATGATGCAGCCTTAACGGCGACTATAAGATTGGCAGATAAAATCTATATCAATGGCGGTTACTTTGTTACGAGCTCAAGGCCTGTCAGAGATATTGGTGGGAACATAGATGATGATTTAGAAGCTATAAGTGACATCAATATTAGAGCAGAATATAGATACAAGAAAAATATCTCAGGATTCATAAATGTAAATAACATTCTGAACCAACGGTATGACCTATGGAATAACTATCGTGCACAAGGACTTAATGTCTTAGCAGGAGTTACCTTTTCTCTTTAATTTTATCATTTTCGAGGGCTAAATGTTTATTATTGCATTGTAATGAAATTGGCAAAAGAAATATCATTTCTACTGTATCAACACGATTGTGTTATACTACCTGGTTTTGGTGCTTTTCTAAAAAACTCCAAATCGTCCGAATACAATGAAATATTAGGGTATTCTTCACCCAGGATAGAACACATCACGTTCAACAACCAAATAAAGAATAATGACGGCTTAGTAGCTAATCATATAGCTCAAACACGTTCCGTTTCTTATGCTGAGGCATTGCAAGAAATCAAGACCGAAGTAGATAATCTCTGGAAAAAACTAAAGGAGACTAAAAATGCAGAACTTTTGAACATAGGTACGTTCTACTTTACTGCCGAAGAAAAACTAATTTTCGTTCCTCATCACGCTAACAATTACTGCAAGGCTTCTTTTGGTCTACCTAAAATAAAACTTAAGAAAGTGTCTATACCATCCGATAATAAACCAACTGATAAACCTATAAAATCTATCCCTCTTGCAAGTGATATACCCTTGGAAGAGGAAACTCCAAAGCTGGTAGGAAAGAGACAGGAAAACAGTCGTAGGTATCAGGAGCTTCAAGAGAAGAGACTACAGTCCAAACTGAATACAGAACCTGCAAAGAAAAAAAGAGTATCAGGACTTGCTATTCTGAACACCGTAGGTGCATTGTTCTTAATCGCTCTAGCAGCAGGGCTATTTCAATTCGAACAAACAATGAATAATAGAGATGCGAGCAATCAGCAAATAGCATCTATCTTAGACGGTACATTCGACAATGCAGAGTCTGATACAGATGTGTTGGAAGAAACTCCTGTAAGCTTAGTCACCCAATATGGTATTATAGCTTTGACTGATACAGAAGAAGAAGCCGAAACTTTTAATTCTGAAATAAAAGATAAATATACTTCTGCTCATATTTCGGAGTCTGATCCTCAAAATGTAGTTATCATAACATTCGACAATGAGACACTAGCAGATGAGTACAGAAAACTTCTACAAAATAAACTTGACCAAAAACTAGTCATAAATCAAATATAAAATGAGTTTAATTCTTCAAATTGTACAAGATGGTGCAGCTGCAGCAGATAGCTTATCCTCTGCTTCTTCTTCTGGAGGAGCCTTAGATGTGCTCAAACTGATCTGGAAAGGTGGTATAGTAATGATACCTATCGGTATCTTATTTGTTATTGCTATCTATCTCTGTATAGAAAGATACCTGACCATCAGAAAAGCAGGTGATTTGGACTCTAAATTTATGGGAGGTATTAAGGAGATGGTAATAGATGGAGACTTAAAAGGAGCACAGAGACTTTGTCACGACAGAGCTACACCAATTGCCTTGATGATTGAAAAAGGACTATCTCGAATTGGTAAACCCCTAAAAGATATAAGTGTTGCCGTAGAAAATGTAGGCAAATTAGAAGTATACAAATTGGAAAAAGGGATGCCCATTCTAGCCACTATATCTGGTGCTGCACCTATGCTTGGATTCCTAGGTACAGTTACTGGTATGATACGTACATTCAACCAAATGCAGGATAGTGGCCAGCAAATCACTGCTGATTTATTAAGTGGTGGTATTGGTGAAGCTATGATGACTACCGTTGCAGGGCTTGTAGTAGGTATTTTCGCATACATTTCATACAATCTACTCTCTAGTATGATCAATAAAGTTGTATATAAAATGGAAGCCTCCTCGGTGGAATTCTTAGATATACTTCACGAACCCGCTTAATTAAACTTATGAATCTAAGACAAAACAGTAAAATCAATACCGAATTCAATGCTTCTAGCTTGACGGATATTGTATTTCTGCTGCTTATATTTTTTATCATCATTAGCTCTGTTGTAAAAGATCCAGCACTCAAGCTAGTTCTTCCCAAAGGCGTAAACGACGTAAGTACAGTAAGTGAGACGATCGTAGTATCAGTTGACAAAAACCTAAATTACGCTGTTAATGATAAAAAAACCACGTTTGCCCGTTTACCTTTTGAACTAAGAGAGGTATTAAAGGGTAACCTAAACGCAACCGTAAGTATACGAGGAGACAAAGATATTCGTTATGAAGATGTAATGAATGTTGTAATGCTCGCAGACAAAGAAGGAGCCAAGGTAGTTTTGGCACTGGATGCGGTGAAATAAATTGAAATAAAATGGTCGATATAAGCAGAGAAGAAGATAGAAAAGCAATGGTGGGTACAGTTACCATTATTGCATTATTGCTTGTATTTTTAATAGTGATTGGCTTAACAGGATGTCCTGTACAAGCTGAAGAAGAACTAGATGCTGGAGGCGTAGCTGTCAGTATAGGCATGCCAGATGATGGAGGACCCGATAATAGTGCGGCCGAACAGCAACAAGATGAAGAGTACACTCCACCTGTTGAAGAGGAGTATATACCGGAAAACCAACATACTAGTGATGTAGCTGAAGCTCCGGAGGTAAAAAAAACAGAACCCTCTAAAAAAGAACCAACCAAAACTCCTACCAAAGAAACAACTAAGAAGACCACTAAAGAACCTAAAAAGCCCGTAAAAAAAGTAGACCAAAGAAGTCTTTTTCCTGGATCCAAAAAAGGCTCTGATGATGCTGGAAAAGGTAAAGGAGGTGAAGGTGATGGTGGATACAAAGGAAGACCAGACGGAATACCTGATGGCGACCCAAATGGAAATAGTGGTCAAGGAACTCAAGGTGACGGACCATCTATAGGTACCGGTATCTCTGGAGGTATTGGAGGCTTCAAAGCAACAAAAACTGTTCAACCTCAAGGAGGAGTTCAAGAAAAAGGTGTAATTAGACTAAAGGTATGTGTAGATGCCAGAGGAAATGTAATTCCATCAAGTATCAAATGGGTTCCAGATAGAAATCCAGGAACGAGTACTAATTTACAACTTCGAAATAGAGCAATTGCTGCTCTTAAAAAATTCCAATTTGCGAATGTGAGTGGATCTCCAGGCGGTTGTGGATACATCAATTTTACGTTTAAGCTGCAGTAATCTGTGACTTATCAGGAAACTTTAGATTACATCTATGCAAAACTTCCCATGTACCAAAACATTGGGAAATCTGCCTTTAAAAAAGACTTAGATAACATCACTGCCTTATGTGCAAGTTTCGGAAATCCTCAAAACAAATTTAAAAGCATTCACATAGCAGGTACAAATGGAAAAGGATCTACAAGTCACATCTTATCTGCTCTATATCAATATAATAACTACAAAGTAGGCTTATACACTTCTCCTCATTTAGTAGATTTCCGAGAGAGAATAAAACTGAATGGAGAATTATGTAGTAAAATTTTTGTCACCGATTTTATAGCACGCATACAGGTAGAAATAGAACGTCTAAATCCGTCTTTTTTTGAAATTACAGTAGCTATGGCTTTTACTTACTTTGCTGAAATCAATGTAGATATTGCTATCATAGAAACTGGATTGGGTGGCAGGCTAGATAGCACGAATATCATCAAACCAATAGGCTGTATTATCACCTCGATAGGCTATGATCACAAAGACATATTGGGGGATACACTAGAGCTTATTGCAGCAGAAAAAGCTGGAATAATAAAAGAAGAAACTCCTATTGTGATAGGGGAAATTCAAGACTCCCCAAAATCTGTAATTATTGACAAAGCCCTTTCTGTAAATGCTCCATATCATTACTATGTTGAGAATACGTATCAAACAGATTTAGCAGGTACGCATCAACAATGGAATATCGGTTCAGCTATGAAATTAATATCTCTATTGGATTCTGTTCTTCCTACCTCAAAAGCTAATAATAATGCTGCACTACTGGATGTGAGAAGTATATCCAACTTCACAGGAAGATGGCAAACCATTTATAACAATCCACTCGTTATCTGTGACGTAGGTCACAATGAAGAAGGTTTTGGACTGATAGCATCTCAAATAAAGGAATTAGGTTTATCTCCAATATATGTTTTAGGGTTCGTCAAGGGAAAAGAGTTATCTGGATTATCTGATATACTTCCAAAAGGACTTGCTTATCATTTTGTAAAACCTGATGTAATAAGAGGGATGAATGCTAATGAGGCCTTGGAAAATTTCAAAAATCCAACAAAGGATACTTCGCACTCATACGATGACTTAGAATATTGTTTATCAGAAGCTTGCGCTGCTTGTATAGATACTCCTAACAGCTTTATTTTCGTAGGTGGGAGTAATTTCTTAGTAGCAGATTTATTACTTTTGGTAAAGGAAAATAAACTCCCGTGGAACGCATAGATATTTATACTGACGGCAGCTCTCTTGGCAATCCAGGACCTGGAGGATATGGGATAGTTCTTAAATTTAGAAATAACAGGAAAACCGAAAGTCAAGGCTTTCAAAAAACCACCAATAACCGTATGGAATTACTTGCTGTGATTGAAGCATTAAAACTGCTTAATGATTCAGCAAGAAATATGGAAATCCATATTCATTCAGACTCAAAATATGTCATAAATGCAGTTGAAAAGAAATGGGTTTTTGGATGGGAGAAAAAAGGGTTTAAAGGCAAGGCAAATGCAGATTTATGGCGTTTGTTTTTAAACAAATACCCGCACTACAACATAA
>ERZ1047472.410-NODE-410-length-39275-cov-6.363998_pt1 | contig 39275 bp, 29 predicted proteins | sample MGYA00383095_ERZ1047472 | MGnify/ENA primary metagenome ERZ1047472 (study PRJEB29581, sample SAMEA5548365) | metagenome | biome: marine; feature: coastal; material: water | depth 1 m | study: Short-term variability in the microbial, nano- and picoplankton dynamics... | reverse complement strand
AGACCTAAGCATCACTTGAACCGCTGATTGCGCAGCCACAAAACACGCCCGAACATTTAGATCCAGCATCGTATCCAGATGGTTGTCACTGACCTCAAGAAAAGGTTCTGGGAAATTCGTACCCGCATTATTAACTAGGATATCCAAACGCGATAAACCATCTATCGCACTACGCAATTTTCGATCGTCTGTCACGTCGCACACGATGACAGAGGCCTCACCCCCACCTTGGCGAATAGAATCTGCAGTTTCTTGGAGGTGACTTTCGGTCCGTCCTAATAAGACAACAGACGCACCAACCTTAGCGTAAGCCTTAGAAATCGATGCCCCTAAACCTTGACCCGCTCCAGTCACCAACGCAACACGCCCATCGAGGCGGAAAGACTCTACAGAAAAGCCATCTGATGTCTCCATGAAGCCTCCTTCGAAAAAACGTAATCAGGTCTTACCACCTAAATGGTCTCTATGCGGACTCTCCAAACATATCGTCAACGTGCTGCTTCGGCAGCGGCTTTGTCATCAGGCTCACGATTACCATGGTAATTGCTGCCGCGATAATACAAGAGCCGGCGACTGCAAATGGATTTTTAAATGGGACCTCTTTGAGAACAAAGCAATAAACAATGCCCACCGCAAAACTGATGACACCCACTAAAAACGAAGCAATCGCGCCAGTCTTGGTAGCTCGCCTCCACAAAGATCCGATCAGCAACGGGCCAGTGGCACCTGCCAAAATTCCACCAACGCCCATCCATAACAACACAGCCAAAAATTGTGGCGGATTCCATGCGAGCCAACACGCCACCACACCAACCAAAACAATCGCAACCCGAGAGATATTTAAAGCAATTTGCTCAATCTGAGCTTTAGATTTGCTTTTGTGTATTACAGGAGCAAATGTTTTTTTATACAAATCATTACTAAAAATAACTGCGATAGAAATAAAAAGCCCATCGGAAGTAGACATAATCGCCGACAAGACACCCACTCCTAGGAGTCCAGCAATAAATGGGGGAAATAACTGAGTGAATAAAACAGGGATTGCTTGGTCGGGTCGAATAACATCCCCGAACAACGCTCGTGCATGAAGGCCGCCCAAAACGGTGAAACCCAAGATGGAGCCCACTGGTATCGCAATTAAAAGAAATGTTCTGATTTGCTTTGGATCCTTTAACGCGAAGGCCAACTTACCAATGTGAGGATTCATGGCAAATGGAATATGAGCTACAAAAATAAGTGATATAAGCCAAAAGCTACCGAAAAGAATATCACCCTCTTTCAAATAATTATCCCAGCCCAGACTCGGGTCTTGTATAACCAGCGCATTGTTAATCATCGATGGACCTGTGCCTTCGAAACCCACACCCATGAAGAATATCACTCCGATAAGGAGAGCTATAAGCACCATCATGATGCCTTGGATTCCGTCGGTCATAATGTCTGCGTGAGAGCCACCCATCGTAATGTACAACGCAATAACTGCGACGCTAGCAAGGATTCCATGTTGATAATTTAACCCTAACAGTACTTCGAAAATCGTAGCGGCCGCAACGATCTGAGCAGCTATGTAATAAACTAAAAGCATTGATACAAAAGCGAAGGCAATTCTTAAGAAGTTACTGTTATATCTCTGACCCATAAATTCTGGTAACGAATTGGATCGAAATTTGTCTCCTGCACGCTTAATAAGTTTTATCGCTAGGATCATTCCGATATAAATAGCAATCGGATAAACCACGGGGTACCAAAGAGCTGAAAATCCTTTTGAATAAGCCATTCCCGGCAGACTCATAAACGTCGCGCCGCTCGCAATCGTAGCGGCGAAAGCGAAGGCTAAAGTGACTGGCCCATAAGCCCCGCGAGCGACCGCAAAATCCTCGTCGGTACTTGTCTTTTTCATACCCCAAATACCAATACCAATAAATAGCGTCAAGAAGACCACTACCCACACCCAGCCCCAAAGTCCAATGTATGTATCCATGATTATTTACTCTTTATAGTTTTTTAATGGGAAGCTCATTTTGATTTATCTGTGAGTTATTCCCAGTCTGAGTCAGAGCTCTTCGCAATCCAGCTCATACCGATAATCCAGTAGCTAACAACAACAATACAAACAATTGTTAAAACGTTCATATGACCCCCTCTTATTTATTTTTTTAGTTATTGCTCAAATGCTAACACTAATAAAGTAGAAACTCAGTAGAATTTTGTATAATGATTTTTTCTGCGAAGCACAAATGTCGCCACAGCGGACCCTTCGAAAATAACAAGTTTTAAGCTTTAAAAATCAAACTCACTGACTTTTAGAATATCGCGCCAACACACTCATGCTGAAAAAAACTTTAAATCAACTGTTCTTCATCGTTTGCATCACATGCATGAGTAACTCAACACTGGCAAAGTCTGTGAGCGTATCAATTTCCAATTTAAGTGATGTTGCAATTTATCCGAAAAAAACGGCCTTTGCCGCTGCTATAACTCTCAATGACACAATGGTGTCCGCCGAGGTTATAACAAAAATAGTGGCCATCAACGCAGAAGTGGGTCAGATCGTCAAAAAAGGGGATATTCTGGTCAACCTCGATTCTTCGGATTTTAACCTTGCACTGCAACAAGCTGGTGCGAATCTTATCTCCGCTCAATCCCAACTTAAACTCAGTCGTAAACAACTGGAGAGAGCCGAGCAACTCGTATCTGAAGGTTTTATCTCTCCGGAAGCTCTCAACATACGAGAAACAGAGCATGCTGAGGCTCAATCACTGGTTGCCCTCTACCGTGCAAAATACGAAACTGCGAAAAGAACGGTCGCTAAATGTGCATTGAAAGCGCCCTTCAACGCGGTCATCAGGGAGCGGTTGGGTCAAGTTGGGGAAATTACAACAGTCGGTAATCCGCTCTTGCGACTGAACGATATCGAAAATATAGAGGTTGATGCCAAATTACTACCAGCAGATGTTGGGTCTCTCACCAAAAAATCGCAAATTAGTTTCATTACTGGCGGAGAAACCTTCCCCATAAAATTAAAGCGAATTGTCCCTGCAGTGAATGAAAAGGATCGAAACCAAACCGCTCGTTTCGAGTTCATTAAAAATAAACCTGCTATTGGATCGGCCGGAACAATTGTTTGGGGAACAAACAAACCGCACGTTCCCGTAGACATAATGGTGCAAAGAAATGGAGAGCTAGGAATTTTCTTATACGAAGATGGTAATGCAATATTTTTTAAGCTACCCGAAGCCTCGGAGGGAAATCCCGCTTTAGTGGAACTGGCGCCAGATACAACCGTTATTAGCCGAGGGCAATATAGACTTCAAGACAAACAAGCTGTTACTTTGTCCAACGACATACCAGAAAAATCAGAGTAAGACGTCTGTCGATTCATGTCTCTGATCAAACAATTCTTATCGAATCACGTTCTTGCAAATCTGACATTTGCGATTGTCATCCTCATGGGTGTTGGTGGTTACTTGACGATGCCACGAGAGCAGGACCCTGAAATCAACTTCAACTGGATAAACGTTACAACTGGTTTAAGGGGCGCCTCCACTGAGGATGTTGAGAAGCTGGTTACCCAGCCCTTAGAAGATGCCATCCGACAAGTCTCTGATATTCGCTATGTGTCATCTCGCAGTCAAGAGGGTGTATCAACGATCTTGGTAAGGTTTCAAGACCTCACGCGTGCCGATTTTGACAAACGCATAAACGATCTGCGTCGAGAGATTCAGAATAAAGCTAGTCAGGAACTGCCAGCTGAAGTCAACGAACCCAGGATTATAGAAGTCACCACCTCCAACGGGTTCCCGACAGCGATGGTCTTAGTGCTGGGTCAAGATAACGACGAGATTTTGCGTAATTCTGCTCGACAAATCCGAGACGATTTAGAAAGGCTCGTTGGCGTAGACGACGTGTTTGCCATTGGGCTTCATGATCCTGAATTAGTCATCGAATTCAACTCGAGAAAATTAGAGGCACATCAAGTATCGCCAACAAACGTTGCTGACTCTGTATTCGCTTGGTTCCAAGATGTCTCTGCTGGAGGTATCGCGGTAGGAAATCAAGATTGGTTGGTAAGGTTAATTGGCAAAAGTAGTGACCCAAAAAATTTAAAATCCATTCCAGTAAAACTCGAACCAAACGCCGACTACGTGCCGCTCTCAGCAGTGGCTAACGTGTCGACCTCAAGAGAGAAACCGATTCAACTCGCGGCACAAAATGGACAACATGGAGTGCTCCTATCGATCACTAAAAAAAGCTATACGAATACGATCGACCTCGTAGATCGAATCAGCGCCTATATCGACGAAAAAAACTCTGCCCTAATTACGAACGGGATCAACCTAAATTTAGTCGACGATCAAACTGTTCCCACCAAAGAAGCGATCAACGTTATGCAAATTAACGCTGGTCTGGGCTTACTATTAGTGCTCGCAACGACATGGGCATTTCTTGGCGGGCGAATGGCTATATTGCTAAGCCTCGGAATTCCGTTCTCCATTGCGGGAGCCTTTGCCATAATTTACGCGATTGGCTGGACATTGAATGTCTCAATTTTGCTCGGCGTAGTTATCGCGTTAGGTATGTTGGTAGACGACACCGTTGTGGTTGTGGAGGCAATCTATTATCGAATTTCGAGAGGACTAGACGCCGTAACAGCTTCCGTTGAAGGGCTACGAGAGGTGTTTGCTCCGGTGCTCACCTCCGTGCTCACTACGATTGCAGCGTTTCTGCCTCTTATGTTGTTACCTGGGATTGTAGGCAAATTTATGCTCGTTGTTCCAGCAGTTGTGACCTTAGCGTTGGCATTTAGCTTGTTTGAAGCTTTTTGGATGCTACCAGCTCACATCATGGGCCTCAAACTCAGCTTTAAAAATAAATCCCGCACGCAAATACTTCGGGAAAAGAAGACTCGCTTAATTCGTCATCGCTACAGTAAAGCGCTCTTATTCGTACTAAGAAGACCAAAAACTTTCTTGTCACTCGCAGGCTTAAGCTTTGCAATTGCCCTCTCCGCAGTCGGTGCCGGATTAGTTAATATTCAGTTTTTTGCGTTTGATCCTATTCGTATTTTTTACGTCAATGTGGATATGCCGTCTGGAACGCCTCTTAGCGAAACCATGAAGTGGACAAAACAAATTGAGACGAGAGTAAGGACTCATGTGTCACCGCAAGAGGAACGAGCTATCACTTCCGTTTCAGGAATTAAATACACAGATACAGCGCCACTCTATGAAAGCAGATATGGCCAAGTAATAGTCAGTTTAAAACCTCGCGAGGGCTCCCTTCGAGAAGTAGACGCGGTCATTGATGAAATGAGGTCGGACATAGGTGGAGTAAATGGCCCCGCCCATGTAACTTTCACACGCATATCCGGAGGCCCCCCTCTTACTAAGCCGATCAGTGTGAAAGTTAGAGGCGATAATTTTGAGGAATTGAGAGCGGTCACTCGACAACTATCAAATTTTCTATCAACAATCGACTCCGTTTCGGATATAAGCAGTGACGATAGTCCGGGTAGAAATGAATTAAATCTGAAATTAAATTACGAATCGATCAACAGAATTGGTATCGACCCTCAAACGGTCAATCGGTCGATTCGCTTATTTGTAGATGGGGAAATTGTGACCTTCCTGCAATCGGAGGGAGAAAAAATTGATGTTCGTGTTAAATCCCAGCTAGATGAATTGAGGGGGATAGATGAACTTTTATCCCACTCTATAACAACCCCACAGGGGGATCAGGTTGCTCTTAGGGAACTAGTTCACGTGGAATATGGACGCTCGAGAGAAAGCATTCGACATTACAACTTTCGAAGAACAATTACGCTCGAGGCAGATATTGATCGAGAACAGATCAACGAGGTGCAGGTTAATAGCCTGATCAAAAATGAATGGAATAGAATTAAGGTTGATTACCCCGAAGTCTCTCTTGATTTTTCGGGTGCCCTAGACGATATACAAGAAAGTCTAGATGCCATGCTTTTGCTTTTCTTATTCGGCATTAGCCTGATTTATTTATTGATCGGGACTCAATTCAAAAGCTATTTCCAACCTTTAATGATCCTAGTGACTGTTCCTCTGGCGTTTATAGGGGTCGTGATTGGTTTAATTATTACGCAAAACCCACTCAGCTTGTACACAATGTACGGTATCGTCGCCCTCACTGGAATATCAGTTAACAGCGCAATCGTTTTGATTGATGCCGCGAACACTCGAAGAAACAATGGCATGAATAGTATTTACTCCATCGTTTATGCAGCGCGCCGGCGGGTGGTGCCGATTTTGATTACCTCCTTCACGACTATTGCCGGGTTGCTCTCCTTAGCGTTGGGCTTAGGTGGAAATTCTCTTTTGTGGGGGCCGGTCGCCTCAGCAATTATGTGGGGATTGGCCGTCTCGACTTTAATGACGTTATTTGTAATACCACTCCTATACAAAACATTCTCTCGTTAGATCTACACCCCGTTATCAAGCCAGATAGTTTCGTGTTGTTTGTTACTCAATCGCATCTTTTCAAGAAGGTCAGATGGCGACTCCGAGATATATAGACGATCATGGTGTTTTTGGCTTAAAAAACCCTGCCTGACCATCGTGCTGAGATACTCTATTAAAGAGTCAAAATAACCCTCGACATTAAGAAGCCCGACTGGCTTAGTATGGATCCCCAATTGACCCCACGTCCACGCTTCAAAAATCTCATCCATCGTACCGATTCCTCCAGGCATGGCAATGCACGCGTCGGCTAGATCAAGCATCATCGCCTTACGCTGATGCATACCTGGCACCTTCACCAATTCCGTTAAGTCTTTGTGGACTACTTCATCAATGTCTAATCCACTCGGGATTACTCCCGTAACCTTTCCTCCGTGAGCAAGCACAGTATCTGCCAAGACTCCCATTAATCCAACTTTTCCTCCTCCAAAAACAAGCTCGACACGCTCATCTACTAAGGTCATAGCAAGTTCCCTCGCCATAACTTGGTAAGCATCAGATAAACCAATTTTTGAACCGCAATAAACCGCAATACGCTGAATCGTCATTTATTTACCTCCAGGAAGCGGCAATGCCGTTTTATATTTAACCTGTTTCAGTGCAAAACTTGATTTAATATTGCCTATGCCTGAAATTTTTGACAAAAAATTTAAAATAAAATCTTCTAAAATCTGAATATCAGCAACGACTACACGAATCAAATAATCGGACTCGCCTGTCATGAGATAACACTCCATTACCTCAGGGCGCAACTTTATTGATTCTTCGAATCGCTCCAGGGCTGATTCCACTTGCCGCTCTAAGGTTACGTTAATGAAAACACTCAACTTTAACCCGACCTTCAAAGAATCTACTAGCGAGACATACCGACTTATATGGCCGGATTTCTCAAGCGCTTTTACGCGTGCTAGACAAGGTGACGCGGAGAGCCCGATTGCCCTGGACAACTCAATATTCGTGATCCTAGCGTCATTTTGCAACAAGTTAAGAATTTTCCAATCGATCGAATCAAGCATAATAAACAGTATAATATTTTTAAATAATCACTAATTTATCATATTTATGCCGTATTTAAGGTAATTTTTCAGCATATAAAGAATCACCTACTCGATAAACTTCGATATGATGTGGCATTGGCTCATAAAATTGTCAGCAAACAATCTGGAGTAATTTCAAATGAACGACATTTCTGATCAAACACAAATGAACGTCTCTGCATTTTGGCGTGTCTTGCCCCAAGATATGGACCCGGTCGAAACTCAAGAATGGGTTGATGCATTCAATCAACTGGTGTCAATCGAAGGCCAAGAGCGAGCGACTTTTTTATTGATGAAATTGCTAGAACAAGCAAGACGTTTACGCGTTCCGATGCCACCCGTTCTCAACACACCTTATGCCAATACAATATCCTTAGCCGATCAACCCCCCTTTCCTGGCAATCTGGATACAGAAGCCAAACTCTCTGGCATCATCCGTTGGAATGCTCTCGCTATGGTAGTCAGAGCCAATCGAGTGAACTCTGATCTCGGCGGACATATTGCGACGTATACCTCATCCGCAGATCTTTTTGAGGTGGGGTTTAATCATTTTTTCAAAGCTGGACAAGATGGAGATTGCGTTTATTTTCAACCACACTCTGCCCCGGGCGTATACGCCAGAGCGTTTGTTGAGGGCAGATTAAGCGAGGAGAATGTTGCCAATTATCGCCAAGAAACAGGAGGAGTTGGATTATCTTCATATTGCCACCCTTGGTTGATGCCTGATTTTTGGCAATTTCCAACTGGATCCATGGGGCTTGGGTCGATAACCTCAATTTATCAAGCCAGATTTATTAAGTATCTGGAAAATCGCGATATTCGACCCAGCAGCAATCGTAAGGTCTGGTGTTTCGTTGGAGATGGCGAGATGGACGAGCCGGAATCAATTGCAGGGTTATCAATGGCCTCACGGGAAGGACTTGATAATCTCATTTTCGTTGTGAACTGTAATTTACAACGATTAGACGGCCCTGTTCGCGGTAACAGCTCCATCGTACAGGAGCTCGAAGGCCTTTTCGCCGGCGCCGGATGGAATGTAATCAAAGTAATGTGGGGTTCTGATTGGGATCCATTATTTGCGATTGATCAGGAGAACGTAATTATCAAAAGATTACACGAAACGGTCGATGGTGAATTTCAAAAATATGCAGCAACAGATGGTCAGTTTAATCGGGAAACGTTTTTTAATAAATATCCAGAGTTACAAAAGCTTGTCTCTCACCTTTCTGACGAAGATATTGACCGACTTGAACGCGGCGGACACGACCCCATAAAAATATACGCTGCCTACCATGCGGCCATGACCCATAAAGGAAGACCAACAGTTATTCTTGCCCAAACAAAAAAAGGTTATGGGATGGGACATTGGGGTCAAGGAAAAATGACATCGCATCAACAGAAAAAATTAGAAAATGATGCATTATTCGCATTTAGAGACCGCTTCTCAATCCCAATATCCGATGCAGATGTTGAGAATCTTCGTTTTTACAAACCGGACGAGGATGCGCCGGAGATGAAATACCTGCATGACCAAAGAAAAAAACTCGGAGGTTATTTGCCAGCGCGCATCAGAACTTCAGAAACTCTGAAGGTCCCAGAGTTAGCAGAATTCTCAAAGTACACTGGTGGCTCTGGGGAAAGAGAGCAATCAAGCACTATGGTGTTTGTACAAATGCTATCTCAGTTATTGAAGAACAAAGATTTGGGTAAACGAGTCGTCCCTATTGTGGCCGATGAAGCGCGTACATTTGGGATGCAGTCATTGTTTCGTCAAGTTGCAATCTACTCCCCTTTTGGCCAATTATATGCCCCCGAAGATCGCGATGAATTGCTCTACTACAAAGAGGCAAAAAACGGACAAATTTTAGAGGAGGGCATTACTGAGGCTGGGGCAATATCGTCGTGGATAGCGGCGGCAACGTCATATTCCACGCACGGTAAAACCATGCTGCCATTTTATATTTTTTACTCGTGCTTTGGCTTTCAAAGAATTGGCGATTTAGTGTGGACAGCCGGTGACTCTAGGGCAAGAGGATTCTTACTGGGAGCAACAGCTGGTCGAACCACTCTGTCAGGAGAGGGGCTTCAGCATGAGGATGGTTCTAGCCACCTCCTGTTTTCAACCGTCCCAAATTGCGTAGCATACGATCCGACATACGGTTATGAGGTTGTCACAATCATTCAGGACGGGATGAAGCGGATGCTCGAGAAGCAACACGATGTGTTCTATTACGTCACAGTTATGAATGAAAACTATTGTCATCCAAACATGCCTAAAGACGCCGAGGTCGGCATTATCAAAGGGATGTATTGTTTACAAAAGAATAAACAGTCTGCGACTGCACACGCACAACTACTTGGCTCCGGCACGATTCTTCGAGAGACGTTAGCCGCTTCAGAGTTGCTGAAATCGGATTGGAAAGTCTCAACGGACGTATGGAGCGTTACGAGCTTTACGGAACTAAGACGTGACGGCCTTTGTATTGATCGGGAAAATATGTATAGCTCCAACTCGCCGGATAAGGCTACTTGGGTAGAGAAATGCTTGGGATCGACAATAGGACCAATCATTGCCTCTACTGACTATATGCGCGCGGTACCAGACATGATTAGGACCTGGGTTCCGAGACGATATGTCACACTAGGTACGGACGGTTACGGCAGAAGTGACACTAGAAAATCATTAAGAGATTTTTTTGAAGTAGATCGTTTCCATATAACACTGGCGACACTCAAGGCGCTTGTTGCAGAGGGGTCAATCGATAAATCCGTGTTAAGTAAGGCCTTAAAAAAATACGGCCTGAAGAGCGACCGACCAAATCCTTGGGATATCTAGCGACATGTGTAAAACTTTTATCTTTGATAGAGGTCCCATTCCATATATACGTATAATTTGACAGTGAAAGACACATGATTAAATTCGGATTCATTTTTGTTAGCTTATTTGCGTCGCTGGCCTACAGCGCGCCGTTAGATAAGTTTATTACTTGGGACAAAGATCCAACTCCTCCCGCCTTAAACGTGACCACCTTAAATGGAAAACAAGTGAGTCTCTCGGATTTCTCCGATCAAATTGTTATTCTGAATTTTTGGGCAACTTGGTGCGCGCCTTGCATCAAAGAAATCCCCTCACTCTTGAGTTTAAAGAGTCAACTGCCTTCAAAAAAATTCGCTGTTCTTTTTGTGAATTACGGTGAATCGGCGGAGAGGATCGAAAAATATTGGCCAAAAATTGGAAAAGGGTCAACGACCTTTATTGATCCAGGAGCTAAGAACACAAAACCATGGATTGACATCGGCCTTCCAACAACCGTCATACTAAACAAAAGCCATCAGATAAAATATCAAATTGTCGGTGACCTTGACTGGTCACACCCTGACATTGTGTCCATTATAAAAAGCGTACAGTGAGCATTTCGTAGCGAAATAGTAACCCCAACATTGAAGTATCATTTATTTAATAAGGATGTAAAATTTCCTAAGACAGTTGGTTGGAAGATATTTTTAATTGGGTCAAATGCTGTGAGGTGAAAAATGAGTTTAAGTGCAACCAACATAAATGATCTTGGTATGCGATTGTATGAGGCCTGGAAAAATGCCTCTCAAATCCCACCTATTACAGAATCATTCTCCAACGCTTCGATAGAAGATGCCTATCAAATTCAACTTGCGATGATGAATCAACGAATCAAATCGGGAGAGACTGTCGTTGGTAAAAAAATAGGTATTACAGCCAAGATCGTCATGGATATGCTAGGTGTTGACCAACCTGATTTTGGACACTTAACCTCAGGTATGGAATTTAAGAATTCTGATGACCTTCCAACTAAAAAATTCTGTCAGCCAAAGGGAGAGGGCGAAATTGCATTTTTACTTAATAAAGACCTGATCGGCCCGGGCATAACATATGCTCAAGTAATTGCTGCAACCGAGTGCGTTGTACCCGCGTTTGAGATCGTTGACTCTCGTATCAAAGATTGGAAAATCAAAATTCAAGACACGATCGCTGATAACGCCTCAGCAGGCGCCTTCATACTTGGGTCTCCACAAAGGAGTATAAAAGGCATTGATCTCGCGACTTGCGGTATGGTTTTGAAAAAAAACGGAGAAATTATTGGCACCGGTGCTGGCGCTGCGACTCTAGATCACCCTGTGAATGCTGTCGTGTGGCTAGCTAACATGCTTGGAAGCTTAGGAATGAGTCTCAGAGCAGGAGAGGTAATCCTTTCGGGCTCACTCTCAATCATGTTTCCGATTCAATCCGGTGACAAGTTAGAAATGGAAATTGGAGGCATCGGCAAAGCCGCCTGCCAATTCGACTAATACGCCGTAAAAGTCGGAACTCATCGATTCTCAGAGACGCTTAGCTCGCTGTTGAGTCGATTATCTTGTAACGCACTACCGCTTCCAAACAGTAGGATGACATCGTTGATAGTTTGGCGTGTAGCTCTCCAGGTCAACATTCAACTCTTTGGCCGCATGCCAAGCCCACCTCGGATCGTCTAGGGCGCCTCTGGCAATTGCGATAAGATCTGCAGAGCCTGTCTCGATCGCCTCCTCCGCTTGAATAGGAGTTGTGATCATACCAACCCCCATAGCAGCCATTTTTGTTTCGATCTTAACCTTTTTTGAAAAAGGCAAATTAAATCCAGGTGCTAATTTAATTTGTTGCCGCGCATCGAGCTGGCCTGATGTGACGTCAACAAAATGGCAGCCTCTGTTTTCTAACTCTCTAGCAAAGATAATCATTTCCTCAGGATCTAAACCACCTTCTACCCAATCGGAACCGGATATTCTGGCGCCGAGTGCAACATCACTTGGAATAACGCTTTTGATAGCTTCAAAGATCTCCAGTGGATATTTAAGCCTGTTGAAAACATCACTGCCACCATATTGATCGGTGCGTTTATTTGAAAGTGGCGATGTAAACTGGTTAAGGAGATAGCCATGAGCTGCGTGCAACTCGATAACATCAAAACCAAGACGGACCGCCCTCGATGCCGAAGCGACAAACTCTAGCTTAACTCTATCTAGGTCCTCTACCGACATAACTTTAGGCGTATGCCATCCGTCAGCAAATGGCAAATCGCTCGGAGCGATAGTCTCCCATGGTTTTTCATCCGCGTTTAATGAAGCGCCACCCTGCATCGGTGTTTTAGCCGAGGCTTTTCTACCAGCATGCGCAAGTTGGATACCCAATTTGGCTTGACCAAACTCTTTACAAAAATCTACAACACGACGTAAAGTATTTTCCGTTTCATCATCATAAAGCCCGAGACAATCATGCGTTATCCGACCCTGTGACGATACATGCGTCGCCTCAAACATTAATAATCCACCGGCGCCAATGGACAAGTTACCGTAGTGCATCAGATGCCAATCATTAGCCTGTCCTTGGACCGCGCTGTACTGGCACATAGGGGAAACAACAATCCTATTTTTTAGTTTAACTGGTCCTAATTTAAAATCAGAAAAAAGTTTTGAAGCCATATTTTATCCTTTAGCCGAACACGTCTTTTATCGTTAAAACACAGAACGCGTAGTGTGACTAATTTAAACTTAAAAATTTTCACGACTACGCCCTCAAGGCTCAGTTACGAAGCTTAACGAGAGAATAGGATTATTATAACCCTGCTGCTGGAAGACTACCGAAATGTATAGAGGGTATTAACGGCCATTTGAAGGGCAACTTCCACAGGCGCCTGTCGGCGCACATCCGAAGCATCCCTTTTCGCTATTAGGATTGTGGGAGGGCTTAGTAATGTTGTCCGAGCTTATAAGTCTGCTTGTCCAAGGCAGCAATTTATAAATGAATCGCAGCAAATTATATTTGTAATTCGGAAACCACCGGTTCGACAGGTAAATCGAACTGCCCAAAAAGATAACAAAAATGACGAATATTTCGAAAAGATGATAATTCATATTCCCAATTAAGAAAAAATTTGATACGTCAATAAAGATGCGAGATAGGCTAAACCAAACAAGTACGTTGTGGCAACTAAAACGGTCTTCCAAGATTGAGTTTCTTTTTTTATGACCGCTAATGTTGCTAAACATTGTGGCGCGAATATGTACCAAACCAATAAAGACATCCCTGTAGCAAAAGTCCAGTCGACTGAGACGATTGGCAATAATTGAGCAGTTGGATCCTCAATGGTAGCGGAAATTGCATAGACTGTACCCAGTGCGCTTACCGCCACTTCTCGCGCAGCTAAACCCGGAATCAATGCCACGCAAATTTGCCAATTAAACCCTAGTGGTTGAAATATCCACTCGATCGCATTACCAATACGTCCCGCAATACTGTATTCAATCGGGACCCCAACCCATCCATCCGGAGGCGTTGGATAAGTGGATAATACCCATAATATTACGGTGATAGACAAGATCACCGTCCCCACTCGAACAATAAATAAGCGCCCACGTTCCCACAATCCAATAAGTACATCCCGGGGACTTGGCAATCGGTATGAAGGCAACTCCAACAAAAGCGTTTGCGTGTGTCCGCCTCCATTTACTTTTTTCATAACAAACGCAACACCCATAGCACTGAGGATTCCGGCTGCATATAACGCAAACAAAGTTAAGCCTTGGAGATTAAACAATCCCCAGACGACTTGATCGGGAATAAAGGCTGCTATCAATAGCGCATATACTGGCAGTCTCGCGGAACAAGTCATCAATGGTGCAACAAGAATAGTAGTGAGGCGGTCTCTTGGATCTTGAATTGTTCTCGTCGCAATAATGCCCGGAATTGCACAAGCAAAACTTGACAATAATGGAATGAATGACCGCCCTGACAAACCAGCCCCCACCATAAATCGATCTAACAAAAATGCGGCCCGCGGCAAATAACCCGACTCCTCCAAAATCAAGATAAACAAAAATAAAAACAGGATTTGAGGCAAAAATATTACGACACTTCCAACCCCGCCAATCAAACCCTCGATGACCAGGTCCCTCAAGGGCCCCTCCGGTAAGACCGATTCCGCGATCTGGCCGAAGCCACCAATGCCAGCGTCAATCATCTCCATAAATGGAGCCGCCCACGCAAAAACTGCCTGAAACATTAGGAACATAATCGACGCTAATATGAGGAGGCCTGCCAAGGGGTGTAGGAAAATACGGTCCATAACGTCATCTAATTTAGACGTCTTACTCGGCATAACAACGTGGTCAGCAATCAACTGTCTCACCTCGTGATGGTAATCACCAAGCTCAAGAACAGCAGTATTCACTTTTGGCAAATTTTGCCTCATTTGCGAGATGAGTTTCTCAGCCCCATTTTTGCGAACAGCGACGGTCTCGATAATCTCCAATCCCAGCTTGCTTGATAGACTGTCGACATCGATTTTTATCCCACGTTTTTTGGCAGCATCAGACATATTTAATGCAATAACCATTGGTATTCCTAATGCCCTGACTTCAAGTGCAAACCTTAAATGCAATCTCAGATTTGTGGCGTCAACGACACAAACGATAACATCAGGACGCTTCTCTCCGGAAACGTGACCCAAGCAAATATCTCTAGTGACCATCTCATCCAAACTCTCGGTATCAAAGGAGTAAGCGCCTGGTAAATCTAAGATTTCGCATACTCTGTCGTTACCTAAGCGGAGGACTCCCGATTTCTTTTCAACCGTAACACCAGGATAATTCGCGACTTTCTGTCGACTACCGGTTAACTGATTGAAAAGTGCTGTTTTTCCTGAATTTGGATTACCGACTAAAGCGATTCTCAACGTTGTCATCTGATAGGCCTTTCGCTATTGAACTTCGACACGACTTGCTTCGCTAACCCGAAGGGCAAACCTCGTAAATCCAATTTGAACCAGCAATGGATCTCGGCCTAGCGGACCATAAGTAACTAGCTTGACCTCCTCACCCTTAATAAAACCAAGGTCGCGAAGCCTTCGAGCAATGGAGTCATCGGCAGACTCTTGAGTGACATCGATGATCGTTGCCGCTTGTCCTAACTCCATATCAGAGAGATATCTTTTATCCATATCACGTAAACCTTAATGAGAATGATTAGCATTATTATATAGGTTTTTAATACTTTCTCGATCTTTTGAATAACTATTTCTGATTACACCAAAAGTTAGTGCATATGAGAAATAGACATATCACTTGAGATATATTCAAAACATTTTGCGATGACGTTAAAATAATGTGAACTGATATCAAGAGAGTCGCTTTGAAAGCAAAAGCAACTGCGCAAGCAATTGGGCTCCAATGAAATAATATTTAACCTCCGAAGAGCAAGGACAAAAGAGCACATACGATATGAGAATTAAAGTCATTCCAGTCACGCCGTTTTCGCAAAACTGTTCACTACTGATCTGCACATCGACCAAAAAGGCAGCTCTGGTAGACCCTGGCGGGGATATAGAGCGTATATTTGACGTCATTAAAGAAGAATCTGTTACGGTAGAAAAAATCTTACTCACTCACGGGCACCTAGATCATTGTGGCGCTAGTAGTCAAATTCGGGAGCGCCTCAAAGTCCCAATAGAAGGACCTCACAAAGAAGACCAGTTCTGGATCGATCAATTAGAAGAGCAAAGTAAGCAATTTGGGTTACCACACTCCTCACCCTTTATCCCGGATAGATATCTAAATGAGGGCGATACGGTGAACTTCGGAAAAATTAAATTACACGTCAAGCACTGTCCTGGCCATACACCAGGACATGTTATTTTCTTCTGTGAAAAAAATAAAATAGCCATCGTTGGTGATGTCATTTTTAATGGCTCGATTGGTAGAACAGACTTTCCAAGAGGAGATTACGATACTTTGATACAGGCAATCACGACGAAATTGTGGCCCTTGGGAAAAGATGTTACTTTTTTTCCCGGTCACGGGCCGACTTCAACGTTTGGCGATGAGAGACAAACAAATCCTTACGTCAGCGACTCCGTAACCGGACTCAGATAGTGGTGTAAATAAGACTAAGATCCAATATTTCCAAGAAGGAACTGTTTATGGCTTTAAATATTAAAAAAATGCATCCTCTTTTTGTTGCCGAAGTAACGGGTTTAGATGCCAGCCAAACGCTACCGCACGAAATTCGGTCTCAAGTTCAGGACCTCATCGATCAACACGGAATTTTGATTTTTAGGGACCAAAATATCTCGGACGAACAACAAGTCACCTTTAGTCAAAATTTTGGGGAAATTGAAATGGCTAACAACAAGACGAACATCACAAAACAAGATGAACGTCGGCTATCAAACCTATTTGCCGATATTTCTAATCTCAACAAAGATGATGAAGTCCACGGAAAAGAATCAAGGCAAAGAATTTTTAATTTAGGTAACAGAATATGGCATTCGGACAGTTCTTTTCGCTCAACGCCCGCTCGGTATTCCCTATTGTCAGCAAGGGAAATACCAGAACTAGGTGGCGATACACAATACGCTGACATGCATGCGCCCTACGAAGACCTCACTCCGGAAATTAAAGAACTCATTGCTAATTTAAGATGCGAGCACTCGCTTATGCACTCGCGAGCAAGACTTGGAATGACACATTTCACCGAACAAGAGAAAGCAGATTTTGAACCGGTCACGCAACCTCTGGTTCGCAGACATCCGGCTACTGGCAGAAAATCGTTGTTTCTCGCATCACACGCAGGTTCAATCATAGATTGGCCTCTAACAGACGCTAAATTACTCCTGGAGGAATTAACAGAAATAGCCACGCAAAGAGAATACGTTTACACACACAAGTGGAAGCGTTACGACCTAGTGATGTGGGACAACCGCAGAACGATGCACCGGGCAACACGTTTTGACGATACTCAAGAGAAGCGGGATATGAGAAGGACAACAATAGCTGGTGAAGCGGCCTGCCGTTAGTTAATGAGGACCTTTGTGGACTACCCTATCGAAGATGGGATGATATAGGGGACTTAAGTTCTCAATATGCGGCGAATAATTTTACCTGTATTCGTTTTTGGCAAATCTGAAACGAACTCAATTTCCCTGGGATACTCGTGTTTCGCCAACCGATGGCGCACCCACGCTTTCAACTCATCACTCAATTTCTCACTTTCATCTAACCCTTCACGCAATACCACATAAGCCTTAACGATTTCAGTCCTATCCCGATCAGGTTTTCCAATAACCGCTGCAAGTGTCACCGATGGGTGAGACGTTAAGCAATCCTCTATCGGGCCGGGCCCAATACGGTAACCTGCACTGGTTATAACGTCGTCATCACGGCCAACAAATGTGACATAACCCTCATCATCCATTGAGCCGGTATCACCCGTAATTAACCACTTGCCGACAAACTTTTCTTGTGTCGCCTTCTTGTTGTTCCAATACTCAAGAAACATCACTGGATTCGGGGTAGCTACAGCAATCATCCCACTTTCCCCATATTGCTTTTCATTGCCACATTCATCAATAATCGCAATCGTATGGCCAGGGGCGGCTCGTCCGATCGATCCCGCTCTCAACTCATAAAGCGCAGAGCACCCGCTAACCGTCATATTACATTCAGTTTGCCCATAAAATTCATTGATCAAAATACCTAACGTATTTTTTGACCATTCCTGCAACTCAGAACCTAGTGACTCCCCGCCGCTGGCTAGCGATCTTAATTTGAGTTTATTAAATGTAGTCGTTGGAATTGTTTTCAGCATCCTCAGCGCGGTTGGTGGCATGAAAACATTTCTTACAGAGTGTTTGAGCATCAGATCAAGCGCCAAATCAGGATCAAACTTTTCAAACCGCTTAGCGATCACCGGCACACCCAATTGCCAGGCAGCAAAAAGCACATCAATTAAGCCGCCGATCCAAGCCCAGTCGGCAGGAGACCAAATTAAATCACCCTTTTGACCCAAAAAATCATGGGAAAACTCAACACCGGGCATATGACCAATCATTGTCCGATGTGGCAAAAGAGCTCCTTTAGGGTCACCCGTTGTGCCCGAGGTATAAATAATCAAGGCAGGATCATTCGATGACGTTTTTACTGTCTCAAACGAATCTGACGCACGTCCCAGTAACGCCTGATAGTCCATCGTCCCATCTCCTGCCCCATCCACATTGAGAACGACCCTTAATTCTGGGAGCTCATCCCTAATCGACGCAAGAGTGGCAGCTCCTAAGGTATCAGTAACAACAATCCTAGCTCCAGAGTCTTTTAAACGATACTGTAGAGCATCTTGACCAAACAACGTAAATAAAGGGACTGCTATTGCCCCAGAGCGGTAAGTTGCTAGATGCGCCACCGCGACCTCAAGGCGCTGCGGCATCAGAATACCAACTCGGTCGCCGCGCTCCAAGCCCAAAGCCGACAACACATTTGCCAGTTGATTTGAAAATAAATAGATATCTTTGAATGAGAAATACCTGACTACACCATCATCTGTCTCATCCATTAAGGCAATTCGATGACTTTCAGCAACCCACTTATCACAGATATCCCAAGCGATATTGTAATCTTGGGGCACATGCCAGTTGAACTCGTTTACAACGGCTTTGTAGGAATTTAATTTAGTTAACATGTCACATGTGATTTTCGCAATGGAGCGATGCTAACAAAAAATTAACTTTTAGGTTTACCCGTAGACATTTGCAGAATGTTGGGCGGAAAGCTGAGGTGCTAATAAGATAGGATAGGAATTGACGGGAGACTGGCTCCCGTCAAGATATTACATTTGAAGCATTAGTCCATCGACTGAATATTCGTCGCTTGGTCGCCCTTCGGGCCACTCGTGACGTCATAAGAAACTTTTTGATTTTCTTCTAGTGTCTTAAAACCATTCGATTGAATCGCTGAAAAATGAACAAATAGATCCTTACCGCCGTCATCAGGAGTAATAAATCCAAAACCTTTAGAATCGTTGAACCACTTAACTGTACCAGTACTCATGTGTCTTTCCTTGAAAATAAAAAAATAAATGCCAGAACTTCAAGAAGAGACCGTCTTTCGTCCCAACATCAGGTTAAACACCCGGGTCAAGAACAAAAAAAGTACGACATCGTTAAACATCATCCCCAGCTTGATAATCTTGCAAGCGCCTCATAAATCGTCAAAAAGAATCTCGCATGAGGAATACCCCGTGGGAAACCTTTAAAACCAGAGTTTTTAGTGGCTTTTCAACTACCTAAACTCTAATATAAGACGCATTATATTAACAGACGAAGCCCTAGGGGGGAAGTACGAATGTCGGATGAACTAAAAGCAGCAGCCTTGGAATATCACGAAAGTCCAAAACCTGGGAAAATTTCAGTAGTTCCTACCAAGGGATTAACTAACCAAAGAGACCTAGCACTAGCTTATTCCCCTGGAGTTGCCTACGCGTGTAAAGCAATAGAAGAGGATCCGACGTTAGCCGCTCGATATACTTCCAGAGCGAACCTGGTCGGTGTCGTTACCAACGGGTCTGCAGTTCTAGGATTGGGCAATATTGGTCCTCTAGCTGGTAAACCTGTGATGGAGGGAAAAGCTTGCTTATTTAAAAAATTTGCGGGTATTGATGTTTTTGATATTGAGTTAGCGGAAACTGACCCTGATAAATTAGTGGATATTATCGCCGCATTGGAACCTACGCTAGGCGGTATAAATCTTGAAGATATAAAAGCTCCTGAATGCTTCTACATTGAGAAAAAGCTTAAAGAGAAACTAACGATTCCAGTTTTTCATGATGATCAACATGGAACCGCTATCATCGTCGGGGCTGCGATTATCAACGGGCTAAAAGTAGTTGGTAAAAATTTAAGGGACGTTCGACTGGTTTGCTCCGGAGCCGGAGCAGCCGCAATAGCGTGTCTTAACTTACTTCTTACTCTAGGGATAAAAAAAGAAAATATAATCGTGTGCGACTCAAAGGGAGTTATTTCCACAAGTCGCGCCGGAACTCTGAACGAAAATAAAGCCGTCTATGCCAGTGATACAGAATTCGTCTCGATAGACCAAGCCATGAAAAATGCAGATATCTTTCTCGGCCTCTCTGGTCCGGGGACTATTAAAAAACAATGGATATCAGAGATGGCAGACAAACCTCTAGTTTTAGCACTAGCGAATCCGATACCAGAGATCATGCCGGAAGAAATCAAATCGGTACGACCTGACGCTGTAATTGCTACTGGACGATCTGATTACCCCAACCAAGTAAATAACGTGCTTTGCTTTCCATTTATTTTCAGGGGTGCCCTAGACGTTGGGGCCACTAAGATCACTGAAGAAATGAAGTTAGCTTGTGTATATGCAATAGCAGAATTGGCCCAAGCCGAGAGGTCGGATGTTGTCGCATCGGCTTATGAAGGTCAAGAATTAAGCTTTGGACCAGAATACATAATTCCTACGCCATTCGATCCGAGACTCATAACCCTAATTGCACCCGCAGTAGCTCAAGCTGCAATGAATAGCGGAGTAGCAACCTTACCAATTGAAAACATGTCAGCATATCGGGAGAAAATTTCTAACCTGGTTTACAAAACCGGGTTTGTAATGAAACCCGTGTTCGAGGCTGCAAAAGCTGACCTTAAAAGAGTGATTTATGCGGAGGGTGAGGATGAAAGAGTTCTACAAGCCGTGCAGGCAGTTTCAGATGAAAAACTGTGTCTTCCGATACTAATTGGGCGACCAGAAGTTATCGATTTACGGATTGAAAGAGCAGGGCTTCGTATCAAGATTGGGGAACACTTTGACGTAGTCAACCCCGAGAATGACGATCGCTTTAAAGAAACTTGGACTGAGTACTACCAAATCATGCGGCGCAAAGGAGTCTCACCCGATGATGCTAAAACTGCCGTAAGAACGTCTACAACACTTATAGGCGCCATGCTAGTTAGGCGGGGGGACGCTGATGCCCTTATCTGCGGATCAATTGGACGATACCAAGATCATCTAAAACACGTAAATGATGTCATTGGAAAAAAAGAGAACGTATCAATTTTTGCGGCTATGAACTTATTACCCATGCAAAATCGTACACTATTCATTAGCGACACTTACGTCAACAATGAACCGACTTCTCAAGAAATTGCAGAAATCACGATGATGGCAGCTGATGAAGTAAAGCGCTTTGGGTTGACGCCTAAAGTAGCGCTGCTCTCACACTCTAATTTCGGTACGGAAACCAGCAAATCTGCGACCAAAATGAGTGGTGCTTTAGATATCATCGAACAATTGGACCCAAGCATGGAAATCGACGGTGAAATGCATGGCGATGCCGCTCTAAATGAATTGATTAGGCATCGTGCACACCCAGATTCAAAGCTAAACGGGGAAGCAAATTTGCTCATCATGCCGACTGTAGAGTCCGCTAATATTGCCTACAACCTGCTCAAAATGGTCAGTGGTGATGGCATCACAGTAGGTCCTATACTTTTAGGAGCCAAAAAGGCCGTGCATATCGTTTCACCCACGGTGACTGTTAGAAGGATTGTTAATATGACAGCACTTGCTGCGGTAGATGCAACCTCTAGGGACGAGACTGATTAGCAAAATCAAAACCGTTAATTAACCTTTCAACGACCGATGAGATTCAAACACATTACAAAAAAGGACTAGTAAAAAAAGGAGATAGAAGATGTCGACAGGCACCGACTACACTGGGGAGATGACAGAGAAACAACGCATCTTCCGTGAAGAATATAAACAGAATATTGCGAAGTGGTACTCAGGTTGGGGACATCTGCTTTCGATCTACATTCCTGGAATCATGGTGATCACATTTTGCATAAAACAAATTGAAAACCCGACTTTTTTTGAGGTTCTAATATTCTTTCCAATATTAGTAATTTATAACTTTAATGAATGGTGGATACATAAAAATGCAATGCACAGACCGGTCAAAATTGCTGGGGGTGCACTCATGCCAGTATTTCACCGTCATGTTCATCAGCACCATCAATACTTTACGTCTAAGAGAATGACATACGACGCAAGTCGAGAATGGCGAATCGTTTTATTCCCTCCCTACGCATTATTGCTATTTATAGTTGGAACTGCGCCTCTTGCCTTTGCCTTAGGTCACCTTTGGACAGCTAATGCTGGGTTCATACTCATGCTAGCAACTCCTTTTTACTACTTAAACTACGAAACTTTTCACTTGTGCTGCCATGTTCGTGAAAATTGGTTTGTACGGCATTGCCCTCTCGTCAATACGATCCGTAGGCACCATGCGGCTCATCATAGTCAACAGATCATGATGGAAAGAAATATGAATCTCACGTACCCAATTGCCGATTGGTATATGGGCACAAGCGATCTTAATCGCGGAATAATTGGACATCTTTTCAACGGGTATGATCAAAGCCATATTAAGCATGAATTTCAATTGGACCAGGGTACCGACCTCAAATAAACCGCCTCGACATTTAGAAACTTAAAAAATTTAACAGATGAGTTCAGCGCTGCCTACCATCAGACAATTAAAATATTTAATTGCTCTGTCAGAAACACTCAATTTTCGTCAGGCTTCTGAAAAATTATTTATAACTCAATCTACTTTGTCGTCCGGGATCAAGGAGCTCGAGGAAAGCTTGGGCGTAATCTTAGTTGAGAGAACAAAACGCTCGGTTCGACTCACCGTTGTAGGGTTGGAAATATTGCGACGAGCTCAGTCGATAGTGTCTGAGGTCCATGATTTAGGTACAGTTACTGAAAACTTTAAAAAGCCATTGAGTGCCGAACTGAGACTAGGAGTAATTCCTACCATCGCTCCTTTTTTATTACCCATGATCATACCGGCAATAAAGATTAATCACCCAAAACTCAAGCTATACCTGAGGGAGGATTATTCCCAAAAATTAATAGAACAAATACAAAATGGCATTCTCGATTTCGCAATTATCGCACTACCTTTCGATACAAATAATCTTGCCACCAACAGTCTTTTTAAAGATGAATTTTGGTGGGTTGCAAAAAAAGGACAAAAACTCACAGAATTGAAGGAAATTTCGATTGAAGACATTAATCTTAGTGAACTTCTTCTTCTAGAGGAGGGACATTGCCTAAGAGATCACGCCATCGAAGCCTGCAGCACCGGCAAAATGAATCCAAACAAACAATCGTTTGCAGCGACTAGTTTATACACACTGATTCAGATGATTGATAACGGGTTGGGATGCACGTTATTGCCTGAAATGATCGTCAAATCAGGAGCTCTGTCCGGAACTGATCTAATAGCACGGCCATTTTCGAACAAACCACCGTTTCGAGAAATAGCCCTGATCAAAAGAAAGGGCGACAATAGGAAAATAGATTTTTCGCTTCTCGCTGACCTCATAATATCAGCAAGAAAACAATACTCTTCTCGATTAGGGGCATCGCGAATACAACCACTTACGTCTAAAAATTAGACACAAAAATATATAGGCCTAGATAAAACCAGGATCATTCAAACAACCTTTTTCAACTGAAATAATCGATATGGCAAGCACCGAAGAATGGAAATTCCCCAGCTCACTGAGACCTAACCCAGAGAACCTTGAATTCGATCTAAATAAGGCGATCAATTCTGTAGTGAAAATTAAATCGAGAATTTCTACCGCGGCATTCACGGCTGAAATCCTTGGAACAGAACGTATTGGTAGTGGCGTTCTTATCAACGATCAGGGATTAATATTGACCGTAGGATATTTACTCACTGAGGCAGATTCAATTTGGGTAACTACAAACTTCAACCAAAGTATACAAGCTCACGTGGTCGCCTATGACCAAGCGACTGGCCTCGGCTTATTACAAACGCTTGGACCCGTCGACATTGAAGGCAGTGACCTAGCAATAAGTAATTTACCCAGTCCGTCGGATCGTATTTATTTTGCGAGTTACGGTGGTATTGAGCATGCATTGCAAACAGACATAATCCGAATAGACGAATTTGCCGGCTATTGGGAGTATGTGTTAGACAAAGCCATTTACACATCGCCACCTCACCCTCAATGGGGAGGGGCTGCAATATTTAACGGGCGAGGCCATGTCATCGGAATTGGTTCGCTCTTTTTACAGGAAATATATGAAGGTCAGGACCAACAGGGCAACTTGGTCATTCCAACTCACCTCTTAGCGCCGATCATGCAGGATTTATTAGAATACGGAAGAAGTCTATCTCCTGCGAGACCTTGGCTTGGTGTTTACACGATAGAATCGGAGGGCAAGTTGCTTGTAAGCAGCCTAGCGCGCTATGGACCAGGCGAGATCGCGGGTGTATTAAAAGGAGACCAAATTATAGGGATTGGAGAAATTAATGCTTCCGGCTTGGCAAATTTTTTCCGTACAGTTTGGAGCTTAGGTTCTGCAGGCGTGTCCGTACCGCTCAGAATTTTGCGCGAGGGGAATCGCCTAGATCTTGTTATCAACTCGATTGACAGAAATGAATTTCTTATAAAACCCCAAACACACTAAAAAATCGAAAGAATTTTTTATGCACGATTTATTAATCAAGAATGGCACGATTATCGATGGCACCGGTGGAGATCGTTTTCACGGTGATATCTCAGTCACAGATGGTTTGATAACAGGTGTTGGCAATCAACTCGGTCAAGCTAAGAGAGTGGTCGATGCGGATGGACTCTTAGTTACTCCGGGATTCATCGATGTCCATACCCACTATGACGGGCAAGTCACTTGGGATCCATATTTAACTCCTTCTACATACCATGGAGTGACGACGGCTATTTTTGGAAACTGCGGGGTTGGGTTTGCTCCGGTGAAGAAAGCTAACGTTTCGTACCTCATCAATTTAATGGAGGGCGTAGAAGACATACCTGGATCCGTTCTCTCAGAGGGGGTTCGATTCAACTGGGAGTCATTTCCTGAATACCTGGATATTCTCGATTCATCTCCAAAAGCAATCGATATTGGCGCCCAGGTGCCACACGCACCCCTGAGGCTTTATGTAATGGGTGAGCGTGGCGCGGACCACGCTGAAATCCCAAGCCAAGAAGAAATTGACTTAATGGGTTCATTGCTTGAAGAATCATTGAATGCGGGAGCACTTGGATTTACAACCTCGAGAACAACCAAGCATTTGAGTCGCGACGGGAAAAACACACCTAGCTTATCCGCAAAAGATGATGAGCTTCGTGGATTAGCCCTTGCGATGAAACGGGCTGGAAGAGGGATTATTGAAGTTAATTCAGATTTTGGTCCTGGGGAGTTTGAAATCATGCGTATGGCCAGCGAAGTCTCTGGTCGACCACTATCTATTCTACTTCTACAAACTAACAATTCCCCTTCTTTGTGGCGTAAAACAAGAGATCAGATTAAGTCAGCTCGTGCCCGAGGTTTGGCCGTCAACGGTCAAGTGGGTTGCAGACCGATCGTGGTTATCATGGGGCTTGAAACAACGATCAATCCATTTTCAACCCACCCCAAATGGAAGCAATTACTGTCCCTGTCAAAAGAAGACCGCCTGATAAGAATTAAAGGCGACTCGGACCTGCGACATGACCTGATTCACCAACTGCCTGATGACGAACATACTAGGCAAATTAAACAGTGGTTACCCAAGACTTTTTTAATGCATAAAGGGTTTGACTATGAGCCCTTACCTGAGAGCAATATTTGCACAATCGCAAAAGACAGAGGAATCAGCCCATTTGAAGTCGCACTGGAAGGAATGCTTGCAAACGACGGTAATGGCTTACTCGCTCACACATTTGAAAATTATTTTGATGGTGATCTAGAAGTCATCAAAGAAATGCTTCTTGATGAAGGCACTATTATGGGCTTAGGAGATGGTGGCGCACACGTGTGCACGGTGTGCGACGAAGGCGCTCCGACTTATCTTCTATCTCACTGGGGACGCGATCGAAAAAGAGGAGACACCATCCCTTTGGAGTTTTTAATTAAGAAACACACGTCCGTTAGCGCCCATGGATACGGCTTACTGGATCGCGGACTACTAAAAGTCGGATATAAAGCTGATATAAATGTGATCAACTACGAAAAATTATCGCTATTAGATGCTGAGATTGTTTACGATTTACCGGCAGGGGGAAGACGTTTGATCCAAAGAGCAAAAGGCTATCAGCACACATTTGTATCCGGATCTGAAATCATCAGTCACGACAACCAAACGGGAAACCTTCCTGGCCGTCTATTAAGGTAAATCTTAGTCTCCCAGATAGAAAATCAGAGCAAGCGGTCAATGCCTCCGCACATACGCAACAATATGGGCTCGAATTAATAAAAAAATAACCCTCTACAGCTCGATCAGATCGCCGCTACTTAGGACTACCCCCATTCTTATAGGCTTGATAATTTTCATCGCCTGGAGATCACTCTTATATTCTGTTAATTGTTGCCTGTATTGACTTCTTTTTGAGGCATTTAATGATGAGCCCTCATTTAAAGAAATCTTATAATCGAGGACCCATATTTCTTCATTAAAATGCACAAGACGATCGATCCTCTTCACATCGCCACGAATGTTGACATAGGCCACTTCGTTTTGAGCTTTTAAAAACTCTGTTGGTTTATAAAATCTTTGTAACTGTGGACTATTTAAGATTTTGAAAGTGACATCCCAAGCCAAATCAAAGTCGGCGAAATCTAGACCCACCATTCTTCTCAGCTCATCCTTACCAACCTCCTGATTTTCGGCGGTGACGATCTCAAGCATCTTATGCACTAAAGTCCCAAAATCGATCTCGCGGCTTTTATGGGTTGAGCGTCTTACTCCAACCGGAGCCACACTCTGATCTGTATCCGAATTTTTTTTTAAGTGAGCATCGCTATCAGTTTTTCGGTGCGGCACATTCGTCCCAGATAGAGGATTAAGTCCACTTTTAAGACGACAATTTTCAATAGCATCCTTCACACGAAAATACCACGACTCACATCTACCTTCTCCTCGCGCGACGCCAGATATAAAAAAGGCTTGTTTGGCTCGTGTTATTGATACGTAAAGCAAATTCGATTCTTCCTCCTCACTCAATAGCTGGTGTCGCTCGAACAGGCTAGAGCGGCTTTTCCCACGCATGTCTTTACCACCATATACGGAGAAATGATTAGGCTCTTTTTCACCCGGTGTCCAGTCCACCAAACAATCCCAACCTTCGGAGTCTGGTTTAGCGTTCGCGTCAGCTAGGAACACGATTGGCGCCTCAAGTCCTTTAGCACCATGGATTGTCATAATACGAATAACGTCTATTGAGTCGGTTTGTAAACCCTCTCCTGGCCCCTTACCTTTCAGATCTTGCAAGTGAATAACTTCGTCAAGAAAGCGCGTTAAACTTGGATATCTACCGGCAGAAAAGTCCAGTGTGTACTCCAAAAATGCCGATAAGTTGGACCGTATACGTTCGGTAATATCGGGTAATACTTGGCCAGCATACCGGTTGATTAAATCTAAATCTCCGTAAATCATATCTAGTAAATCATGCACTGGAAGATATTCTGAACTCGCGATCCAAGACGACATAAAATTTGTAGCTTCGGTCACATGAGCGGAAAACTTGGAGTGACTAACCCCCTCCAACAAGAATTCCCAAATAGATTGATGTCCTCTATGAATAAAGTTCTTTAAAAAAGCATCTCCTAACGAGAATATCGGTGAACTCAGCACATTAATAAGATGATAATCCACGTGTGGATTCGCTAAAAATTGAAGTAACGAAATGACATCTTGAATCTCTGGGGTGTCTAGTAAGGCTCCATTTCGTTGGCTGTAAAATGGGATACCAAGCGCTCTGAATGCATCTTCATAATCTTTTAAATGCGTTCGTTTCTTAATGAGAATTAGAATATCTGAATAAGCTATGTTCCTTAATTTACCCTGATCACCGACACGCTTCGACCTCATCAATTCAATAATTTTTTCGCCAATAATTAGTCCTTCTTTAAAATGAGGTTGATCTGTATGCTCCGATCTACTACATACCAGCGGGTCTCTCCAAAGGGGACCGTCGAGTTGGTTGTCATTCGCCGGCATTTCAACGCCACCGACTAATGGGAATAGCCCAATCTCCGACGCTAATGATAGATGCACTGAGTGTTGCTCCATAAAATCAATATTCTCTTTTGAAAAATACTGATTGACTAGTTCTGTAATTCCAGGGGAATTACGATAACTTTGATTCTGAGTGACTTTCCGCCCACCTAATTCATCAACGATTAACTTCTCTGCCACCTCAAATAAACGCGGCTCAGCACGTCTAAAACGATAAATAGACTGCTTTGGATCCCCGACAAAAAATAATTTCATTGGCGTTCCCGCCTGAACCGACGCATCTATCCAAGACTTAAGAATAGTCCATTGAATAGGGTTAGTATCTTGAAACTCATCAACCAATAAATGGGTATAACGCGAATCCAAACGGTGTAACACAAAATCTGCCTGATCGTCATCCAGCAACATTGATCTAACCATCCACTCCAGATCTGAAAAGTCCATCACTTGGGAGGAGTTTTTAATACTCTGAAAAATGTCGAGCAAACGGTCTCCAATGATTTTTACTGCGAAGTCAAGCTGATCAGCTATCCACTGAGTTCGATTAATATCAATCTGACCGACCTCATCTTTAATTTCTCTACAAAGGTGGACGTATTCTTCAGCGCTACTATCACCCATTCGCTCTCTCATGGCACCGGTCGCTCGTCGCTCAGGGCTCAGTAGTTTTTTAAGCGAAGAAAACCAGCCAACGGGGTCGTTGGCTAACAATACCTTCTCAAACATATTTAATTTCTTAAGCTCACTAGGTAAATTATTTTTTATGAGCAAATTTTTAAATTGCGGAAGACTACCCATGATCACTCGGTTACGCACTAATTCGTTCAGAGGGTCTTGGCCTTGCCTACTCCGCCATAATGACAAAATGCCTGACGTGTTAAAGGTCTCTTTATGAGCCCACCAATCTAATCTGTTACTCACAAATTGATTAATTACTTTATGCGAATTATGCAACTCAAAATTATCGTATAACCAATATAGGACATCGTTTATATCCTCGCTTGGCGTCTGATCTTTAAAAAATAATTCCCAAGACTCCCGAAGAATAACTTCTTCGCTCTCCAACAATTCTTTACCACGGCCCGATTGAACCGACCACGGAGCAAACTGAATAATTTGAAAAAACCAACCATGAAATGTGTTGATATTCACACCTGATGGAGTGGCTAAATACTCTCGATACAAGATTCGAGCCCTAGCGACATTCCGATCCAGATCACTGGAAGCGATACCCCGCTCCACAAGAAATACTCTGATTTTTTCGTCGGAGCTCGTGGACAGTGTTTTTAACCAATCGGTCAATCGGGCGCTCATCTCGCGAGCGGCCTTTCTGGTGAAGGTAATCGCCAATATTTCAGAGGGCTTCGCACCAAGCAATAGCGCCCTAATGATTCTAGACGTCAACAACCAAGTTTTTCCAGAACCCGCACACGCGTCTACAATTACGTCGCTACGCGGGTCCAATATAGACGCCTTGTCGTCAAAACCCTTAATCATTGGGGGCGCCATGACACCCCTTTTTGGCACGCACTCCTTACGTCACAATATTTACATGCGTTAGAGTCACCGTTTGCTGGCAATGCCACTCCTTCTTCCATATCGCTAAAAAGGTTCGCTAAACGGTTCATATGCTCAGAAACGAAGTAGTCGATATCTCCCACATCTAAACCGACTTCACTGACTGACTTCTTATCCAACGACAAATACATTGCGCCACGATGACTCTCGGACTGGATTGAAATGTACGATATCAGCTGGATATGTTCTCTTGCCAAACTCAGAAGTTTTTTCAACACATTTGGGCTTTGAGATTTATAGTCAATCACCATCCGCCGTGCATCCCTTTCATCAACTCGATCAACCCGACCGTAAAATACTCTGGATATTCCAGCTCTTGTCGAGAACGATTTTTCATATGTTGTTTCGGTCTCCGCAATGGTCCAACCCGACTGCTCCCATTCCATCTGCCATTCAAGATATTTACTAAACAAACCACGAAAACGGTTCGACCAGCCGTGCACGACCCCTTTCGACCCAACGGTGGAGGCGAAAGTCTCCCGAGCAATTTTCATCATTGATTTATGAAGAATATCTAAACCTACTTCAGAGCACGTCGGATATTTCTTATGAAACTTCTCGAGCACTTCATGCAGAACATTACCCATTTCACGCTTTTTCGGATCGATATCAAGGGCATCTGGCTCCCTACTTCTAAGCACGTGACGGATGAAAAACTGGTATGGACAATCCAGTAAGCTTTGATAGCCACTAACAGATATACGCTCTGGCAACTCTGATGCCGTCATTCCAATAGCTGGCCTATCTAGCCGTTCATGCTTGTTTTGCAAAAGCCTTTGCTGCTGCTCAAAAAGACGAACGCTAAGCTCAAGCTCCTCATCCATCAGATCCCCACCCCAATGAATTGCATGTTGTATACGAAAATTTTCAAACCATGGACTTAATAAATTATGTTCGTTATTTTTTTGCTTTTGCCATGTGACTAAGATGTTTTGGTTACCAAGTAAACTTTCGATTAAGCCGACCTTTTCAATGTGCATAAAGTGATCGGTTGTTCTTAGGCCTAGTTGCGCTCTCACACCATCCGTAAAGTGTGTATTTTGGACCTCTGACAAAGGAAAGTTCACATCATCTGCGCCGGCAAAAATAATTCCATCAAAACTTCTCATTCGTGCCGCTTTAAGGGTGGTGAAACAGATCGAACTTTCTATCTCAGAGTCCCTAAAAGTATTAACCTCGAGTTGAGCTTTCAACCATTCGAACCAGTCTTTAAAATCAACGACTCGACCTAGGGAATTTAGCTCCACTGATATTGATCGCAATAGGTCCAACAGTTGCTCCCCAGCTGCGTCCCGCTCGAGAACACTCTGGACACCAACGGACTCAAGACTCAAGAGCACCGCCACAGTCCAATCTCGATGCGTCCTAAATTTCGGGTATTCAAGCTGGTGCTTTGCACCTTGGATTAGCAGTAAAATCTCTCGGGCCTTAGTTGCACCTTGATTGGTCTGGCTTTCTAATTCAAAGTCCACATCCCAACGTTTATCTTTCTTAAAGGACTTTTCCAAATTTAACCGGAGTTGAGTAGCTCCCGGCATACGCGCTATCCCTGGTCTATTTAAGAAAGAAATTAATTGCCTTATCTCTAAGTCACACGCTATCAAATCAAGCCATTCGCTCAATATCGCGGCAACTGCGGTAGTAGACATTTTCCAGCCAAATTCGTCTTGCACGAGAATTTTCGATTGCTGCAATAAGGCTCTTAAACGACGAGCAACCTTCCGATCAAAAGGAACGATCGCAATCTTAGTCAAATCAGCATTAAGCCATTGCTGAATTTTTAGTTGAATTGCCCGAACCTCCTGCTCCAAGCTGACCGCAGAGTAGTATTTAACTGCTGGTTTCCAGGGGTCTATCTTGGGATGTTCCTTTAGTACGCCTGATGTCTCCGAGTTAAAATCGCCACTTTGAAAAGCTGCTCTACAAAAGTTTGCCTTGACTGATTCAATCGAACAACTAATGTTTGCATCTAGCACTAGCACAGGGTTTCGGCTGGCATAACTCTCAATAAAAAACTGCTCTGCCGGACTAAAGTCTGGATATTTCACAACATAGAGTCGTCGACCTTCGGTTCGAGCCAAACACGCGAGCCTAAAACGGTAGGCAACTTGCTCTGAGGCTCTACCACCTTTGACTCCAGTCATAGCATGCCAAATATCAAAAAGTAATTTCGACTCAAAACTAACGAGTTTGTGCGAACAAGTCTGATATGCCTGGTTGAATTGACTGTCTAAGTTCTCTGAATCCAAAACCAGATCTGATTGATATAAATCGAGCTCGCCTATTAACTGGGTCATGTCAACAGCAAGGTTCCAGTTATTTCCCCGGTCTAACCACTGATACTTCTCGAGCTCTTGATAAATTAATAGCTCATAGTACCGCTTAGTTTCTGTTTCAAACGGCTGAGAAACTTTACGTGACCATGAGTCAAAAGTTGTAAACTCCGGAAGAATTAACCCCGAGCTCGCCAAAGTCATGAGTCTACGGGAGACGACTGAGGCTACAGCCAAAGAAGGTAATACAACAACGCTATTCGAAAAGTCATTGCTAATGGAGTTTGAACTTCCAAGAATCCGATTAGCGAGCGTATCGACCAGTTGATGCGGCCAAACTTTTTCTTGAGCTAGGTTTTCTCTCATAAGCCGCGGCTTATCACAGAGACAGACTCACCTCTCTAAGAGGTGTCGCTTGTTGGGTTTATTTTGCCACTCAGCAGCGTCAGCTGGAGCATCTTTACGCTCGGTGATTGATGGCCACTCCTTGGCAAGCTCAGCATTTAATTCAATGAAATCCTTTTGATCTTCGGGTACGTCATCGTCTGCATAGATCGCTTCCTCTGGACATTCTGCGACGCATAACGTGCAATCTATACACTCGTCGGGGTCTATTACTAAAAAGTTTGGACCTTCTCGAAAACAGTCAACTGGACAGACGTCCACGCAGTCTGTCCACTTGCATTTGATACAAGTCTCTACTACAACATAAGTCATTGAAAAACCTTGAAATATTTTAAATTAATGTTAATGCTGGTATTCTACCAAAGTTACTACCGCATTTGGCACGGTAATTAGGAATATTATGATATTCGGATCAAAAAACCTATAGAATATCGGCGTATGAATACAGAATTTAAAAAGATGTTTTATAATTCGGTTTATACGGTATATTTCAGTCAGCTTTAGCTATGGCCTTCAGAAATCAGGCCTAACCCTTTAAGGCAAAAAAATTCTTTTAAACTCCCAATATTGGATTCCATAAAATGAGCGAACAAATTCATCACGTGACGGACGATTCGTTCGAAAACGAAGTTTTAAATTCAGATCTACCTGTACTAGTTGATTACTGGGCCGAGTGGTGTGGTCCTTGCAAAATGATTGCTCCGATCCTTGACGAAATTGCCTCCGAATACTCAGGAAAATTGAAAATCGCAAAACTTAATATCGATGAGAATCAAGGCACCCCACCTAAATTTGGTATTCGAGGCATTCCGACTCTTATGTTGTTTAAATCCGGAAATGCAGAAGCTACAAAGGTTGGTGCGCTCTCCAAGTCTCAGCTAACATCATTTATTGACAGTAATATATAATTTTTACATCCGGCGAAGACCATTGGAATCGCCACCTCCCTCCCCCCTTTCCTATCTTTACTTAATCTATGCATCTATCTGACTTAAAAGAGCTTCACATCAGTGAACTCATTGAAATGGCCATAACGAACAAGGTTGAAAACGCTAACCGTCTGCGCAAGCAAGACCTCATGTTTGCCCTCTTGAAGGATCAAGCAAAGAAAGGGGAAAGCATTTCAGGTTCAGGTACACTCGAGGTACTTCCCGACGGTTTTGGTTTTCTTCGTTCACCTGACACCTCTTATTTAGCAGGTCCCGATGACATTTACATTAGCCCATCCCAGATCAGAAGATTTAATCTCCACACAGGGGACTCCGTTGAAGGCGAGATTAGAACTCCCAAAGAGGGGGAGCGTTACTTCGCGCTTGTTAAAGTGGACAAGGTCAACGACGAGGTTCCAGAAAACAGCAAGCATAAAACGCTTTTTGAAAACTTAACACCACTCTTTCCAACTGACAGATTAAAAATGGAGAGAGACATCAAATCTGATGAAAATTTAACTGGCAGGATCATTGATATCATTGCACCCGTTGGGAAGGGTCAAAGGGGACTGCTAGTGGCGAGCCCGAAAAGCGGAAAAACAGTCATGCTTCAGCATATCGCCCATTCAATTGCATCCAACTATCCTGATGTATACCTGATCGTACTGCTAATCGATGAGCGACCCGAGGAAGTCACTGAAATGCAACGTTCAGTAAGGGGTGAGGTCGTTTCCTCAACATTTGATGAACCTGCTACAAGACACGTTCAAGTTGCAGAGATGGTTATGGAAAAAGCGAAACGCCTCGTTGAGAGCAAAAAAGACGTTGTAATCCTTCTGGACTCAATTACGCGACTTGCACGCGCCTACAACACCACAGCACCGGCCTCTGGTAAGGTATTAACAGGTGGTGTCGATGCGAATGCCCTCCAGCGGCCCAAAAGGTTCTTCGGCGCAGCGAGAAATATCGAAGAAGGAGGTTCGCTCACTATCATAGCAACAGCCCTCATCGACACAGGATCGAGGATGGACGACGTGATCTATGAAGAATTCAAAGGTACAGGCAACATGGAAATACACCTTGACCGACGCATGACAGAGAAACGGATCTATCCAGCGATTAACGTAAACCGCTCAGGAACACGTAAAGAAGAGCTTTTACTTGAACCAGAGATCTTACAAAAAGTCTGGATCTTACGAAAACTTCTCTACCCAATGGATGAGTTAGAGGCGACAGAATTCCTAACTGGAAAACTAAAAGCAACGAAAAATAATGATGAATTTTTTGATAGTATGAAAAAGGGGTAGCACTAGAAACAATCCAATTCTTGTCAAATTGGTGTTTTTCGACCATAATCACGCCCTATTTTAAATTCCACTATATTTATTAAGTGTGCGGCGCAAAATCCGCTGCAACAACATTAGGACATCACAATGAAAGCTAATATTCATCCAAGTTACGCTCAAGTTAAAGTGACTTGCAGTTGTGGGGAAGTATTTAACACACGCTCAACCAGCGGAAAAGATATTTCGATAGAGGTTTGCTCAGTCTGTCATCCCTTCTATACCGGAAAACAAAAAATAGTGGATACTGCCGGAAGAGTTGAGCGATTTAAAAAGAAGTATGCCAACTTAGGAGTGAAAGCCGGGAAATAACGATCCTCTGTTGTTAGCACTGATTAATTGAAAAAGGCAGCCTGGAGCTGCCTTTTTCAATTAATCAGTGCCTTAACCATTACAAGTTCAACTTAAAAGATAAAAAATAAATAAAGTTAAAATGTTGAGTCCAGGCAATTTCTTTAGACATGAAAAAATCGCGGAAGCTATAACGAGCCATCCAGTTATAGTGACCGTATTAATTTGCCTCATATGGTCGTTTTCTGGTCTTGTCGGGCACGCCCCCTGGAAATCAGAGGAAGCGATACTCATAGGCTTACTCTCACAATTCAATACCGGAAATTTCTATTTTGACTTCATCAATCTACATAGTGACACCACTGCCGGCCCTCTATTTTACGGATCAGCATTAGCGGTAATTGAACTGACAAGCTCAGTTTTATCACCTCATGATGCCGCTAGATTGTCGATGTCTGTCTGGCTACTGTCTGCATTTATATTTACAGGGCTTGCTGGAAGAGAACTTTGGGGAGAGGCTCAATCTTGGCTTGCTCCCCTTCTACTTCTTAGCACTGTAGGACTATTAATTAAATCCCACCAGATTTCAACAGCACCTATTCTCATCTCCGGGCTCGCCGTCTTCTTCTACGGCCTGACTGCAGCACCGCGTCTTTCAATAAAAGGCGGACTATGGATGGGCGTAGGTTTCTCCATTATTCAATTTGGGGCTCCAGCACACAACATCGTTATCCCACTTCTTACAATTTTTTTTATATCAACGGTCAATTTCCGGTATCGCGGTCTGAGATTTGCGAAATCCCTTCTAATCAGCACTTTCGTAGTCTTAGGCCTCACTGGAATTTGGTTACTTACTCTCTACGTGAATGATCCGTCATTTGTCGATAATTGGGTTTATTTGTTTTCAAAGGCCATAACTAATCCATTCAGACCTCCAACGTTTGACAATATCGTGTACCCAATTTCCGTATTTCCCTGGTTTACATGGCCTACTTGGATTTTTGTATTTTGGTCGCTATGGATTGCTGGACGTGATGGTCTGAAACGCAAAGAACTGCAATTGCCCCTTTTTCTCTGGGCGGCAATTACGTTGGTGTTAACCTTCACCGAAATCAATAAAGAGTCCGGACTGACGCCGATCCTGCTGCCATTCGCATTAATTGGATCAATGGCCGCTGGGCGCATACCCAGAGCTAGTGGGAATATTCTTTATTGGTTCGCCGTAATGACTGCGGTTTTGTTTACCATCACAGCATGGGTTTATTTTTCAGCTTCGTATTTCGGAATACCACGCGAACTATCTGAACACCTTTTAAAACTCCAGCCGGGATATAACGCCGACAACAGACACCTCGAAGTGATTTTTGCAGGCTTGATTTCGACAGCGTGGTTTATTTTATTATTCAATATAAAACGTCGACCGGAGAGATCCGTACTCATATGGGCTATAAATCTAACGTTCGGATGGGTCATAACCGTAATGCTTCTTTTTGATTGGGTTGATGAAAGAAAAACATATGCGCCGATGATCGCCTCAATGATGATGCACATAGACCCAATTCACAACTGTGTTATCGCTCAAGTAGGGCCAGCCCAGAGAGGGCTAATTCACTATTATGGAAACATAAAGACGACCAAAGTTTATTTAGAGAACGATGGTCACAGTTGTGACTATCTCATTTACCAAGACAGGTGGGGCACCCCTAATGACATTGGACTGCCTTGGTCCTTGATTTGGGAAGGTGGGCGTGCAGGAGACCGTTCAGAGCGCTACCGACTATACAAAAGAGAGGCAGGCTGAATTAGTGGGTAATACACTGCAGCGATTTGTGTTTGAAAACTCAGATATACGCGGAGAAATTGTAAGTTTAGATAGCTCTTGGCAAAGCGTATTGAAACGTCGAGCTTATCCGCCTGCGATCAGAATCTTATTAGGAGAGATAACTGCCGCTGCGATACTCCTATCTGCAACCATAAAAATAGATGGAACTCTAGCGATTCAATTCAAAGGTAAATCTAAACTGCAATTGTTAATCTCGGAAACTACGAATTCATCCACCTTCAGGGCTATGGCTAAGTGGAAAAATAATGATGAGATTAACCAAAAAGATACTCATCTTTTAAACAATGGGGTTCTCGCCGTAACAATAACACCAAGGGAATCGGGACAGCCTTATCAGGGATTAGTAGAGGTCGGTGAAAAATCCATACAAGAAGCTGTGGAAAATTATATGGAAAAATCCGAACAACTGACGACGCGACTCTGGCTCGCGTCCGATGATCAGAAAATAGCAGGTATCCTGCTTCAAAAACTACCGAAAAATTATGATGCTGAGTCGGAAGCCTGGAACCGAATTACAACACTAGCATCTACAATCACAGACGAAGAGTTACTAACGCTAAATCCAAAAAACATACTGAGAAGATTATTCCACGAAGAAACGATTCGCATTTTTGAAGAACAAAAAATTGATTTTTCCTGCTCTTGTTCGGAAGAAAGAACCGAACAAATGCTCCAATCGCTGGGAGAGATGGAAGCACGATCAATTCTAGCAGAGCAAGATTCAGTAGACATTACTTGTGAATTTTGCGGAAAAAAATATATATATTCATCGTCAGGAGTTGACAGGATCTTCTCCAACCGGACTGGAGAAACAATACAAAAACCAAGTGATGCTGTTAACTAGTTATTAAATTTCACCTATTACTCAATTTCATGAGGATTAATAATGAGCAATGAGTCACAAATCCGAGTGGACAAGTGGCTATGGGCATCCCGGTTTTTCAAAACGCGGGCACTTGCTGCTAATGCTGTCACAATTGGTAGGGTTAAAGTTAATGGTGATCGCACTAAACCTTCAAAGCAAATCAAAGTTGGGAATCGACTTAGCATCCAGTTGTCTCCGTTCACATGGGAAATAGAAATCATGGGGCTATCCTTACAACGTTTGTCGGCAGAATTAGCAAAAAACCTATACGAAGAGTCTTCGAAAAGCCAAGAGCGACGACATGAAATCAACGAGCAGCTTAAATTAGAAAAAAAACTTCACAGTCCTCGTCACAAAGGCCGACCGACAAAAAGAGATAGGACTCAAATTATTCGCTTCAAGCAAAATGAAGAATGAGCAAGACAACCAAAATGGTTGTTAGGCAAAAAAGTATCAAATTATTTATACTCAGTACCAAACATGGGCACTGTCCCATTAAAACCTTTCCAGCGTATCATCGCGATACATAATGGACCTAACATCTCAGAGATCGAAAAGTAGTCTAGATCGAGAAATACAACACATATTAAAGGGAAATAATGGAGCATAATCGAGAAGTAGTGGTAGTTTCAGGCGTAAGAACAGCGATCGGAGATTACGGCGGGTCTCTAAAAGACATAGCACCAACGGACTTGGCATCGAAGTGCATCGAGGAAGCGCTAACAAGAGCTAACACTGAGTCTAAAGATGTAGGTCACGTCGTATTTGGCAACGTGATACATACAGAGCCTAAAGATATGTACTTTGCTAGAGTGGCCAGTATGAATGGAGGCATACCCAAAGAAGTGCCAGCACTAACTGTAAATAGGCTCTGCGGCACGGGCTTGCAAGCAATCATAACGGCTGCACAAATGGTCAAACTAGGAGATGCGAAAATCACTGTGGCTGGAGGGGGCGAGTCGATGAGTCGTTCCAACTATTGGTTACCTTCCGCCAGATGGGGTGCAAAAATGGGGGATCAAGCCATCGTTGATTCGATGGTCGGAGCACTCTCAGACCCTTTCGAAGGAATGCACATGGGAGTCACCGCAGAAAATGTCGCGTCCGAGTATGAATTGAGTCGTGAAACACAAGATAAATTTGCTTTGGAGTCACACCAAAGAGCGGCTAAAGCGATTGAAAATGGTGTCTTTAGGGAACAAATTCTTCCCGTTGAGGTTAAACATGGCCGGAGTACGCGAATGTTTGATACGGATGAGCACGTAAGAGCCGATGTCTCCATGGAAAGCTTGAGCAAGCTAAG
>ERZ1047472.407-NODE-407-length-39544-cov-6.593001_pt1 | contig 39544 bp, 38 predicted proteins | sample MGYA00383095_ERZ1047472 | MGnify/ENA primary metagenome ERZ1047472 (study PRJEB29581, sample SAMEA5548365) | metagenome | biome: marine; feature: coastal; material: water | depth 1 m | study: Short-term variability in the microbial, nano- and picoplankton dynamics... | reverse complement strand
CTGACTACTCGTACTCCCCCAAATTAAGCTTCTGCTCTTTTCGGTTGATAAGATGATGCATCAAAGAGTGGGCATAGGACAGAGAAATTATCGAAAACAGCCTATGAAGTTGTAAAAATACAACATCTGTAGCGAGCTAATATCGAAGACTCAGATAAAAAATATTTAAGCTGTTGATTTAAATGTATATTTTAAATCTATTTTTCAAGCTGCATTATGCGTTATTGAACAGCAAATCAGAGAAATAATGACTTCAATGCCAATCCGGGATCCTGTTGTCGCATAAAAGCCTCACCCACCAAAAACGCGTTAACACCCCGATCACGCATGAGGGCTACATCCTCTCGGCGATGGATCCCGCTCTCGGTAATGAGAATCCGTCCGCTCGGCAAATCGGAAAGCAAGGACAACGTCGTTTGTAGCGAAGTTTCAAAACTTCTTAAATCGCGATTATTAACTCCGATTAACGTCGTCTGTAAACGAGTGGCCCTCTCAAATTCCTCTCGAGAATGCGCTTCCACAAGGACTGACATTCCGAGCTGCATCGCAACCCGCTCTAGGTTCTCCATTTGCGATTGCTCTAGAGCTGCCACGATTAAGAGAATACAGTCAGCCCCCATACAACGCGCTTCGTAAATCTGATAAGGGTCAATAATGAAATCCTTACGTAACACAGGTATCTGCGTCGCCGAGCGTGCGGCCACAAGGTACTCCGCAGCCCCCATGAAATAATCTCGATCGGTTAATACGGATAAACATGCCGCGCCATGTCGCTCGTAAGACTGCGCAATTTCAATTGGATCAAAGTGCTCTCTGATCACTCCCTTGCTAGGGCTCGCCTTTTTCACTTCGGCAATCACCGCAGACTGACCTGCCGCGATCTTGCTTCGGATCGCTTCTTCAAAATCTCTTACCGACGGAGCCGATTGAACCTCTACTTCTAACTCTGAGAGCGGACGATATCCAGACGTTAACCGTATTTCTTCTCGCTTGGTATCGAGAATTTTGTTAAGAATGTTCGACGTTCTAGACTCCATAATGAAACCTTTTATCGTTGACATGGATTAATCTGCTTGTGTCAGAGCTATGAATTCCGCTAACTTACGGCTCGCACGTCCGGTATCAATCATCTCAGTGGCCAAAGACACGCCATCGGCAAGATTTTCAACGACTTCAAGAACATAGAGTGATGCGCCCGCATTGAGCACAACCGCCGTCTTACCTGGTTGGTGATGGCCATTAATAACATCACGAAACATCGACACCGCGTCCTGAAGCCCTTCCACCCGGATGTCGTCAAGATCAATGGGCTGAACACCCAACTCGTTTAACGTCACGTGATATTCAAGCACCTCATGGTCTCGAAGTTCAGCCACGTGAGTCGTCCCGCTCGGAGAGATTTCATCGAGGCCATCCTCGCCATGAACAACCATGGCTCGCGTGCTTCCCAATTGCTGCAGAACCCGAGCCTGCTGCACCAACAAACTTCGGTCGAACACCCCCATCACCTGTCGCTTCGCTCCCGCCGGATTAGTCAACGGCCCCAAAACATTGAATAACGTCTTGACCGCTAGTTCACGTCGCACTGGCCCAGCATGCTTCATGGCCGAATGATGTCCGGGCGCGAACATAAACCCAATCCCGACCGTTTCTATGCATTTTGAAACCGCTTCAGGAGACAGATCAAGTCGAACACCCAGCGCCTCAAGCACATCCGCACTACCTGATGAGCTTGATACTGAACGCCCACCGTGTTTGGCGACTCGACCGCCAGCCGCGGCCACAACGAACGCAGATGCCGTCGAAATATTAAACGTTTTTGTACCGTCCCCGCCCGTACCGCAGGTGTCGATCAAGCGGTCTGGCTCATCAACGATCACTTTCGTTGAAAACCCTCTCATGATGGCCGCCGCGGCAGACAATTCTTCGACTGTCGGCCCTTTCACTTGGATCGCCACTAAAAACCCACCCATCAATAATGGCGAAACGTCGCCTGACATGATGTCATGCATCACCTCCGACATCTCACCATGGGACAGATCTTTATGTGCGTAAAAACGCTCTATCGCCTCTTGAATTGTCATAAGTCGGCTTGATTAATAAAATTTTTTAACAATTGGTGTCCATGCTCACTCAAAAAAGATTCTGGGTGAAATTGAACTCCCTCAATGGGCATAGAGCGGTGCCTCACTCCCATGATCTCGCCATCTTGCGTTTCTGCGGTGACCTCCAAACAATCTGGCAAACTTGCTCGATCGATTGCCAACGAATGGTACCGAGTCGCAGTAAAAGGTGATGGTAATCCTCGAAATACACCTTGAGATCGATGTTTTATTGGCGACGTCTTTCCATGCATCAATGTCTTCGCATAGGTCACAGCGCCCCCAAAAGCATGGCCAATGCACTGATGCCCCAGACAGACACCGAGCAGCGGGATCTTATTTGAAAACGCGCGAATAACATCCACCGACACTCCCGCCTCTTTAGGGGAACAGGGTCCTGGAGAAATAACAATCCACTCTGGGGCGAGCGATTCAATTTCAGAAATTTGAATCTGATCGTTGCGTATCACCCTCACATTAACACCCAGCTCCCCGAAATATTGAACGAGATTAAATGTAAAGGAGTCGTAATTATCAATCATCAACAGCATAAATTTTATCTTTTTAACTTCCTAATGAGCCCTCAGATATAACACTAAGTAAGGTATGTCCCACGGTAAAACTAACGATTCAATCCGGCTTCAGCAATTTCAGCAGCCCTGAGTATTGCCTTGGCTTTGTTCTTTGTCTCGATCCATTCATTCTCTGGCTTAGAGTCCGCAACGATACCGGCACCAGCCTGTACGTAGAGCATCTCATCCTTGATCACAGCGGTTCGTATAGCGATCGCCACATCCATATCGCCGTTAAAACCCAAATACCCCACCGCTCCCGAATAAACGCCGCGCTTGCTTGGCTCTAGCTCATCAATGATTTCCATAGCCCGCACTTTGGGGGCCCCAGAAACCGTGCCAGCCGGGAAACTCGCCCTCAGAACATCAATGGCTGACAAACCATCTAACAGCTTACCCTCGACGTTCGATACGATATGCATGACGTGCGAATAGCGCTCAATGGCCATCTGCGCAGTCACCTCGACCGATCCCACTTGGGCGACCCGACCCAGGTCGTTCCGACCGAGGTCCATGAGCATGACATGCTCCGCAATTTCTTTTGGATCCGCTAGGAGGTCACGCTCATACGCTGCGTCTTCATCACGACTGCTGCCACGTGGACGCGTGCCTGCGATCGGTCGGACCGTGACCATGTCATTTTCTAATCGCACTAATATTTCCGGAGAGGCTCCAACGACATGGAAATCTTGGAGATTAAAATAGAACATATAGGGTGACGGATTCAGCGCACGTAATGCGCGATAAAGCGATAAGGGCGGCGCATGAAATGGCACTGACATGCGTTGGGATAACACCACCTGCATGATATCGCCCTCACAGATGTATTCTTTAGCCCGCTTTACACTCTGATAGAACTGATTTTCTGACGTCTCCTCCAAAGGTTGCTCAAGTTGACGCCTCTCTTCTGGAAGCTCCTCCACAGGTTGACGCAAAGCTAAAAACAACGTTGACAGTCGTTTTTGAGCGATGTCATACGCACCGGTTTCTTGTGGATTAGCGAAGACGACAAAATAAAGCTTCGACGCCAGATTATCGTAAACAATCACCTCGTCCGAATGAAGCAACAATATGTCCGGACACCCTATTGAGTCTGGCTTAGGGTCACTACCGCCCACTCGCTTCTCGATCAAATGGATCGTCTCATAACCAAAATAACCCACCAAGCCACCGAGAAACCGGGGCAAATCATCGCGGTAAAAGGCTTTGGTTCGCTGCTGTAGCTCCGACACCCAATTTATTGGATCTGATTTCTCCATTTCAGAAACGACAATGCCATCACGAATTTCAGAACATGCGTGACCTCGTACTTCATATCGAACCTTAGACGGCAGACCAATAAACGAGTATCGGCCAAACTGTTCACCGCCCTGAACCGATTCCAACAAATAAGAATAGGGTTGGTTCGCATATTTCAGATAAATAGAAAGTGGCGTATCAAGGTCAGCGAAGGTCTCCAAGACCAAAGGGACATGATTGAAACCTTCATCCGATAAACGCTCAAAATCTTTTTTATTCACATCGACTCAACAATTTAAAAAAAGGTTATGTCATCACTTGACGCTGAAAATGTATTCGAGGCGACCTATTATAGGCAGATATACGGTCACGCGAAATTAATACAGCTCAATATATCTTTAGGTGATTTAAGAACAAAATCTCCATTCAAATCAGCTAACGTCATTCCTGAACGATAACCATAGGGCACACAAACCACGGGCGCGCCAGCGTTACGTGCGCACGCAGTATCGGTCTGGGAGTCTCCAACCATGAGAACCTCATGCGGTTCGACGTTAAATCGCTGAGCAAGCTCAAAAATTGGCATCGGATCAGGCTTACGCCTCGCAAGCGTATCGCCACAAATAACTTCCTGAAAATAATGCCGCACCGCTAACCGGTCCAATATAGGCAAGGTAAATTCTTCGCTTTTATTCGTTAAGCAAGCGATCCCCATGCCCTTTTCTTGAAGAGACTGCAGGACCTCCAACATTTCAGGAAATAACACTGACTCATCACACACATGGACGGCATAGTGACTCCTGAACTGCGCTGCAAGTTTTACGAAATCCTCTTTACCGGTATTGATCTCGAGTGATTTAAACAGCTCTTTCAACAAATACTCAATCCCTTGGCCGATGTAACGACGGACAATATCGCGGCTCACAACTCCGTAACCAAGATCGTTTAAAGTCAGATTGGTTGCCGTATGCAAATCGGGTAACGTATCCACAAGCGTGCCGTCCAGATCAAACGCAACGACTTTAACGTCGAAACAAACAGGATGAGACATAGATTGAGTCACAAACGAAAACAGCCGCTTCTAAAACGAGTCGTCGTAGAGGAAGTTTTATGCTGCAATTTGAGTCTTCATCTGCCCGATGACGTCGTTATAATTGCTATGTCCGAAGATAGCCGACCCTGCAACAAAAGTGTCCGCGCCTGCTTCTGCGACTGACGCAATGTTGTCCACCTTAATCCCTCCATCGACCTCCAACCATACTTCACAGCCGGACAGATCAATTAAATCACGCACTTCCGCGATCTTATCTAGCGAATGTTCAAGGAAACTTTGGCCACCAAACCCGGGGTTAACAGACATGATGAGTACCAGATCGATCTTGTCAAGCGTCCAATCCAGCACATGCAAAGGACTGGCAGGATTAAAAGCCAAACCTACCTGACATCCCTGATCTTTGATGACGTTGATCGTCCTATCAACGTGTTGAGAGGCCTCAGGATGGAAGCTGATGAGATCGGCGCCGGCTCGGGCAAACTCAATTGCTAACGTGTCCACCGGCTCCACCATCAAATGAACGTCAATGGGCAACTTTGTGTGTGGTCGAATTGAAGAGCAAAGAAGCGGACCAAAAGTGAGATTGGGAACATAGTGATTATCCATCACATCAAAGTGAATCAGGTCAGCGCCTGCCGCATCCACCGCCCGCACTTCTTCCCCAAGTTTAGATAAGTCAGCAGCCAAGATGCTTGGCGCAATTCGGATGTCTCCCATTATTTTTAGCCTATTGTTTTCTTACATTTTAAACTGAATTCTCAAACGGCCCAAGTCCAATACAGAACATAGAGGCGATGCATTACAAAACTTGATGCGTTTCCCGATACAATACAGGGTATGGACAATGAACAAAAATATAAAGTCACAGTATCGGCGGAATCTTTTTTTATTCCGGAGCAATCTAACCCCGGTCAGTCTCGATACCTTTTCGCATATCGCATACGAATACAAAACACGGGGAACATTAGAGCGCAGTTACTGAGTCGTCACTGGATCATAACTGACGCTAACGATAAGGTGGACCAAGTGCGAGGGGAAGGCGTGGTCGGGGAGTTTCCGAACCTTCATCCCGGCGAATCCTTCGAATACACGAGCGCCGCGTCCATTGACACACCTGTCGGTTTAATGGAGGGTTCTTATAAAATGCGCGCCTCGGACGGCATTGAATTTGACGCGCAAGTGCCACAATTTACCTTGAGTGTTCCTCGAGTTCTACATTAACTTTAAGATATCCGAACGTCGTTTGCCGCTAGTCTTTTTTGTTTTTTTTTGGCAAGGTCCACCAAATAATAAAAATGAATAAACCGAGTCCTAACAGAATCTCAAATATAGCCCAAAGCATGTGTCTCGCGCCCAATAAAATAAGTACACCAAGTCTACACCAGACATGATTTTAAGATTCTGGTTCAACTGGACACAGATCGTCGCTATCCTTACTTTAGTAGCCTGCTCTTCTGGGCCGTCTGTCAAGGACACCCAAACTGGCGAAAACCCGGCACCCATTATCGAAAACTCTGAGGGCCGCACCGTTGACGCGACCGATGAACCTACGGACACGCGCTCTACCGATTTCACGATCAATCGAGCACTCATCGATGCATTCAAACTGAAATCGGCGAGCCACCTCACCCCGTCGGATTGGAAAACTCTACCTGACTGGCACATCGACGAACTATCGGCAGGCGCGACAACCCTCTTACAGTCCTGCGTCGTACTAAAGAAATATTTAGAGTGGGCAGAGGTGTGCGCACAAGCACAATTTTTGAGTGACGCCTCATCAGATGAAAATAGACAATTCTACGAAACATACTTCACTCCATACACAGTAAACAATGAAGATGGATCCTCAGCCGGAATGGTGACCGGATATTACGAACCACTCCTGCACGGAAGCCTTCAGCCTTCGGCCGAATATCCCTATCCGGTTTTTGGCATACCTAGCGACCTTATGTCCATCGATGTTAATCAACATCCAGAAGCGAAAACATTTCGAGGCGTCGGACGACTCGTAGAGGAACATTTCACACCATACTTCACAAGAGAAGAAATCGATCGAGGGTTAGCACGACTGGAAGGGTCAGAAATCCTTTGGGTCAAGGACAAAATCGAATTGTTTTTCCTCCAAATTCAGGGATCAGGACGAATCCAGTTGGAAAATGGAGTGACCTTACGTTTAGGATTTGGTAAAACTAACGGTCACCCCTATCGATCGATAGGAAAATCACTTGTAGAAAAAGGGGAGCTCAAGCTAAGCGAAGCCTCGATGCAGGGCATCAAACGATGGGGCCAGGACAATCCAGACAGAATTGATGCCCTACTTCACGAAAACCCCTCATACGTATTTTTCAGACGACTGCCGTCCAATTTGAATGGCCCTATCGGTTCACTCGGCGTGCCACTCACCCCGAACCGAAGCATAGCAGTCGATAACTCTTTCATTCCCTACGGCTTCCCTGTGTTTCTCTCGACCACATGGCCGAACACCGCGAACCCACTGAATCGTCTAATGTTCGCGCAGGACAAGGGGGGCGCTATCAAAGGCGCAGTAAGGGCGGATTATTTTTGGGGGTTCGGTGAATCAGCTGCAACGAATGCCGGAAAAATGAAACAAAGAGGCCTGATGTGGGTGTTAATTCCCAAGGGGTACTCCACGAATCATTCCACAAACGCGACAACCAATAACTGAAAGCCCTTCTATCTGATAAGCAGCTACTCGGCCGCGACCAAGCGACTTTCCAGCTGCTCTAAACTAAGGGCCCCACTGGCGCGGGTACCATCGTTGAAAAACAGGGTTGGAGTAGCCCTAACGAGCATTTTGTTACCAAACTCGACAATCTGATCAACTGGATTGTCACAGCTTCCGTCCGCCTCTGGGCTAATCCCCTCAAATATAAAGTTGTCCCAGGCGACAACCGGATCAGAGGAACACCAAATGGATTTGGAGATAGGAATCGACCTTTCAGTAATAACGGGATACAGAAAAAGGTAGAGCGTTGCATCAGATATATTACCTAACGTCTCTTCATCAAATTTCCTGCAATACCCGCAATTAGGGTCCGCAAAATATGCGAATTTTCTCTCTCCTGAGCCATAAACACGTTTAATAGCCATATCCAAAGGAAGCTCGTCAAAAGGCATCGCAACCTCCTCAAGTTGAGCCATTTCAATCTCAGAGGTCCTCTCTGAAGTCAGGTTTCGCATTGAACTAAGTTCAATTAAGTTGCCATCGAACAAATACGTGAAGTCTTCATCTACGTAGTAAATCGACCCGCCGATGACGATTTCATAGAATCCGACAATGTCCGTCTCCATTACGGAGTCAATGGAGGCAGTTGGAAACCGTTCGCTTATTTTCTTCTCTAGAGATTCCTGGTCTGCACTAGCTCCCCCTACGAAAAAAATTAAAAATATCGCTATATATTTAAACATTCGTTTGCTCCTCGCAAGCATTGTTAACCCAAGGCTTTGTCAATAAAAAACCGCTTCAAAATACCTATTTGATTTACCGCACCGAAACCAAAGCGCTGGAAAGTCCGATAAACTGCTTTATCGCTCGAACTCGTATCGTGTATCAACTCAGTAAACCGTGTAAAACTCTCAATCTCTTCGCGTCTCGCTCGCCGATACCGATTCGTGACCGACAAACAGCCTGGATCAACGTCACCGTACTCTTTCACAACCGAAGCCAAAGTCTCAACGTCAGCTAGGCCAACGTTTAACCCTTGACCCGCTAAAGGCAGGAATTGATGCGCGGCATCTCCGACAAGAATAACCCGATCTATCGCTGCGCTGCTGGGGGTGCCTCTTTTCAAAGGAAATCGGCCCAGACCGCTCTCCATCGACACTATGTTAAGCGGGTCGTACCGATTTTTGAGCTCCGATAAAATCGTTTCTTCATTGATTTTCCCCGATAAATCGTCACTTGTTGACCAAACTACTGAAACTAAGTTTCCCGGTAAAGGCAGATAACCAATCACACCAGAAGACCCCATCTGCTGATAAGCCGCCCCTCGATGAGCATGTGCAATAGAAAAGTTTGCCACCAAGCCCGTATATTTGTAATCTCGGCTTTGTATCTTGATGTCGCAACACCTTCGAACCATCGACTTACTACCATCAGCCCCAATAAGCAGCTTACAAGTGAATAAGCCCTGTGAAGTTGCTAAACGAACTTCATCCCCACCACGCTGAACGTCAGTAATGTCTGCGTTGAATTGTGTCACCATGGGCTCATTCGTGAGTTGTTTGGTGATTGATTTTTTTAAGTTTTCGCTCTCTACGATCCATGCAAGCTCGAGCACACCCGCCTCATGCGCGTCTAAAGTCAATCTCTCTCCAGCGTCTCCTTCAACATTCATTCGAGTGATTGACTGAATCCTTTCTTTCGAAAGTCCTTCCCATACAAGAGATTCGGTTAAAAATTTCTTTATAGATGGTCGAATCGCGAATACTCGATTGCCGAAGGGGGAGCGGCGGTTCGCCGTATGCTGAACATTCGCTTTCGCCCCAGATTGACCCACCACACCCACTCGAAGGCCTAAACGAGACAACGTAAACGCACTAGCATGCCCAACGATCCCAGTCCCCACTATTAATACGTCAAAATCACTCATTTCTTTAGTTTAACGGCGATTCAAAGCGCATGCTTATAATCTCTTTCTTGACAATTCTTGAGGTTGACAGTAATCTGCCGGCCCTACTCTAAGTAAGACATGTGGCGATTTAGCTCAGCTGGTTAGAGCGACGGAATCATAATCCGCAGGTCCGGGGTTCGAGTCCCTGAATCGCCACCAATCAACCACCGGCAAACAAAAACATTAAGAGCCTCGGTTACAAGGCAGGCTCAAACATTGTCGAATTCACCAATCCTTAGTATATGTTTGAACCCTCTTGACTCAGCGCACCTAGCTCGTCACGTAAATCGCCGAATAAACCGACCAACTTTTCAAGCCATACCCATGTGCGCAAAGATACTTATGGATGTCACTGTTTATGAGCCCATCAAGACCATCTTTAGATTCCCATATTTCTATACAAATTACTCTGGGCGTGTATCGAACTAAGTCAAGCCCTTTGATTACGCGAAAGTCGTTACCCTCGCAATCAATATTTAAAAATTCAAACCGACTAGGACAGCTATGTCGCTCCAGCACCTCGGTCAATGTCTCCGTAGTGATTCGACTAGTGCGCCGATACTCGGGATTGTGAGCGACAGCTTCAAGGTCAATAGTTGCGTTAGTAGAAAATTTTCCAGGGCTATAAATATTTAGCGTCTCGGATCGGTCACTGATAGCAGCCCGCACCACTACGTCGCGTTTACGCGCCATTTTTGCCACGAGGACTTTGTCTTCCTCCATATCAATCAAGATGCCGGACCATCCCGATTTGTAAAAACCATAGGTGTTGGAACCTCTTCTGGGATGATGACACCCAACATCAACATAAAATCCGGGCGCTAATAAAGGCGGCACCTTCAAAAACATTCGCGCAATTAAATCCTCTGCACATTGGGAATAAGAACGCTGCGGTTTGCTGGGAGATAAAAATGCTCTCCTTAGTGCCGACGCAAATTGTATAATCTGATCAAATTTAATCACGATGAGATGCCTTAATGTTTTTGATTCCTGAGCTGAGTGTACCGAAAAATTTATACGAACCTTGCATTAAACATAGCGGAGGGTTTTCTAGCTCGTCGGTAAGCATGTAGCATACAGAACATTAGCTAATTAAGGATAAAGGGCGGCCGAGGTCGTTCAAAAAATTGATGTCATCCCTTTTCGTTCACAATCAAGCATCTAATGCGGTCGGCAATAAAAGAAAATTAATATGAAAAAAGTATATATCCGCACCTTCGGGTGTCAAATGAACGAGTACGATTCGGATAAGATCGTTGATGTTCTGCGTGAGTACGATGGATATGAAAAAACTTCTGACGCAAAAGAAGCGGACCTAATTTTGTTCAATACATGCTCGGTCCGTGAAAAAGCGCAGGAAAAAGTATTCAGTGATTTGGGTCGCGTTCGACGTCTAAAGGAAGTCAATCCAAATGTACGCATTGGGGTAGGTGGTTGCGTCGCCTCCCAAGAAGGCAACGTTATCATTTCCCGAGCACCCTACGTCGATCTTATCTTCGGGCCCCAAACAATTCATCGTCTACCAGCCCTTTTGGCTGCTCGCGAAAAAAAAGGAAAACCCCAACTAGACATCTCATTTCCTGAGGTCGAAAAATTTGACAATTTACCTATATCCCTAACGACATCGCAATCGGCTATGGTCTCGATTATGGAAGGCTGCAGTAAATATTGCTCCTTCTGCGTAGTGCCCTATACCCGAGGCGAGGAAATCTCAAGACCGCTTGAAGACGTCCTGGTAGAAGTCGCCACATTAACCACCCAGGGGGTAAAAGAAATTACTCTACTTGGACAAAATGTGAACGCATATTTTTACGAACAAAAAGATGAGACTATTGATTTTGTAACGCTATTGGAATACATATCAGAGGTGCCTGGCGTAGAAAGAATTAAATACACAACCTCACACCCAAAAGAATTCTCCGACCGACTAATAGCCAGCTACCGCACTATGGATAAATTAGTTGACCACGTTCATCTGCCCGTGCAATCCGGTTCTGATAAAATTCTCGAATCCATGAAGCGCGGCTACACGCGCATACAATATCTAAAAATTATCAAAGACCTTAAGGCAGCAAGGAGCTCCGTCTCAATTAGCTCTGACTTTATTGTAGGGTTCCCTGGCGAGACTGAAGCTGATTTCGAAGAAACAATAAGCTTAGTAGACGAGGTTAACTTCGATGGGAGCTTCAGCTTTATGTACAGCCCGAGACCTGGCACACCAGCCGCCGCATTACCCAATCATGTTCCTTTAAACGTAAAGAAAGACCGTTTAGCTCGATTGCAAGCGAAGTTAAGCAAAAATGCCCTCCGTTACAATCAACTTATGGTCGGTAACGAATATGAAGTATTCGTTGAGGGCCTATCCAAAAAAGATTCTTCAAAGCTATCGGGCAGAACAAGCAACAATAAGGTGGTTAATTTCGACGGACAGGAGCGTCTAATCGGGCATACCGTCAATATTCGAATGATTGAGGCTCTGCCCAACTCTCTTCGGGGCGAAGTCATAACCAGAGATTAACAATCTTCCGATATACTAATAAAAACCTTACGAATAGGATCATTACGATATTGAATACCACTGAAATAGCATTTGCACCTGTAGACAACACCAGGCTTGCGAACATGTGCGGCGCACTTGATGTTAACCTCAAAGAAATCGGGCAAGAACTGGATATTAAAATCGTTCGAAAAGGCGAGAATTTCACGATCAGCGGAGATCACCCCAATATCCAAATTGGCGCCGACACATTAGCCTTGTTGTATGAGTCCTCACGACGCCACCTTGCTACCGAAGATATCCAACTTGGAATCGTCGAGATTACGCGAAATTCTGGTGCTTCAACCCGTGAATCAATGGTAGTTCTGCAAACTAGACGTCGTGATTTAAGGGGAAGAACGCCCAGACAGACAGAGTACTTGAGTCAAATACAAGCTCACGATATCACTTTTGGTATAGGTCCTGCTGGTACTGGCAAAACCTATCTTGCAGTCGCCTCAGCAGTTGACTCATTCGAGCGGGGCAACGTCAAACGAATCGTGCTAGTTAGGCCCGCTGTTGAGGCTGGCGAGAGACTTGGGTTTTTGCCAGGCGATTTATCTCAGAAGGTCGACCCATACCTACGACCGCTCTATGACTCCCTATATGACCTAATGGGATATGAGAAAGTCGGCAAACTATTTGAGCGCGGCACCATTGAAATCGCTCCACTCGCATATATGCGCGGTCGAACACTGAATGATGCCTTTATTATCCTTGATGAGGCTCAAAATACGACGCCAGAGCAAATGAAAATGTTTTTAACTCGCATGGGCTTTGGAAGTCGAGCTGTCGTTACCGGAGACAATACTCAGATCGATCTCGCTAAGGGTCAAAAAAGCGGGCTTAAAGAAGCGGAAGTTATCCTAAAAAATGTGAAAGGTGTCGCATTCACGCAATTTAAGTCCGAGGATGTCGTGAGACACCCTTTAGTGCAAAGAATAGTCAATGCATACGAAGCAGCAAAAATAGATGGTTAGTTGCACCTTATGAACAAAATAACACTAACTCTAGTTCTTCAGAGGGCAAAAGTATGGTCAGCACTTCCGTCTAAACAAGATATCCACCAGTGGATTATGTCTTCTCTCTTAGAAGATGCTGATGTGACGGTACGTCTGATTGATGAGGATGAAGGAAGAAACTTGAATAATCAATTTCGATCGAAAGATTATGCGACGAATGTGCTGACCTTTCCATATCCAGAGACATCACCGCTATCGGGAGATATAGCGCTTTGCATTCCAGTTATAGAGAGAGAAGCCAGAGCACAAAATAAAACCGTCCGCGACCATCTCGCGCATCTATGCATCCATGCAACACTTCACCTGCAAAACTTTGATCACCAAAATACAGCTGACAGAGAAGTCATGGAAAATATGGAAATTAACACCCTGCAAAAGATCGGAATTTCAAACCCATATGAGGAAAAAATAAGCTAATTAACCCGATGAATAAATTAACTAAGAAATCAAGTTGGTTAGAAAAAATTGAGCATTTATTAATGCGCGAACCAGAGGATAAAGAGCAACTCATAGAACTGCTGCATGCGTCTTTTGAAAAAAACCTTCTCGACTCCGACGCGCTCTCAATGCTCGAAGGGGTGCTACAAGTCTCAGAAATGGCCGCTCGCGACACCATGATTCCTAGATCCCAATGCTGCATGGTAGACATCAAGTCGCCAATGGCTGACATCATTAATCTGGCCGTAGATACAAATCACTCCAGATTTCCCGTATACGAAAATAATAAGGATGCAGTCTTAGGCGTATTGCTTGCGAAAGACCTACTTCGTTATTACAAAGATCCTGAATCATTTGACCTCAGAGATATGCTGCGACCAGCCGTATTCATACCTGAATCCAAGCGCTTAAATGTGCTACTCAAAGACTTCCGTAGCAACAGAAACCACATGGCAATAGTTGTCGATGAATATAGCGGTGTGGCTGGCCTGATTACGATTGAAGACGTCTTAGAGCAGATCGTCGGAGAAATCGAGGATGAATATGATTTTGATGAGTCTGAAGCTAATATATTAGAGGATAAATCTGGTCAATATAGAATCAAAGCGGTGACTGAGATATCAGATATCAATGAACACTTCGGTACAAATTTTCCAGATACGGATTTCGACACAATCGGTGGTTTAGTCCTTGCTCATCTGGGAAAACTGCCTGAAATTGGCGAAACCTTTAAAATCGGAGAGCTTGGTATTACCGTAACTCGAGCAGATAGCAGAAGAATCTACACGCTGCTAGTTGAAAAAGTTGAAATTGGTAAGGAAATTTAATCGCAGCGCATACGTCGCGCGAGAATTAAATAAAAGACCAACTCGCTACGCCTTCCTACTTGGAACGCTTACGGTCCTTGGATTTGCTCCTTTTTCCATTTTTTTTCTGCCGATTGCCACCTGTGCGTTGTTGTTTTTTATTTTGCACACGCAAAGTCCAATAAAAGTATTCAAAACTTCATTTGCATTCTCGCTAGGTCTTTTATTGGCGGGGACAAGTTGGATATATGTCAGCCTTCACAACTTTGGTGGGATGCATCCAATGTTATCCGCCTTAGCTACGATCTTTCTCGCAGCGATTTTTTCCATTGTGCCCGCTTCAATACAAGCGTTGCTCGCTAGAGTTAATCACTCGCCTAAGCTACGTCTTCTCATCATACTACCTGTTGGGCTGGCTTTATCGGACTGGTGTCGAGGTTGGTTCTTAACTGGGTTCCCATGGTTGGCTATTGGGTACTCGCAAATACCAACAAGTCCTTTGGCAAACTACGCGTCCATATTCGGCATTTACGGAGTTACTCTTGCCTGCGGTATATGCTCAGGTGGAGTGTGTTATTTTCTAAAAAATTTATTTTTCAAACACACAGAATCTTCCGTAATATCATCAAGCAAAATAAGCCTCGTCATACTGAGCTCGACATTAATTTGCTCAATTACTCTAGGGCTGGTCAACTGGACACAGGAAACTAATAAAACAACCACGTCGGTTTCACTGCTTCAAGGCAATATAACGCAAGATTTAAAGTGGAACCCAGAATCACTCAAAAGGACCATGACGACGTATTTAGATATGGTTCAAAAAGAAAAAAGTGACCTAATCCTACTTCCGGAGACTGCGATTCCGCTTATTGAAGAGAACGTTCCCGAGTGGTATTGGGACTCATTAAGAGATCATGCCAAAGCAAATAAATCTCATATCTTGTTAGGCATACCCGAGAAAACGAAAGATGGACAATTCTTCAACAGCGTAATACACATTGGGGGAGACGAAACTCAAAGGTACCGAAAGCATCACCTGGTACCGTTTGGTGATTACTTTCCGATGCAAGCCATCACATCGTATCTGCTCAAGTATTTAAATATTCCAATGTCAAACTTCACCTCTGGCCCAAGCCACCAGGCGCCATTCGTTCTCGGCAAACAAATACTTGGCGTCGGTATTTGTTACGAGGACGTCTTCGGCGAAGAGGCTATACGTCAATTACCCGAGGCCACTGTTTTATCAAATTTTACAAATGACGCTTGGTGGGGCGAATCAATAGGACCTCATCAACACCTACAAATCGCTCAAGCCAGATCCATAGAAACTGGGAGAGAACTGCTGCGCGTAACTAATACTGGAATTACCGCTGTAATTAATCATAAGGGCTACATTGTGGATCAAGCCCCTCAGTTTTCCCAAACGGTACTGCGCGCTAACATACATGGTCGTAAAGGGATGACCCCTTACAGTCGGTGGGGGAATGTGCCGCTCATATTTTTATGTTTACTTACTTTATTACTGTGCGCCAAATCAAAATGGCTCTGCTGTAAAAGCGAAAAAAGGTAAAATGAAGATATGAATTTTCCTACCAATGACGCAGGTTTATAGATGAACTACTTTCAAGATATGATTTTAGAGCTTCAAAAATATTGGAGCTCAAAAGGGTGTGCGATTCTGCAACCTTATGATCTGGAAGTGGGTGCTGGCACCTTTCACACGGCGACTTTTCTAAGAGCAATTGGTCCGGAACCCTGGAAGGCTGCCTACGTTCAGCCCTCTAGAAGACCGAAAGACGGTCGATATGGCGAAAACCCTAATCGACTTCAGCATTATTACCAGTTTCAAGTCGTTCTAAAGCCATCACCATCCGACATCATCGACCTGTATTTAGGATCCCTCAAGGTCATCGGAATCAATCCACTAGAGCATGACATCAGATTTGTTGAAGACGATTGGGAATCTCCAACTCTTGGCGCCTGGGGCTTAGGGTGGGAAGTTTGGCTTAACGGAATGGAAGTCACTCAATTTACGTATTTCCAAGAGGTTGGAGGCATCAGTTGCAAACCTGTGATGGGGGAGATTACCTACGGCCTAGAGAGATTAGCTATGTACCTTCAGGCAAAAGACAGCGTGTTTGATCTCGCTTGGGCGCCGGGCATCACATACAGAGACGTTTATCATCAAAACGAAGTAGAACAATCGACATATAATTTTGAGAAGGCAGATATAGACTTACTCTTTGCAAACTTTTCGGCTTTCGAGCAAGAAGCAATAGCGGTTTTCCAACAGGGGTTACCGCTACCTGGCTACGAGCTGGTCATGAAATGCTCTCATGCCTTTAATTTGCTTGACGCAAGGGGAGCAATATCAGTCACGGAAAGAGCAAACTATATTGGACGCGTGAGAAGTTTGGCCAGGATGGCGGCGCAAGCCTACCGCACCTCCCGTAAGGAACTTGGATTTGAGCGCGCGTCCGATGAAATGGTAAAAGCATTTTTATCCCAAGAGGAAAAGGATGAAGTACTCGATATCCGCAAACGTCACATGACATCAACTCAAAACTAATTATGGCAACACTACTAGTAGAATTATTAACAGAAGAATTGCCTCCCAAAGTTTTAAAAAAGCTAGGCGCAGCCTTTGGTAAGGGTATCGTTGCGCAATTAACTGCAGACAACCTTGTCTCTGAAACCTCAGATTTCGCGATATTTGCCACGCCGCGAAGACTAGCTGTGACTATCGACAACGTTTATGACAAATCGCCCGAAGAGATCGTTAATCAAAGGCTCATGCCCAAGCACGTAGGGTTTTCACAGGATGGGACTCCTTCAGATGCATTAATAAAAAAACTGAAATCAATAGGACTTGATGCGAGTCACGCAGAAAAAACGGAAACAAAAACTGATGGCAAACTTGAATTCATTTTTATTCGCCAAAATAAAGAAGGTATAACCATCACCGAAGGTTTGCAAAAGGCACTAGACCTCTCGATTGCGAACCTTCCAATACCCAAAGTAATGACCTACCAACCACAAGATTCTCTAGAGAGTGTGTCCTTCGTTCGTCCTGCTCATGGACTGATAGCCATCCATGGCGATGACGTAGTTCACGTACGCGCCTTGGGGCTTGACAGTGGAAATCGCACTTTAGGGCATCGATTCCAATCTCAAGGGATGATCACTATAAAAAATGCAGCTGAATACGAAATCACAATGGAAACGGAAGGTCACATTATTCCAAGTTATGAAAAGCGAAAATCAAATATTCAGAATCAACTCCAAAATGAATCGAGTAAGTTAGACCTTATACTCCTTGATGATGAGGCGCTTCTGGATGAGGTCACCGCTTTGGTTGAGTCACCTAAGGTATATCAAGCACAATTTGACAAAGAGTTTCTCTCTATACCTGAAGAGTGTCTGATCCTAACCATGAAAACCAATCAAAAGTATTTCCCACTATTTAGGCGAGCAGGAAAATTAGCGGAAAAATTCTTGTTAGTGAGTAATATGGACCTCGACGATCCCAGCCATATCATCGAAGGGAACGAGAAGGTCGTTAGACCTCGTCTAGCGGATGCGAAGTTCTTCTACCAAGGAGATATGAATACACCACTTAAAGAACTTGCAGAAAAGCTAAAAAATGTCGTTTATCACAATAAATTAGGAACGCAGCATGACCGGGTTATTCGATTGGGCAAACTCTCCAAACGGATTGGTGAGCAAATGGGAGCCGATCTTGGCAACGTAACAAGGGCTGCCGAGCTTTGTAAAGCTGACCTACTTTCTGGCATGGTCGGAGAATTTCCAGAACTGCAAGGCACCATGGGTAAATATTACGGCGTCGCTCAGGGAGAGTCCGAAGAGGTCTCAACAGCGCTGGAACAGCACTACAGACCCAGGTTCGCCAATGATCTGATTCCGAACGGTTTGGTATCTATTTCCTTGGCTTTAGCTGATAAGCTTGAAATCGTTACAGGAATGTTTGGGCTAGAGCTCGCTCCTACTGGAGAAAAGGACCCTTACGCATTACGACGACATGCGATAGGCATTTCCAGAATTCTGGCTGAGAGCTCCATTAAGTTAAATTTGAACCTATTAGTGTCGCTCGCTGCAGAGAGTTTTCCGCAAGACTTGGAATTAAAACTAAACGAAATAAAAATCAAAACCTTTATCATTGATCGATTTAAGGGATACCTTAAAGAAAAGGGCTTTTCGATAGATAAAATTGAAGCTGTTTTAGCAACGGATTCAGATAGGCTACATTTAGCAATTCCTCGCTTAGTAGCGCTGAGCAATTTTCTACAAACGGATGATGCACAAGCGCTATCTAATGCGAATAAGCGTATCAGAAATATCCTAAAAAAGAACAGTTCATCAAAGCAATGTCAAATATCAAAAGATCTATTCACCACAGATGAAGAATCTACACTACATAATAAAATACAATCGTTATCACCGGTTGTCTCGCAAGCGATTGATGAAGGGAGATACTCTGATGCGCTTCGCGACTTAGCCTCCGCACGCGGTGCGACTGATAATTTCTTTGAGAACGTTATGGTGATGTCAGATGATCCTATCGAGAGAGCCAATAGGCTAGCGCTCCTCTCGGAGCTATTTGTCCTCCTCAACTGCGTAGGCGACCTATCCGAAATATCAATATCCACAACTAGTTAAAAATGAAAATTGTAATACTTGACCGAGATGGCGTTATCAATTTTGATAGCGACCAGTACATCAAAACACCCTCTGAATGGAAGCCTATTCCGCAAAGTCTAGAGGCTATTGCGCGTCTTAACCATATGGGATATCGAGTTGTTGTGGCAACTAATCAATCAGGTGTCGGTAGAGGGCTTTTTGATATGTCAACTCTGAACGCGATCAACGATAAAATGTATCGAGCCCTTGCTAATGTTGGCGGGAGAATAGATGCCTTATTTTTTTGTCCGCACACCAGCGAGAACAACTGCGATTGTCGCAAACCTAAGGCTGGAATGCTTTTAAACATCGCCGAAAGATTTAACGTCAACCTAAAAAGCGTTCCATTTATTGGCGACTCTCTCAAAGATTTGACGGCAGCCGAAACCGTAGGGGCGCAACCAATCCTAGTAAGGACTGGAAAGGGAAATTCAACGTCTAAGAACTCTGATTTACCTAAAAACATCATGCAATTCGATGACTTAAACGAAGCGGTTAAACACATCACATCATAATTACGATGAATATCCTAATCCGGTCTTTAACCTTCGAATTCTGTCGGATCCTGCTCACCGTGATCTTTTCATTTATCGCAATCTTAACTTTTCCATTCAGCGCAAAAAACAGGTATCTAATCATTACGCAATGGTCCGTATGCATTACTTTTTTAGCGAAACATATTTGTGGAATTGACCACCAGGTTAGCGGCCTTGAAAACATGCCTAACCATCCATGTGTGATTTTGTCCAAACACCAGTCAGCCTGGGAAACTTTTGCATATCAAACAATCTTTCCGCCCCAGGTATGGGTTCTAAAGAAAAGTCTTTTATTTGTCCCATTTTTTGGCTGGGGACTTGCGATGATGAATCCTATCGCGATAGATCGCTCCAGCGGGCCCAGGGCCCTCAAACAAATGCTGAGTCAAGGAAAAGAGCGAATCTCAAAGGGCTGGTACATTATTGTTTTTCCGGAAGGCACAAGGGTTCCACCTGGCAAAAATGGGACTTATCAAATCGGTGGAGCATGGCTATCTGCGAAACTACAAACCGATATTATTCCGGTAGCACATAATGCTGGCGAATTCTGGCCAAAAAACGCATTGCTTAAAAAACCAGGGACAATTAAGGTAATGATCGGACAACCCATCAATACAGCTAACCGGTCCCCAAGCGAATTAATCAAGCAGGTGGAGAGTTGGATTGAAGATCAAATGTCACGCACGATCGACGAAAAAATATGAATTTAAAACCGCGAACAATAGTCACAATCCTTTATATTTTTGCTCTTGCAGGCTGCGGACAAACCGGTCCCCTTTATCTGCCCGCTCCCTCCAACTCGGATGAGGCCACGGTAAAAGATCAAGTAAGGCCTAATCAAAATCAAACATCTAAAAAAAATAATGACAATTAATCGCACAACTGGTCATTTAAATATCGACAAAATTCCTGCAAGTGATATTGCGAAAAAGTTCAAAACGCCCTGTTACGTCTACTCTAAACTCGCAATAGAACATAGCTTTAATCAATTTAAATATGCCTTCGAAGGACGGAAAAATCTCATTTGTTATGCCGTAAAAGCAAATTCAAATATTGCAATAATCAATATTCTTGCGCGCCTTGGTAGTGGTTTTGATATCGTATCCGGTGGAGAGCTACTTCGTGTTTTAGCGGCCGGAGGAGACCCGGGTAAAATTGTTTTCTCGGGAGTAGGGAAAACAACGGAAGAAATTGATTTAGCATTACGAAAGAAAATTAAATGCTTTAATGTTGAATCTGAATCTGAGCTCTATCGAATATCTGATGTCGCTCAGAAATTAAACATTCGCACAAGAATCAGTTTTCGAGTCAATCCGGATGTTGACGCCAAAACGCATCCGTATATATCGACTGGCCTCAAAGAGAATAAATTCGGCGTCGGCTTTGAAGATGCGGTGCGACTTTACAAGGTCGCAACTGAGCTACCCCATATCAATCCGACAGGGATCGACTGTCATATTGGCTCTCAACTAACCGATATCTCGCCAATGCGAGACGCTGCATTAAAAATGGTGGCGTTAACAGACGAACTATGCTCCAAGAATATTAAAATTGAACACATCGATTTTGGGGGTGGCCTCGGTATTCAATATGATCAGGAAACACCCATCGCCCATGATATGTTCGTCTCGATGTTGATAGAGGTGATGGGGAATCGAGAACAGGAAATTCTGATTGAGCCGGGCAGATCGATCGTCGGCAATTCAGGTTTACTCCTAACGAAAGTTGAATATTTAAAGCACGGGCCAGATAAAAACTTTGCGATCGTGGACGCGGCAATGAATGACTTAGCCAGACCCTCGTTATACAGCGCATATCACGCGATAGAAAACATCAATCAAAGTGCTGAGAGACAAACTCGGAAATATGACGTCGTTGGCCCAATATGTGAAACTGGAGATTTTTTAGGAAAAGATCGTGATTTATCCATTGAGGAAGGAGATGTTCTGGCTATTCACTCAGTGGGCGCCTATGGCATGACAATGAGCTCAAATTACAATTCCAGGGCTAGGGCTATTGAAGTCCTCGTCGACAATGAGAAAGCCCACGTAATAAGGGAACGAGAAACCATTGAAGAGCTTTTTTCTAAGGAACAAATCGCACCACTCAAACACTAAACCCTATGTACCATACTATTGACGCTAGATGGGCATTTCTCAATCCAAATTAACTTTCGCGTCCAAACAATAAAATCCGGTTTTAATTATGATTGTTTATAATCTAGCATGCGACCAAGAACACGAATTTGAAGGCTGGTTCTCCTCCCAAGAAGACTTTCAGGGTCAAACATCGAGTGGACTTTTATCATGTCCCACTTGCGGTTCTAAAAATATAACCAAGAGACTCTCGGCGCCCTACGTGAACACAGCGTCGCCAAAGCAAGGCAAAACTCAAATACAAAAAAAAGAAACAGCCCTTGCCGGAGTCGATCTACAAAACTTGCATAATAAATTCATCGACTATGTGGTTAAGAATACGGAGGATGTTGGAGTAAAGTTTCCTGAAGAGGCGAGAAAAATCTATTACGGTGAGTCAGATAATCGCTCTATTCGTGGTGAGGCCTCGGGTGAAGCGATGAAAGAGTTACAAGAGGAAGGTATCGAGGTATATGCGCTTCCAACCGGCCCCGTGACTCCGGATAAGCTTAATTAGACTTTGGATCTCTCAGAGATCGGTAAAAACTACAGAGGCTATTTACCACTTACAGCTGCCGTTTTGATAATGGGTACAGCCGCTCTACTCACTAAAGGCGCCCAATACGAGGGAGTATCGACCAGCACAATCGGACTTTTAAGACTAGCACTCGCATTTCTATGTGTTGGACTATTTTCAATCAAACCGATTTTTAAGCGTAAGTACAAACCGAGCTTAAAGACGACATTAACAACTGCACTAGCTGGGGGGTTTTTGGCAATTCACTTCCTAGCATGGATGATATCTTTGGAATACATCTCGATTTCAAGGAGTACCTTTCTCGTAACGACAAGTCCTATATGGGTCACTTTGATGGGCGCTACCATCCTTAGGGAAAAGGTCAGTAGATTACAAATAACCGGGATACTCATTGCAACGATAAGCTCTATTTTTATTTTAGGCCTTGGCGACGACACCTCATTAAAAGAAGGAAACTATTTTCTAAAGGGTGAATTATTAGCCACCCTAGGAGCGATTTCAATTGCAGCCTATTTAATCATCGGACGAAAGGTACGACACACTATAGGTTTACAAATATATGTTTTACTTACCTATGGATTTGCGACGTTGACTTTGCTTTTTTACCATCTAGTAAACAGCAGGGACCTAATTCCATCCATATCTGTCGACGCTTGGATTTGTATCATATGTTTAGCGTTAGGACCGCAACTAGTCGGACATACGATCATGAATTGGGGCGTCAGGAAATTTCATGCTGCTAACGTTTCCACATTCATCTTAGCTGAGCCGATCGTAGCATCAGCACTAGCCTGGTTGGTTTTTAACGAAACTATGGGGCCTTTCAGCATTTTCGGATTTTCAGGGATTCTTTTAGGAATATTAATAGTAGTCCGCCAAGGCAATAATTAATAAGCACCTCTCAAGCCCTATTTGCTGGCTGGCGGCGAAAATATTCAAATAACCGAAAACCTAATAATAAGAATAAAACTGAGGCAAATAACAACGGCTCGGTAACGTCACTACTTTTTACCAGAATATAAAAATGTATCACACCAAGAATAGCGACAAAATACACAGCCTGATGTAACCGCTTCCACCTTTTAGGACCCATGTAGATTTTTGTTCTTTTGTTAGAAGTTAATGCCAAGGAAAATAAGCCAAAAAAAGCGATAAATCCAACATATATAAATGGGCGATCAGACAAGTCATGCATCATCTCTGACCAATCGAAGAATTGCTCGAGTACCAACCAAGTTAAAAAATGGAGTGCCGCGTATGTAAAAGTGATTAATCCAAAAGTTCTTCTTAGCGGAAATAAACCAGGTGCATTAAACAATTGCCGCATAGGTGTAACACTAAGTGAAATCATCATGAATAATAATGTCCACCAACCGGTATATTGAGAAACAAACTCAATGGGGTTTGCGGTTAATGAATGACGTATGGCGCGGTAAATTAAAACAGCTAATGGAACTAAGCCGACGAGCCATACCAGTCGAGTATTGATTCGAAACATTTTTCTCGCCGGTAGCGGATTCAGAACCTCACCCATAGTGAAAACGAGACACTAAAAGTGCGCTGACAAGTCCATGCCTCCGTACATGCCAGAAACCCATTCAGCGTAACCGTTGAAAAGCTCTGTATCTCTTTTGAAAAACTCACCGATTCTTCTTTCTTTACGCTGACTCCATCTCGGGTGGGACACATTTGGATTCACATTCGAGTAAAAACCGTATTCACTTGGGTTGGAATGATTCCAAGAAGTTCTAGGCTGATGCTCAGTCAACCTAATGGTCACTATCGATTTTGAGCTTTTGAATCCGTATTTCCAAGGCACCACGAGTCTGACGGGAGCTCCGTTTTGGTTAGGCAGCAGTTCCCCGTATAAACCCATCGTAAGAAGTGTAAGCGGGTTCATTGCCTCGTCGATACGCAATCCCTCTGTATATGGCCAATCAAGTGATGGGCGTCGCTGTCCTGGCATTTGCTCGGGATCATGCAAAGAAACAAACTCCACAAAACGTGCGTTTCCAGTAGGCTGCACTTCATTTAGAATTTTGGATAACGGCAGCCCTAACCAAGGGATAACCATTGACCAGGCTTCTACACAGCGGAGACGATAAATCCTCTCTTCAAGGGGCGCCAGACTCATCATTTGATCAACATCGAATATTCTGGGCTTTAACACCTCGCCAACTACCTCCACAGTCCAACCATCGGTATTCAATTGGTGTGCATACTGTGCCGGATCTTCCTTACCCGTGCCAAACTCGTAAAAATTGTTGTAGCTGGTAATGTCAGAATAACTAGATTTTTCCTCATTGGTGGAATATTTACTTTTCTGCTTATCGAAGGATAATGGCGATTTTTTTTCTTTTACGGCATCCTCGGATCGAGCTGGTAATGCAATACCTGCCAAAGATAGGGCGCCATATTTCATCCAGGAACGTCTGGATTCTAATACCTTTTTAGGTGTAATTTCCGACGGACGAGTGTCTGTCTTAAAAATACTGTTTAATCGCATCATGACATTTAATTAGTTGCTGGTCAGATTGAAATGATCCTTCGAAACTTACACCAAAAATACCGTGGCCAGTCCGAGAAAAATTAAAAATCCCATGCTATCGGTGCTGAACGTGAGTAAAACTGATGAGCCGATAGCAGGGTCCCTCCCCATTTTTTGCAAAAATAAGGGTACAAGCATTCCGACTCCCGCCCCAACTATTAGGTTCAATAGCATCGCGCCTAACATCACTAGCCCAAGAGCAATACTCCCATATAACAACCACGCAAAGGCGCCAGCGACAGAGCCCCACAAAATACCGTTCACTACTGCTATTGCCAATTCTTTACGTAAAAGTCCCTTGGCATTGCTTTTGTTAATTTCTTCAAATGCGAGAGCTCGGACTATTAATGCGACAGTTTGGTTACCGGAATTTCCCGCTATAGCCGCGACGATTGGCATCAGCGCGGCTAATGCTACTAATTTCTCTATCGAATCCTCGAACATCCCAATCACCCGAGATGCGAAAAAAGCTGTCCCTAGATTTACCGCTAGCCATAACCACCTATTTTTTGCGCTTTTCCAAACAGAGGAGAATAAGTCCTCATCGCGCAAACCAACTTTTCCTAATGACTCTTGCTCAGCATCCTCCCGGATATAGTCAACGATATCAGTGATCGTCACCCTACCCACGATACGATTATGCGCATCGACTACGGGCGCAGAAACTAAGTCGTAACGCTCAAAAGCATGCGCTGCACTTTCTGCATCCCTATCAGGATAAAAACTGACGATGCCAGTCGACATCACGTCGTTGACTCGTGTTTCGGGAGAGCTAACTATCAAATCATTAACTGATAACACCCCTTTCAGCACTTCCCTGCGATCCACAACAAATAGCTTGTCGGTATTTGATGGAAGCCTCTCCAGTCTGCGTAAATATCTAAGCACAACATCAAGTGTCACGTCCTCGCGAACGGTGACCATCTCAAAATCCATCAACGACCCTACAGTATCCTCGGGATATGATAGGGCTGCGCTTAGCTGTAATCGCTCTTCTTCCGGTAACGAACTAAATACATCAGCGATAACCTCCTCCGGAAGATTGGGAGCTAGGTCAGCAATTTCGTCCGCGTCCAACTGCTCTGTCGCTGCGACGAGCTCCTGAGCGTCCATATCGGCTATAAGCGTCTCTCGGACCGCATCTGAGACTTCCAACAACACATCTCCATCCAGCTCGGATGGAATGAACTTCCATACGATTAAACGCTCATCAAGAGGGAGTTGCTCTAGCATGGCTGCGATGTCAGCCGGATGCATCTCATCTAGCTTATCTCTCAGGTTAGACAAACTCTCGACTCGCTTAACATCACCGCTTATGTCTGGCTCTGAGATTCCTTGATTCCTGATAAAACCACTCTCATCTTGATGGTCTTCGAGAATCAGCTTGATGTCTTCCAAACATTTCTGAACGGTATCAACGCGATTACGGGTATTTTTTTGGTCGATATCACTCATAAGACACCCTCAGCGAATTGTTTGTAATTTAAAAACCCTGCAGTGGTAGAGAGCTACATGGGGGTTAACTCAATGAATGATTGGTCCAAACACGTAACATCACCGGTTGAATTCAATTTCGCTTCAAAGAGTTGTAGGGTACCGGTTGCAGTCCACTCAAATCCATAATAGGCCAACCCCGTCGCTGACTTCATATCTTCAGCTTCAATGTAATCGCACGTAGCCTCGCCTCTCATTAACGACGCTTCGAAGTAAAACTCACTCTTTCCAGGAAATGATGCTTTACCGGAGTCAGTAAAAACCCATTTTTTCCCTTCCTGATCACGATATTCACCACTCAAAACGATGCTATTGATGATCGGCCCCAACTCCTTGCCCACTCTCTCATATGTGGCTAGCTTACCGTCCATAATAAGAGGCTCCTTAATTTCGAGAACTCTGAACTGACCATCAGCGGCCTTCCTGCCCTCAAACCACACGTAAACCACGTCGTCAGCAGAAGTTGGTACGTTTTTCTCTCCTAGCACTAACCTATAGGAATTGGGCGCATCTCCCGGCTCAACATCGAACACAATCATTAATGTCGCTTTAACCATGTCAGTCGCAAAATAAGGGTACGCTCGCCCCTCTTTTTTAATAGCTATCAACACCGGTTTTGATTTTTTTTCTGCTTGGTGCGGCTGCTTGGTCGCTCTTAACGCATCAAGATACGTTTTTTCAAACCATATACCTTGAAGGTCATCGATAAAAACTCGGTCATTTGCATCTACGGATTTCGTAAACAACATCATTAGTGATAACGCTAATATCGCTACTAGTTTTGCCTGCCAATCTATATAAGTTAAAAACACCGGTTAAACCTCCAATTTTTCGGGACGAATTTTCCAAAATTCATTCAATTGTTCAAAAGCATGCCCAAATTGTAAAACACCAAAATCATCTCTGAAGCGACCAATAATCTGAAGTCCAACTGGTAACCCAGAAGATGAAAAGCCCGCTGGAACTGATAGCGCGGGATGACCGGTAACACTGATGTGAAAACACGATTTCATCCATTCAAGATAGTTGGACAAAGTTTTTCCATTGATTTCGCTAACGTAAGGAATATTAATATCAAATGGCAAGACTTGCGTCACAGGGCAAATTATAAACTCATATGTGTCCATGAATCGACTAAACCTTTCAAACAGCCGAGTTCTCAATCGCTCTGCCCGAGCGACGTCTGCGCCAGAAAGTGCTTTTCCCTGCTCAATATTCCATACCAGAGTATCTTTAAATTGATCTGGATGCTTTGACAATAAATCCCCGAGCGTTGACTCCATGTGCCATGCTCGTAAAACATGAAAAACCTCGTCTGCCTCTTTTAAATTTGGATCAACTTCCTCGACTATGCATCCAATATCCTTCATCCCCAAGACCGCCGACTCGACTACACTTAGGACTTCGTCATCTACCGGCAACCCTCCAAGGCTTCGGCTCCAGGCAACTTTGACTCCTTTGAAATCTCTCTCTAACCGTTGTCGAAAAATATCTGGACTTTCCATGATCGATAGGGGACACCGACGATCTGGGCCCGCGATCACGGACATCATCATCGCCACGTCAGCCACCGTTCTTGCCATAGGCCCCAAAACAGAGAGAGGAAACCAAGCCGCTGGAGTAGGCCAAGTTGGGACTCGACCCGCAGATGGCCTTAATCCAACGACATTGCAAAAGCTCGCAGGATTTCTCAGGGACCCGCCTAAGTCTGATCCGTCAGCAAGAGCAACGAGTCCCGACGAAAGTGCTGCGGCGGCCCCACCACTAGAACCACCACACGTTTTTTCAAAATTATAAGGATTGCGAGTAGCACCGAAAACTTCGTTGAAAGTTTGGCTACCAGCTCCAAATTCCGGGGTATTAGTTTTGCCGATCGTAATCGCACCCGACCGTTTCAATCGATCTACGATGAGTGCATCTTGGTCAGGCACAAAATCTTTGAAAATGGGCGATCCAAAGGTGGTTTTCAGCCCCTTGGTGACCGTGAGGTCCTTGTGAGCGACGGGCAACCCCTCCAGAATGCCAACATGATTTTTCGCACCGAGACGTTTATCAATGTCTTGCGCAGTCGCTTTAGCCTGCTCCTCATCCAATGTAACAATAGCGTTAATATTGCTGTTTACTTTTGCAATTTGATTTAAGTGACAGTCCAGCAATTCCGTCGCAGATATCTCTCGTCGACGCACCATATCAAGCATTTCATGTGCAGGTAGGAAACAAACATCTGAGCTATCCATAATAATTTACAATTTCTTAAATTTTACTTGGTGTATTAATCAACACTCATAATGTGTTCAGCTATGCCATTGCGGACTTCCCTCTCGTAGACAGGATGGCCGCCCAAAAACTGTAATCCAAGTTCTTGAAACGCGTCAGCGTAATCTGGAAACATTTGCACTTCAATATCCAGTCTCTTTCGGGACATAAAAAAATCATAGCCCAGAAATGAATCGAAATCCCCTAATAATAGGTCTGCAGAAACGCTCTGGCTCTCATCATAACAACACTCATGATACTTCATCAAAATCTCCAACAAACTCTCGTTGCCACCGGAGCGAACTCTTAATTCGACGTCCCTCCGAAAAAAAAATGCGGCGCCACCCCAATAAACGTGACGATAAGTCCCCCTTTTTGCTAGACGAGCCGTCGATTCGGATACCGTGGAACCATTCCCGGCTCTTTCACCTGATAGAAATCCACTATTAAGTCTCGACCAAGCTTCGTCTGGGCTTATGCTTCCACTTCTAGTCATCGACAAATGTTGTAAATAAGTTGGTAACCCCTCGATCAACCAATAATCTCCGGAATCGATATGCGGAAGCATGAAATGTGACATTTCGTGCGGAAGACTCCAATCCCATAAAAGTTGCTCTAAATTGGCAGAGCGTCTGACAAATAAGTGTATTGCTGCGCCACCGCCTCTTGTGATGTAAGCCCAGGGGATTATAGCGCTGCCCCGATCACTGGGGGTTATGATCACTTGAACCCGAGACCTAGGGAAAAAACCGAGCAGTGAAGATACACCTTGCGCCGCCTCTCTGATCCAAGAATTAAAATCTTCCCGATCTAGACGCGGAAATTTCCCCAAAATAGTGACCTCAAAAATACTGTTGTTTACCTCAATAACATCAGACTTTTGATGCGAGAAAACAACGACTCCTTCCCAAGCAATAGGGGAGTTGTAACCAACGAACAAAGCCTCGCCGGTTCTCTTCCAAGGAGCGGAGACGTATCTTCCTGATGGCATTCGGAACGATATCTGAAATTGACGATAGCCACTATCAGGCTCAGGTCTCAACAACCAATCACCGATCGAAGTAAGCATATGTTTTTGTCCCACCAACCGGGTCTCAGCGCCACCTCGCTGTTCACCCTGGGTCCTGGGCTGCAACAGTACGTCATAAAAAATACATCGCCCTAACTCAGTTTCAGTAATGACAATACCTTCATCAATTACCTCAAGAGCCTCCCCTGTATCCAGCCTGGGGTTAGAGACCAACGACCCTGCGGAATCATTTCCAAATAGTCTATTCGGTGGTGGTGAGTCAAAACACACCGAAACTGCTAGGGACCGTAAATCACGATCGACCAAAACCTCATATTTAAAGTCCAAATCACTGGCGTTCGCGATCGCTAGGTAGGGCAAAAGCCCTACCAAGTAAATTACTGATCTTTTCATTTGGAACTGACCTTTAATGTCCTCTAGAATTAAGAATACATCACATATCGATAAGGTAATTCGCTATCTATTCGCAGACTTTACCCGAATCATTTAGAAACGATAGTCTCTAGCCGATCAATCAGATGGGGGGGACATAATTTGATCCCGAAGTAATCGCTTCTCCGAACTACTTGAAAACTCCAAATCACTTGCATTAACAACAAGCCCCAGAGATTCAAGCGCACGATCAAGAACGGGGAATTCATTTGCGCTTGCGTATTTATTCATCAGCGGCACAAACAGAGGTTTGCCATAAATTTCATCGAAGTTTGTTAGGACTTCCCAAGCATTCCAAGGCCGGGTTCTGTCCATGCAACAAAGGTTAAATTCTCTCACCACTCGGTCAAGCGACCATGCGTCATTCGGATCTGACCTCAATTGAACGTCAGCTATCAACATCATCGCAGCTCCCGCCCAGTAAACTTGCATGAACGGTTCACCCTGATACATTTTCTGAGTTGCCTCTAGCAGCGTTAAACCCCTAGCTTCCGCTTCACGGCTTCCACGACGAAACCCGTACATCATATCTGACCAAGCCTCAGCCTGACTCATAGCTCCTGCCCGCGCTCGAATGACATATTGATAATAGCTCGCGAACCCCTCGTAGAGCCAAGCATCATCCGGAGATATAAATGGCAAAAATAAGTGAGATAGCTCATGAGTGGCGGTCCAATCGTCATGAAACTCAGTTATGGACCTGCGCTGATTGATCATCATGTGGAGTGTCGGGCCGCCCCCGCGCGTCACGTACGCGACAGGTACGGGTTGCCTTGCTCGGGCATTCGGAAAGATATAAATCTGAATATTTGGATATGGTATTGGCCCTAAATTCGTGAAAGCGTAGGAAGCCTCGTTCTTAATCCATTGAAACAACGCTTCCGAGTCAGGCGTTGGAGATCCATTTGCAATCGAAATGTCGAATCGAGTATCACCAATGTTGACTGTCTTATTGAAAAATTGCCCGAGTACAATCCATGATGGCCAATCGTATGGGGTTTCAGGAACCTCCAAAACATTTGTATCACCAGTCAACGTCCAAGGGGAAGCGACTGAAAAATCTTGAGGTAAGACAAATTTCACTATGACACGTTGATTATCTGCAAATAACTCGGGTCTCCAAAACCAAAGTCCGTTAGAAACCGCAGTCGCCCCAACAGATTTATAAACCTTTGGGCCTGTCATGTCGTGACGCTGTATTCCCCTGGATATATCGACTTCGTAGTCAAGGCAAGAGCCTGGTGGTAGACCCGCTGTAGGGATGGAGCCGGACGTCTTAATTGCTTCGCCCGATTCGCGCCAAACCCCAATTAACGCAACGGAAGCATCCATAGACTCTGCAACTAACTTTTCTGGGATAGTCTCCCCGAAGCAGACATTGACGGACATTTTCTGAAGATCCGGCTCTACACTAACCCGATAATGATAATCTGCAAAAGCATCCTGCGCCATAACGGCCGCCAACCAAAGGAGTAACGTTTTAAAAGAATACTTTCTAACTTTTCCGCCAATAATCACATCGTCCCTTCCCAAAGTCAGGCCCTTTAACTACCAACCACTTCATCAGAGAAATTGCAACTTAGAAAGTTCCTAATTTTCGGCACCTGTATTTTCCTTGGTATTTGATGTTTCCTTCGAGACTATTCAAAGCTCGAAATAACTGCATTAATCCCCATCACCTAAACTCAGGTTAAAGGTCATTAATTACAGGGTTGCCAATATTTACCGTTGATGCGAGGAGCAAGTCCAAACACACGCCTAGGTTTATAATGATGAAACCTAGCCCAGGCTAGGATTAATAAGAAATTTTGCACCCGTAGAACGTTGGCTATAAATCTTGACAGCGTCCATTTGCAATGCACCCGACAATGAAACTTCATGAGAATATTTACTCGCGAATGTTGTCTTCAATTCTTTCACGACCCTCTGGCGTAACTCTGCCTCGGAAACTGGACCAATCTTAGCCAAGAAATTAAATAATAACCAACCCCCCATCCCCCAGGAAAAACCGAAATTTCGCGCTATTTCCGTTTTAGCTGTATTCAGCATGCCGTATATGTAAACCTGTTTATGAGTGGTTGATCCGTATCGGCTGTACTCCTTTGGATCCCTATTCAGGGCCACTTCCATAGAAGTGAGAATTTGACTTGCCAATTTACCGCCACCGATCGGATCAAACGCGATTGTCGCGTTTGTCATATCGATAGCATCAGTAAGATTTTCAAGAAAATCTGGAGACTCCATATTACAAACAAATTTCGCACCCTGCGCCTTGAGAAGATCCACTTGCTCTTGCTTTCGAACGATGTTCACCAACGGAATATCGTCCTGTATGCAAATACGATTCAACATTAATCCCAAATTAGATGCGGCGGCGGCATGAACTAATGCGCTATGACCTTCAATACGCATTGTTTCTATCATGCCGAGCGCCGTCAGCGGATTAACAAAACAACTCGCGCCGTCTGCTGAAGATACATCATCAGGTAATTCAAGACATTGCTCATGATCAATGCATCGGTACTGGGTGTACATCGCCCCACCGAGCATCGCAACCTTTTTTCCAAGGAGACGTTGTGCTGCGGCAGAACTGCCAGCCTGAACAACAACACCAGCCCCCTCATTGCCAACTGGCATAGGTTGATTTAACCGTCCAGCCATGGCTTTCATTGCTCGTTCTGGCACAACTGCTTTAATCACGGAGAGTGCATTTTTGCCAGACATTTCAGCGGTAGACATGTCAGCTGCACCAAATAGCAAACCCAAATCAGAGGGGTTGATAGGTGCCGCCTCCACGCGAACTAAAACTTCATCTGCGCCAGGCTTACTAACCCTCACCTCGGCTAATGATATTTCAAGTTCTCCCGCATCACGTATGAGCGATTGGAGTTGTAGTGCCGAATCGGGAATTTGTAATGTCATAATCTTCCTAGTGTTGCGTTATTAAAAAGCGACGAAAACATCAATTCTTAATGAAAAATCTGCATTCAAGTTTATCACGTTCGCCAGGCACTGAATTTAAGTCCAGCAACTACGAATACACCATAAAAACTCATTGCTGCTGCGATTAACCAAAGAAATTCTTGCGGGGTATTCAACCAATTAAATCGAAACCATAACAAACCACTCATAACAACAAGCATCCGAAGTAAAGAGCCTAAGACAGGCCACATCAGTGTATTTAAACCTTGGCTAGCAAAGTAAAGCCCGAGGCCTGCCGCAAAAAAACCATAAAAAGGTCCCAGTGTCTGCAGTGTGGTCTCACAATGCGCAATGACGCCTAAACTGCTACCGAGTGGTCCGCACCACCAATCAGCGTTAAGACCAACAGTAATACCTATTGCCCCAACGATCGCTATGTTAAAAATACTGCCGCGCCACGCAATTTGAATCGCCCGCTCCCGCTGGCCTGCACCGGAATAGGCGCCAACGATTGCGATTAGCGCACTACCAACACCAAAAATTACTGGCACCATCACTAATTCCAAGCGGACAGCCAAACCGTACCCAGCCAACCACTGGACCCCAAACTGACCGAGAACGCCTGTCGCGATTAGTGAGTATACAATCGTGGCCGTCGATTGAGTGCCGGCAAGTAAGCCAGAACGTAGCAAAGAATTCACGATGCGCCATTCGATACGATAACCATTAAAACGGACCGGTTGCCCTGGTAACATGATCAAACAAAACGCCGATAGGACTCCTACGCCGTATGCGGCTAATAATATACGGGCCGCTAGGCCCATCGTCTCACTCAAATCTGTTGCCCCCGCCTCATGGGGCATCAACCAAAATCCCAATAACGCGTAAGCAGTCACAACCGAGGCCATCGCCATGGCTGACCGCGTCATAGCACCCGCACCGCGTAATACAGAACACATCATGTTGAACAACCAAACTAAAGGCATCCCCAAAAAAACAATTCCCCCATATACATTAGCGGCCTGTAACACCTCTTCCCGAGCTCCCACCCAAAAGAAAAAACTAGAACCAAAAATAATTACAAACGCCCCCATGACAAAACCACCTAAAATCGCGATAAAAATAGCACCGCGTAAAATCGAATGAGCTTGTGCTAAATCATTAGCTCCTAAAGCTCGGGCAACCGCACCGCTTATTGCTCCGCCGATCGCGCCAGCGGAGAGCATTGTTGCCAACATAATTAAAGGGAAAACTGTTGCCACGGCTGCAAGTGCAGCGGTGCCCGCGCGACTGAGCAAGAAAATCTCTACAACAATTAGAGACATTTGAATTATTGAACCAATTACCCCTGGCACTGCTAACCGCATAAACGTCGGTAACAAAGGGGCATCAACCAAAGGCGAGCCTGTGGACACCCCCCTATTACTAACGTCGTTCAACACTTTAGGCATGAATATCTTCTGATCTGGCTGGCTTAGTCTAGAGTTAACGAAGACTATATCTACTCAATAACCGTTACGGTTTCGATACGGGGTTGTATGGGTACAAGCTTTGCGCCACATCTAACCTGCCCAACTGCGCTCCGCCGAGCCACAGCTGTATAATTTTGCTGTCCCTCAGATACTTTTCAATTGGCGCCTGAGTACTGTAACCGTAGGACCCCATCAGTTCCATAGCTTTCGCACAAACCATTTCAGTCACATCACACGCATAAACCTTTGCAGCACTTGCCTTACCCAACAAAAAATCCTCATTAACTCCACCATAAACCTTACGATTATCGAACATCTTGGCTACGCTCATGTAATAAGCCCTAGCACTTTCAATACCGATAGCCATATCAGCTATCATTGCTCCCTGCAATGAATGGTTACGTACAGCCTTACCTCCATAAGCACGTGTTCCCGTGTATTCAATGACCTCTTCTAAGACTGCTTGAGCACATCCTAGACTCATTGGAGCACTCGTGAGTCTCCCCCAAGCAATATTTCCTCGAAATAATTGCCAATCAATTCCGGGGCCACCTGCACGATTCTCGATGGGTACGCGAACGTCATCAAAAAATATTGCCGCATTAACATCTGTGACTCGCATACCCATTTTGGGCTCCGGCTTCCCAAAACTTAGTCCTGGAGTATCCTTGGGCACGTATATGAGCGCCAAACTATCTTCGTCATTGTTACCATCGTCCGTAGTGCATACGACGCAGTAAAGGTCGGCTACACTAGCCGCGCTAGGCCATATTTTTTCGCCCTTTATTACCCACTCATCGCCATCTCGACGAGCCCGAGTTCGGATCGTCCTTGCTTTCTCAGCGCTATCCTCCACATTACAGCCACCAGCAGGCTCAGTTATTGCCATACATCCCACGCGTGGAGTGTCTGACGCAAACATGGGAATGAATTTATCCATTAGTTTTTCATTTTTAGCCCCCATTGCCGCAGCAAGAGACCAAGGAGTCAGCAAACAATGAAGAGATAACCCGGCGTCGCCTCTAGAAATTTCCTCGGTAATCGCGCACACAGTGGGCGCGGACCGAATACCTAGACCGCCATGAGCCTCCGAAAAACCGCGACGTTGAATACCAAGATTAACTAACCCTTGATTAATGGTTTCAAAAACAGAATAGTCTTCATCTAATGCGTTTCGAGCAGGCATGACCTCCTGGTCCACAAATTTTCGTACCGTATCCACAAACATCAGGTCTTCTTCTTTAGTTAAAAACTCACCATATCGTTTCATTTTCGTCCTTTTGATTGCCGTAAAAACTATTCTTTGTTTACCAACATTCTCTCCAACTACAGTTGATACACCTCATTCCACATTACCATACGTTTAATTTAGGGAATATATGGTTACAATACGATTTAAAAAACAGTCGACTGTCTCCAGATAACTTATCGAACAACGCGAGGCACTTAAATTATTAAATCTAAGAAAGCTTATCCATGACGAACCTACTGAATCCTATTCAATTTCAAAGTGGTCGCACAGCGAAGAACCGATTTTTTCTCGCTCCATTGACCAACCAGCAAAGTCATGAGGACGGCACACTCAGTGATGACGAATTCAATTGGTTGACCATGCGCGCCAAAGGTGGGTTCGGGATGACAATGACCTGTGCGTCACACGTACAAGAAATTGGGAAAGGGTTTCCCGGTCAACTAGGTATATGGTCAAATGACCATATCAATGGTCTCTCCCGTCTCGCTAATGGAATTAAAAATGAAGATAGTCTTGCAATCGTTCAGCTTCATCACGCCGGATTGCGTTCGCCAAAAGAAGTAATAAATACATCGCCTGTAACTGCCTTCGATAACGCCAAATCTGGAGCACGCGGACTGACTAATTCAGAAGTTAAACAATTAATTGACGACTTCATAACAGCCGCCTCGCGTGCAGAAAAATCGGGCTTTGATGGCGTAGAGCTGCACGGAGCGCACAGTTACATCCTGTGTAATTTTTTAAGCGCAGAGGTTAATCAGCGTGAGGACGAGTATGGTGGATCTTTCGAAAACCGTGCCAGAATTCTATTTGAGATCATTGAAGGAATTAAAAGTACGTGCCGATCAGACTTTATTTTGGGTGTAAGGCTGAGTGCAGAAAAATTTGGCATGCGGACTGAGGATGCGGTTGAAACAGCTAGGAAGCTACTCAATCAAGACGTCATTGACTTTTTAGACATATCCTTATGGGACTCTTTCAAAATGGCAGACGATGAGAAATTCAAGGGTCAATCACTCATGGGCCTTTTCACGAGTCTTGATCGTAAAAACGTGCAGCTAGGGGTCGCAGGGAAAATTCGAACCCCAAAAGAGGCAGAGTTGATCATGGAGTCTGGTGCAGATTGGGTGATGCTGGGCCGAGCAGCAATGTTGGAGTCAGATTTTCCAAAAAAATATAGCAATGACCCTAGCTTTAAACCAATAAAAATGCCCGTGCCAAGCAGTTATTTAACCTCGCAAGGTTTATCAAAAAGTTTTCAAACTTATGTTCGTGGTAGGTGGCCGGAATTTTTCGCAGACTAAGAATTCTGCATCTATTCAATGATAAACCGCTAAGAGGGTTGCAGCGTTTTGAGTATTGGTAATGCCGACGCTCTTCTAAAGACTACTCCGAAGGTAGATTCAATTCGGTAATCTGCCTCTCTAACTCATGTAATTTATCTTGAGTTCGCCTTAACACTTCTACTTGAGCGTCAAATTCTTCCCTGGTTACTAGATTGTGGCTTGCTAGCCAACCTGAAATTACAGCTCGCGTATTTTTTTTTACATCTTGAACCGGGCTATTTTTAACAAGATCGTTGATTTTGCTTATCAAATCTTCCATTACTTTCGTATCAAACATTTCGTTTTTCCTTAATATTTACTTGTACATCTCGTCCCCATTGTAATTCGTAGACCTCAAAACGTCTCCAAATATCCGTAGGCGTCTCAAAATCTAGCCTGATATCGTCCCAATAAATTAAAGCGCACCACGAGCGCACCGCATCACCACCTAATGCACCATATTAGTGCATTAGGTGGTGATGCGGTGACAAAAATCAAATTAAAACCATATTCTTAATAGTTTGGGGATGTATGGCACGGAAAATGCTTTTATCCAAGTATGGGCTGTTTTCCATTTCAAAAATGGATAGCAGAATTTTTAAACGCCTTCACAGGGCAAATTTAAGACACGGAGTAGCCATGAAATTAATAAGCGCAATCATCAAGCCCTTTAAGCTTGACGAAGTCCGCGAAGCACTCTCCGCCATCGGAGTGCAGGGGATAACCGTCACAGAGGTTAAAGGTTTTGGGCGACAAAAAGGACATACAGAACTTTATCGAGGTGCGGAGTATGTGGTTGACTTTCTACCTAAAGTTAAAGTGGAAGCCGCTATTAGCGATGAGATACTTGATCAAGCACTAGAAGCAATCGAAAAATCAGCTAATACCGGAAAAATTGGCGATGGCAAAATATTTGTGTTCGATCTCGAACAAGCCATTCGTATTCGCACCGGAGAAACCGGCGCAGAAGCCATTTAAGACGACGAAAGGAAATCTAAGATGATTAAAAAGCTACTGTTTTGGGCATCAGCTTTTGGACTTACAACCGCAGCAAGCCCTAGTTTTGCAGAAGATGTACTCAGCGCTGGCGATACAAGCTGGATGATCGTAGCAACTGTTCTAGTAATTATGATGTCCATACCAGGCTTGGCATTATTTTACGGGGGACTCGTACGAACGAAAAATATGCTTTCAGTGTTAATGCAAGTCTTCGCCATCGTGGCGCTCATGTCAATATTATGGGCTGTTGCAGGCTACAGTTTAGCGTTTACTGAGGGTCCTTTTAACAGCATTATCGGCGGGTTTGATAAGGTATTTTTAGCTGGCATCACGCCAGACACGCTTAGCGGCACCATACCGGAATACGTCTTTGTGACATTTCAATTAACATTTGCTTGCATCACTCCGGCGCTAATCATTGGCGCTTTTGCAGAACGAATTAAGTTCTCGGCGGTATTGTGGTTTTCAGCACTTTGGCTCTTTGTAAGTTACATACCAATATGTCATATGGTTTGGGGCGGCGGATATTTGGGCTCAAAAGGTGCTCTTGACTTTGCGGGCGGCACTGTTGTCCACATCAATGCGGCTATCGCTGGGCTTGTCATTTGCCTAGTATTAGGGAAAAGGCTTGGGTACGGCAAAGAGGCTATGCCTCCTCACAATCTTCCGTTCACAATGATTGGAGCGGCGCTTCTATGGGTGGGGTGGTTCGGGTTCAACGTTGGTAGTGAATTAGCGGCGGATGGAACAGCCGGATTAGTACTTCTTACTACCCAATTATGTACGGCTGCATCAGTGCTCGGCTGGTTATTCATAGAATGGATCTCTCGCGGGAAACCAACGATGTTGGGTGGAGCGTCGGGGGCGGTAGCTGGACTAGTCGCGATAACACCAGCCTGTGCGTTTGTTGGACCGATGGGTGCCATCGCCTTGGGTCTCATCACAGGCATAGTCTGTTTCTTTGCCTGTACCAAAATCAAATCCACATTCGGTTACGACGACTCACTTGATGTCTTTGGTGTTCATGGAGTTGGTGGAATCATCGGCGCCATCGGAGCCGGTATTCTGTGCGCTCCAGAACTCGGCGGCGTTGGATACGCAGAAGGCTTCACCATGGGATCACAAGTCGCGATTCAGATAGAAGGTGTCGTGATTACCATTTTATGGAGCGGTATCGCTAGCCTAATTCTCATCAAAATCGTTGATGCCATAGTTGGGATTCGTCCAACTGAGGATGAGGAACGTGAAGGTCTAGATGCAACCTCGCACGGGGAAGCTGCATACCACAACTAAGTTAACACTAGCTTTAATCTCCCCTTTTGGGCGCCCTCGTGGCGCCCTTTTTTATTGAGCTCAGACATTATTTCACCTAACCGGTCTGTTAGAATCGGATTGTGAATCGATCGTAAGGTGTCCTTTTAATAATAATCTTCAATGAAGTTATAAGGCTAATAGTGAATTTACTTTTCATACTTGACCCGCTAGATACTCTCAATATCAAAAA
>ERZ1047472.406-NODE-406-length-39579-cov-5.482466_pt1 | contig 39579 bp, 34 predicted proteins | sample MGYA00383095_ERZ1047472 | MGnify/ENA primary metagenome ERZ1047472 (study PRJEB29581, sample SAMEA5548365) | metagenome | biome: marine; feature: coastal; material: water | depth 1 m | study: Short-term variability in the microbial, nano- and picoplankton dynamics... | reverse complement strand
AACTTCGTTCAAACTTCGCACAATTGTGATTCAAACGCGTTGCACCCTGATACTTCACCAATGGCGAAGCCGCTTTGACAATGATATTCCCATAGTAATCGAAATTTTCGCTCAACTTAAAACCTTGCTCCTGGCTGATTTTTCCAATTCCAACGGTTTGGTAAGAAGTATCTAGACTTATCTTATCCATTGGGACAAAAGTTAATGATCCTTCAGAATCGAAATACGGATAATCACCTACCGCCTCATACGCTCTTCGACCAGTGATTTCAACCTTTGCTTTAACGAATGTGTGGTATTTGGTAATATAATTGGCTACAATTTTAGCTTCGGATATTGGATCGATCTTAGCTTTTTTACGAATAGTCAATTTCTTATCTGTTGGGTAAATTCGAGCATCCGCGATATCGATATAGTCAATTTTATCGCAATAAATCACTTTTTCAGCTATAGAATAGGTCGCTTGGGGTGCTCTGAATTTTAAGGAGTCTTGTTTTGCGTTGGTGGAAAAGAAGTTTGGTGTTACAACATCAACACCAGCATCAATTGAAATATCATTACCCCCTTTTTTTTCCATATCAATCTTGTTTTCATCCATGAGCCAATTGAAAACATCCATTTTACATATATACTCGTTGATTGGGAAGGCCACTGTCGATGCTCCACCATTTGAAACAAATACACCCTTTCTATCTTCAAATGAGATATTCGCGCTTACATTGTTTGTTTTGAACGTGATTTTTTCCTCGTTCTCTTCTTCTGGATTGACATTCCGAAGATTGAAATCTGTGGTATCCCCATTAATTTCTTTCGCTTTGAAGGTGAAATCATCTGATACAAGTGTGGCTGTTAAGAAGTTCATTAATCCTTCGCCACTCATTCCTTTTAAGGTTAAAATTGCTGTGCCTTTCAATTGAGCTTGTCCATCAAAGAAACTTAAATCCTCTTTTAAGGTAGATTGCGCTTTCATTAAATTCTGTCCTGGAATATAAGTTACTAGTACATTTTTACCGGTCACTTTAGGAAACTCCACGCTTGTGCGCACTTCTCTGTTCATAAAATCGGCAACACCCAATGTACTATCCGGTAAAAATGCCAATGCATTTGATTCTGCTGTCGCGCTCAAAAAATTGATTGTACCAGCACCTTGCAATCCTGAATTGGAAAGAATAATTTTATTCTCATACTTGGCACTTGTTCCATAAAACGCATGTCCTCCAGCTGGCGATTTGGTTGAAAATCCTAAAGAATAATCAGGCATGATTCGAACTGGTTCAGCAAATTTCGGGAAGATGCCGGCCGAAGTTAATTCTCCATTCAAATGGAATGATTTTTCGTCGAAATCGTCTAAACTGTCTAGAACAAAAGGTTTCACGGTGAAGAAAAAGCGAGTACTGTCGTATTCGCCTCGGTAAATTGTTTTTGAATTGTAGTATATCTTAGCATCTTTTATCGAACTCAGTTTAGGGTACCCGATTATTTTTGTGTCATTTCCCGATCTATTTTTGGGATCATCAATTAACAGTTCGCCTACTATTCCATCCACTCTCGATGACACCTCAATTGTTCGATTGCCATCTTGCTCTGACATTGGTTTAACTCTAAAAATTGTACTTACGGTTTTTGTCAAGTTGAATTTAAATTCATCGTAACGGAATTCAGAAACATCTGCATCTAACTCTAATTTACCTGCATTGATATAACCTTGAAAATCAAAATCTCGATTCTTCTTAATTACGATATCATATTTTTTTGGAAAAATGGTTACGTGTTGCCTTTGTGAGATGTCTATTTCGTCAACGGCGAGCAAGTGCAAGTCCATTGTTTTCAAATCGAGCTTACCGAAATTGGTCATCTTGCGTCGTTCCTCATTGATCTTGTTATAATTCCCTTTAACTGCCAATAAAAAAGGGTCTTTCGAAATCTCTTCGGCCGAATATTCACTTAGTTTTTTGGGTCGCAGGTCTGCTGTAAACACAAGATTATCGTAATCTCGTTTTTGCGCTCGTGCTTCGACAAAGTTGATCGTTTTCTGATTTATAGAAATTAACTTGTTCTCAGTATCATAGGTGATGAAACCTTGACTCGCCAAATCTAATAAAAGTGACTTCGCTTGACCCACTGTTTTGCCCAAAGCCGAAGCTGCAACACCTTCGGGAATAGCGCGTTGATCGTTTTTATAAGAGTAATTCAAAAGCTGAACCAAAGGATGGACTGAAGCCAATCCTTGGATTTGACTATACTGTCTTGAGTTAAAATAATTGTTTGATTCTAATCTAGCTACTCGCTGATCTTGACTCATTCCGAAGTTAAAATCAAAATTTAGCACCTTGATATCCTTCACCCAAACAATTTTAGGGATGTACATATCGACCTCATGATAGGAGTTTTGAAAAGGTGCTTGACCAATTCCATTCGCGCTTCTTTGTACTTCGAAGGTGCTCGTCGCATCTGTATAGGTCAAGGATGCGCCTGGATGACAAATGGAATCTTTCTCATGAATTTGCATCCAAAATTCAGCTTCAATTGTAAAAACTTTTTCATCATTGATTACAAAAAGTACAGCTCTCGCAATAACAAAGGGTTTTTTATCCTGAAAAATCGTTAATACAGCTGGTGCGGCTTTCGTTCCAAAACCTTCAAAATTTCGACCTTTCATAGCGTAACCGCCGACGAAATCCATGTTTTCTTTGACGTCTTTTATCGAAAGTTTTTGATCATAAGAAAAGAATTGGGGAAACAAATCATCCGCACTACTATTCGAAATAAAAGCTCGATCCGTTAATTTTCCAACTACGGGTTTATCGAAGTATTCGCTATAAAATTTGACACTATCTGCAGAAAAATTAGATGATTTCAGGGCCACTTCATAATTTTTAATTTCGGCATAGGTCTGATTTTTCGATAAACCTACTTTCTCCCAAGTAACGGTTCCATTTTGACCTTCCCATTTTTTTAAGAAAGGATCGAAAATACCATCCGTATTATTTACCACTATGCTATCGACATACCGGTTTTTCTTGGCTTCTTTCGAATCGCGATTCATTATCCGACAAACCAAATTTCCGTCAGAGAGAATGAATTGTGCTTTACCATCCGAATCAAATGAAAATTCTCCTCCTTCGTAAAACCATATGAAATTTGACTGTCTAGTAAGAATCTTTTCAGAAAAAAACGATGATGACAAATCAATGAAACCTTCAAATTTTTTGACATTTCTAGCGTCCAACAAATCATCTACGGAAGCATGCCAAGCATCGATACTTGTATTGCTTTGTTCGGAATTTACCAATGAATACATGGAAAAAACGTAATCATATAATTCTGGATAGGGTTTTAGTTTCTTTTCAAGAATAAGATCTGACGTTGATACCATTCTTTTGAAAAGCGCTTCAGGGAAAGCACTCCCTTCGACCAACATGGCAGGTAAAAGTTTTTTTGAGAATTCATTGTGATCGCCTTTCCCATAATCGGAAAGTGTTTTGTGAAATTCTTTTACAAATTTCTCTCTTTCAGGTGTGAAAACTTGTCCGAATAAGAAATTGCATTGTATAAATAGCACCGCGAGTAAATAAAAATGTTTTCTCGAATTCATTATTTTCTTTTAAGTTGTATGGCTGCCCACGTTTCTTTGTTCCATTTCTTTTCTAGTTCGAAACCAAACTTTTCAACGTGAGATAACAAATCAGTTACATCCGTGTCAAAAAAACCGCTCATAACAATACGTCCGCCGGTAGCTAGCGATTTATTATATTGCTCGAATTGTGCTTTTAATACGTTATTATTAATATTGGCAAGAATCAATCCAAATTCTCTATTCTTAAGCAAATCAACGTCGCCGTGTAAAGTTTCTATACACAAACATTGATTTCTAATGGCATTCTCTCGGGTGTTTTCAGCAGACCATGCTTCAATATCAATCGCTAAAATATTTTTTGCGCCCAATTTTTCCGCAACTATCGCCAAAATACCAGTCCCAGTACCCATGTCTAAAACAGAATTGGGAAACACACCAAACTCGAACAAAGCTTTACTCATCATCCAAGTGGTTTGGTGATGCCCTGTTCCAAAAGACATTTGCGGTTGAATTTCTACGACCATTCCTTTTCGATTGGCTTTCTCGTGAAAAGGAGCGATGATCGTTAGTAAATCATCGACTTCGACAGGATGGAAATCAGATTCCCACTTCGCATTCCAATTTTGATGAGGAATCAATTCAGATTTTACTTTTACCTCAATCGAATTGGTTTTCGCCCACGATTCAATTTTCGCAATGAGTTCATCTTGAATTATGTCCGTTGCGGCTGCATACGCAACTATCCCAGTGGCATTTTCTTCAAAGGCATTGCAACCCTCTTCTGCAAGCCATGTTACGGCAATTTCTGACCAAGGGTGAGCCGGAGTTATATCGATATGTAAGGCAATACTGTCCATTTATAAAGCTTCAGCAATTTGAATGAAAGATTCTGATTTCAGAGATGCGCCGCCTATTAGTCCTCCGTCAACATTCGGACAAGCGAAAAGTTCTTTGGCATTCTCCGGAGAACAACTCCCTCCATATAATATAGAAATTTTATCGGCAACATCAATATCGTATTTCTCTGCTATCCAACTTCTTATTGCCGATTGCATGTCTTCCGCTTGTTGTGTGGTGGCTGTTTTACCTGTTCCTATGGCCCAAACTGGCTCGTAGGCTATTGTTGCAAAAAGAAGATCTTCTTTCGACAAATGAAACAAGCTATCCTCCAATTGCTTTTTGACAAAATCTAGCTCCTCGCCCACCTCACGAATTGTTATAGGTTCGCCACAACAGAAGATAAAGGGACTTCTCTGGTCGATACTAGCGTCCACTTTTTCCTTGAGAAAATCGGCATGTTCACCAAAGTACGCTCTTCTTTCTGAGTGACCGATTAGCAAATAATCCGCCCCAACGGTTTTTGCTTGGGTTACCGATATTTCACCTGTAAAGGCGCCACTTTCCGACGGATAGAAGTTTTGCGCTCCAACTAAGACATGGTTGTCCTTCAATTCGTTTAATCGACTTAAGTATATAGCCGGTGGAAATACGATGACTTGAATATGTGAAGGCCAATCTGTTTTGATAATCAGCTCATTAAATAATGCTTCTGCCTCATTGGGCAACAAATTCATTTTCCAGTTTCCTGCTATTATTCTTTTTCTCATAATTATTTTAACACATTTAGCTCGAGCCATTTGTAATTTGGAAAGGCTCGTTTTGGGAATTTTCCTTTTACTATTCCTTTTTTCAATAATAATAAAGATGGATTTGATCTTGCGATTGCTTTCAATTCTGTTTCATCAGTTATAAAAACAGGAATGCTGAAATTGTATTTCTTTTTAAATGCACGAACATCTTCCATGGAGGAACTTACGAGCATTATCATCGGAATATTGTCCTTTTGTGACTTTTTAAGAATGTCTTTTAACTTTTCAATTTCAGACCAATCGGCGTCGTTTAGATTTCTGACCGATAGAATGATCAATTTTTTCAGTTTCAGAATATCTTCTCGGATGTTTAGTTCAGTGAAGTCTTCATTTCTTCGCTGAACGGTATCCAAAATTCGGAACCCTACAAATTGTTCGGACAATATCGTTGTATCGCCAACTTTCAGGGAATAAATCGTATCATTCTCCTTATCATAAAGCCGAATGAATGATTCGTTCTTTTCGGCGAATCTATCCGTAATAAAGGAAAACTGTAGGTAATCATTGTTAATCTCCTCATAAGGCAAAAAGGGATTGAATTGTTCCGTAATCGATGAAAGGCGAGTTTCTACAATAGCTTCTTGTCGACTGCTGATGTATTTCCAATCTTTGTTTTCCCAAATTTTGGATTCCGAATATTCTTTTGAATTAGCATCGTACACTCGTTTTTTTCCTGATTTGGAATTTCGATAGGTTAAAAAATTTAAGTAAACTCCATCTTTACCATCATTCATTTTTTGGCTTAGATTGCTACCTACAGCATACGCTCTGTAATCTTTTAATGGTTCATACAATAGAACATAGGCAACCAGCAAACTTGATAGCACAAGTAAATAAAGATTGAGATACCAAAATGATTTCGGATTTGTCGTTTCTTTACGCAGTATCCACATACCTCCAATAAAGCTAAAAAAGGCAAAGAGTATTGGGAGCCACCAAGCAAATAACCAACTGAGTAGGGCAATCAGTGCTAGACTCGTCAACCAATACAGCAATTTTTTCTTTCCGGGAATTTGGTTTTTTTTGAAGGCAGCCAATAAAATCCAGATACTGAAATAAAGCAGAACCAAATCTTTCCAATACGACTCAGTTGGCGTCAATGATCTACCAATGGAACCTTTCATCGCATCGCCAAAACAGCCGCAATCGTTCACGCACTGGGGACTCATGGTTTCGTCGACGACAATTTCTCCAACACGACTAACAATTTTTATAGACTTGTCTGTTTTCGCTTTTTTCAATAAACCTTGACCAACCGGGTCAGCCAATTCATATCTATTTCTATCGGTGAATTTTACTTCGGGGCGGCAATTATCCGTGTGCCAAGTAAGAAAAGTGAAAAATAACATCAACCCAACAATGAGCACTGAAACGCCTTTTAAACGCTGACCAAGCACTACCAGAATGCCTAATGTTATTTCGAAGATACAGACTAGGACAGAGACTGATAAAGCCGATTCACCGAAACCTTCGAGACTAAATTCAGGCATATTGAACCATTCTTTGATTCGATACGCAAGGGCACCATCTTCAAAATACTCGTGTAGTTTATATGAAAACCCGATTGGATCGTTGGCTTTCACGAGACCAGAAACAATAAAAATACTACCGACTATGACTCGGCTAGCGTTGCCTATTGCTATTCTCCCTTTGAAAACGATTAATCCGAAAATTGAAAATAAAAGTATAGCAAAACCAGTAATTTTTAAAACCGTCTGGTTTCCAGATAAATCAGACCGAAAGGCGAGCACCAAAAGCGAAACACTTACGATATTTAGCGCAACGAAAATCACATTGAACAAAAAGGATCGTCCTGCGACGGTTGCTTTTGGTCTCATGACAGTCTTTCTACTCATTGCCTAAATGAATTAAAGAAAAAACAGAATAATTAAGCATGTCATAATAATTGGCATCGATGCCTTCGCTAATTAACGTTGAACCGTCGTTGTCTTCAATTTGTTTCACTCTTAAAATCTTCATCAGAATCAAATCCGTTAAAGAACTCACCCGCATATCTCGCCAAGCTTCGCCGTAATCGTGGTTCTTTTTCAGCATTAAATCATGAGCTGTAACCGCATATGTATTGAATAGACGCAAAGCCTCTTCCGCAGAAAGCTCCTTATCCACAAGATTTTTCTCTTCCAACTGGATAATTGACATGATGCAATAATTGACAATTGCCATGAATTCACCGTTAATGCTCTCTCCTACTTCATTTTTTCCAGTTTCCTGAATCGTCCGAATTCTTTGAGCTTTAATGAAAATTTGATCGGTCAGAGAACTTGGACGAAGAATTCGCCACGCCGTGCCGTAATCTTTTGTTTTCTTGATGAAAACTTCTTTGCATTGATTTACTATTTTTGTGTATTCCGTTGAGGTCTTGTTCATTTTATTAGTTTTGGGCGAAATCAAGAGATGAAGATAAAGAAAACGACAAAAATGAAGATGCTGATTCGGGATAAGTTATCAGAATTTACTGACAATTTAGTTATGGGAATTCTAAATGTTACGCCCGATTCATTTTATGACAAGAGTCGTGTTTCAACTGATACGGAATTATTGAAAACGGCTGAAAAAATGCTTTCGGAAGGCGCTGACATTCTTGATTTGGGAGGTTATTCAAGTCGCCCAGGGGCAAATGATATTTCTATTCGTGAAGAAATAAGCCGAATACAACCTTCTATACGTGTTTTGAGAAGAGAATTTCCCGAAGCATTGATTTCTTTGGATACTTTTCGATCGCAAGTGGCGCAATTAGGATTAGATGAAGGAATCGACATCATTAACGACATAAGTGCGGGACATTTAGATGTAGAATTGCCCAAAATCGTTGCAGAACACAAAGTGCCATATATCATCATGCACATGCGTGGAACTCCACAAACTATGCAGAGCATGGCAGAATATGAGAATATTACCCAAGAATTGTTTTATTATTTTAATGAAAGAATCCGTACTTTACATCAAATGGGAATTCATGATTTAATCATCGACCCTGGTTTCGGTTTTGCAAAAACGGTCGAGGACAATTACGAGATTATAGAAAATCTTGAGATTTTTAAAAAATTAGAATGCCCAATTTTAGTTGGAATTTCAAGGAAATCATTTATTCAGAAGAAATTTAAAGTTTCCATAAACGAGACATTGACTGCTACTAATCAACTCCATAAAGAGCTTTTAATGAAGGGCGCTCAGATAATTCGTACGCATGATGTAGGTGAGTTAAAACTGTTGATCGAAGAGTTAAAAACGATGCTTTAATTTCTGGTTCGTCCAATTTTAAAAAAAAATTTAGACCAAAAGGACTTTTTTCTTTACTTTCGTAGACCTATATAAAAACGAGTATGAAAATAATAATTGCTTTTTTTGCCTTTTTACTGATTCCATTTTCTAATTTCTCTCAGATTCAGGCCGGTTTTGCTTTTGACGATTCCATTTGTGTTGGGGATTGCATCTTTTTTCAAGACACCTCAGTTGGATTAGTCACGTCTTACAATTGGAGTTTTATTGGCGGAACACCTTCTGCCTCTACAGCAGTAAATCCAGGACCCATTTGTTTTACAACAGCGGGGACTTACAATATTTCCCTTGGAATTATTGGCTCAGATGGCCCAAGTGCGGTAACGCAAACTATACTAGTCGGTAATTATATGGATTCTATGGATGTCAGCAACGACACATTAATAGAAATGGGCGGAGCAGCTTATCTTGCTGCAAATGGATTCCCGGGCGGAGGAACCTATAACTGGATTCCGAATAATATCTTTGAATGCCCTAATTGTCCAGAAACAGTAGGTTCGCCTTTGATCCCTACTAACGCAATTGTTCAGTACATTTCACCAGAAGGTTGCGCAATACAAGACACCATTTTTGTTGGAATAGATTTTAAAGATGTAATCGACGTTCCGAATAGTTTTTCGCCGGATGATAATGGAACAAACGACAAAGTTTATCTGAAAGGACCTGGAATTGTAACTATGACTTTCCGAATATTTGATCGTTATGGACAAAAAATGTTTGAAACTTCTGACCAATCTGAAGGTTGGGACGGAACTTTCAACGGAAGAAAATTACCGCCTTCTACATTCGCTTGGACGGCTGAATACTCACTCATTGGAGGCCTTACAGATGTTAAGTCTGGAACGATAACTCTTATTAAATAAACAGGAAATGAAACAAACACTTATCCTTTTATCTATATTTTCTTCTAGTATATCCTTTGCTCAGCAAGATCCTCATTTCAGTATGTGGTACAGTTCGCCTTCGTTATTGAATCCTGCATCAACGGCTACAATGGAACAAGACGTTACTTTCTTTACCAATTACCGAGCGCAATGGCTTTCTGCATTACCGAACCAAATCAGAACGAATGCGGTAAGTGCTGAAATAAAATTGGGGAATGAAAGATTGCAAAGTGGTTGGTTTGGCGTCGGAGCTCAATACAACAACGATGCAACTGGCGACGCACAAATAATGTCTCACATCGTTTCTATTCCTGTTAATTATGTTTGGGAAGGATATGAAAAGTCCTATTTCTCTTTAGGGATTAAGCCAGGAATTATTAATAGATCACTGAATAGTGATATCCAAACGTGGGACAACCAATGGAATGGAATTGCTTTTGACAATACCTTATTGTCAAACGAGGCAGGGATTAATAAAAGTACGCGACTTACTGTCGGAGCAGGAATGTACTACAAAAAATTATATCGAGATGGATCTAAATTTGATATCGGATTTTCCGCAAATCATTTGAATGCACCTGACCAAGGATTTCGCTCACTTTCTTTTCAAACCTTCCGTCAGTATATTTTTCATACAAGCGGTAGTATCAAATTGGATAGATACAAATTCTTATTGTCTCCTCAATTGATTACAATGTTCCAAGGTCCTCACAGAGATTTGATCATAGGAACATCTTTCGATATTCTGCTAGACGAAGGTTCTCGAAGAACAACTTTCGAGCAAGAAACGATGTTTAGCGTCGGATTGAATTACAGATGGAATGACGCATTAATCACTTCGGTTATGATGAAATGGAATGGTTTCCAAGTTGGATTGTCGTATGACGCTATGTTGAATATCAACAGAATTCCTACGAAAACGGCCGGAGCATTTGAATTGTTCTTGAAATATTCTTTCTACAAAGAACAAAGAAAACGTTTCATCCGATAGTTTTGAGTTTAAAACATTGAATCCTGTTTCGTTCCGATAGTTATTGGATTCTGGACAGGTTTTTTTATTTCAAGTAACTTCCAGCGATCAGTCCACCTGTGTGCAAGAAGACAATCTTTCGGTTCTCGATATCTGAATTTTTGTAGTAATCCTGTAAAGCAAAAAAGGCTTTTCCTGTATAAATTGGGTCTAGACCTAAATCATGCTCCTCTTTCATTTTCAATATGAAGTTTAACAATTCCTCGGTCGTTTTGCCGTAACCTCCGAAGTGATATTCAGCGTGAATATTCAATCTCGATAAAACTTGACCAACGGATTCCGGATCAAATCCAGCGAACTTCATTATATCGCTTATTTCCATACTTACATCAAACCCTTTTAAGATGGGAACGGCTTGAATAGTCTGATTTATATTACAACTCAAGGCCAAACCAATGCTTGTTGTGCACGTTCCTTGGGCAACCCAAATTTCGTCGAATTCATTTTGTAATTCAGATACAATTTCTTGACAACCGATTATACCTAAGTAGCTCTTCCCTCCTTCTGGAATAATATAATGACTGCGGAATTCGTCTTTTAGTTCGTTCTTGTATTCAAAGTCATCTTTTAAATGATATTCCTCCCGAGAAACGAAACGGAATTGCATGCCCCACTTAGAACATTGACGTAGAATATCATTGCTCTTTTCATTGAGTTCATCACCTCTAACGATAGCCATAGATTCTAATCCAAAAGAATAACAAGCATGAGCAGTTGCCAACAAATGATTCGAATAAGCACCACCGAAGGTCAAAATTCCCGTTTTTCCCAAATGTTTTACTTGAAGTATATTGAACTTTAACTTCCTCCATTTGTTACCAGATACGGCATCGTGAATTAAATCATCACGTTTTATCGTGAGGGACAAATTTCTTTCCTTCATCCAATCCAAATGAAATGCTTGGACGGGAGATGGAACTTTGTATAATTCGCTTGCTTGCATATTTTTAAAACGTATTTTTGCCAAATGATAGATGATTTCTCTTCCTTCTCAAAGCGTGGAAAACTAGATCCAGAAGATTTTTATACCACACCAGAAGGTTATATTGTTTTCACAGAGAAATACCATCTAAAGCGTCGATATTGTTGTAAAAGTGGCTGTAAACATTGTCCTTATGGTTATAACAGATCTACTGGCCGAGTCGAAAAAACTTAACGGACCCCATTTTCTGGAAAACGTCCTTTGTAATTTCGAAGAATATCTTTTATTCCTTCAATATCCTTTTGAACATCACTCGTTGGCTTAAACTCTCCATAAAATCCACCAATTTTCTTTTCGTAATCCATGTATCCAACATAAATCGGAACCTTTGCCTTCTGCGCGATGTAATAAAAGCCTTTTTTCCAATTTGGGCTATAACTTCTCGTTCCTTCAGGTGTAAAAATCATAAACATCTCGTCGTTGTCGTTGAAATATTTCACGGCTTGATCGGTAATGTTGGATCCTTTTTTTCTATCAACAGGAATACCTCCAATTGCTTTTAGAATAAATCCTAGTGGAAAAAAGAAAAGTTCCTTTTTAATTAAAATCTTAGTATTGACACCAAACTGAGAAAACGCAATTCTCCCAATAATGAAATCCCAATTGGAGGTGTGTGGTCCCATTACCACAACGCATTTCTTTACATCAGGCGCGTTGGAGTCTATTTTCCAGCCAAAAAGTTTAAGAATTTTAAACAGTATTTTTCCCATACTGCAAATATAGTATTTCGCCAATTATCGTACTTTTGAAAATAGTTAACCCTAATGCGATTAAAACGTCTTCTTGCCTCGCTATTTTTCCTTGTCACGATTTGGACGTTATTCTTATTTGGCCGTTTTTTTGCCGTGGACAAACCCATAAAAAATCTAACGCACTTGCCTGAAAATGCAATTTTCGCTATGCGCCTAGATGGTTCGGCAGCATTAAAAAGCACCTTGTTTTCTGTATTACTTGAAGCGAACGACCCTGAGGTGATCAAAGTGATTAACGAACAAATCAACAAGAAATGGAAAACAAAAGGGGTGAGTAAAAGTTTAGGTATTGACTTTTTATCAGATATAGTTGTCTATGTTTTTCCTTTCGAAGGAGAGCAGATGATGGGCATGAGTTATAATTTGATACGTCCAGATTTGATGCGTAAGAATGCACCACGAGCGCTCGATTCAAACCAATGCTACTCAATTAATGAAAACATTGGCGTTGTTTTGACCTACCTCGGGAAGAAAAAATTCAATTTCGAGAAAAAGGGACGTGCGATTAAAATGGCTCAACAAATTGCTTTCACACCGATAAAAGGAGACTTGGCAGGAAAAATTGCTCAAAAAGAAACAACAAAACTCGTTCAATTGACAAGTAGAGGAATGCTATTCGGATCTTCGACTTTGTTTACGCGAACTGATGTTGACCTTACGCTTAAAAAGTACGCAATGGTCTTAACGGGCCAGCTCATTAAGAACTTTGGAATAAAAGATGTTTTCTTGAATAAAAATTACACTTTGACCCCGTCCGGAATGCATTTTTATACGACACTCATCCCGAAAAGCATACAGGATTCCTTGCATAATATTTTGAAATCGAAAAGATTGTTGATTCCTGAAATAGAAGCTATTGCAATGAATTATCGTGGAATGCGGATAAATAACCCAAATGGTGTCTTAATCAATTCTCCCGATTTAGATTTGGTAATTAATTTTAGAGATTCGGTTAATTTTATTGCTGTTCTGAAAAAAAGTAATTTATTAAAAGAGTTCCATTTCGAGTTTAAATCGGCAAATGTCATCACCAATGGAATAAAAGATTTCTACATAACGAAAATTGATCCTCAAACCTATCTTTTTAGTTCAGAAAAGAATGCGAAAACGAAGATGAATCCCCAAAGCAGCCTCCTGAAATTGGATGGAAATCTTACAAACTTTACCAATATCACCGGCAACAAGTGGTTTATGACCTTCTTGAATGGATTGCCTATCTATTTCAATTCGAAATCATTCTTCTCGAAAACGAAAAATGTTAGCGTCACGGTCACAAATGCTGATGCCAAAAAAGCTACACTTGAAGGTCGACTTGATTTTAAGGAGGAATATTCACCTATGAATGAAATCTTCAAGTATGCTGTTCAAAGCAATATTATCCGATTGAAGTAAGCAGTTGTTGAAAATAGTCGGGTGCTTTCAATAAGCGCGAACCATACCACGAAAACATTTCCCCATCGACTAATAGGACTTTTGCATTTGGAAATTTCAGTTGCATTTCATTCAAGTCTTGCTGTTTGAATGGATAGGGTTCAGAACTGAGGAGAATGACATCAATCTCAACATTCACCTCATCTAACAAAGGATAGCGACTGCCCGATGCCCGATTTTTAAATCCGCATTTTTGCAACATATCTGAAATAAAAGTATCCGTTCCAGCCAGCATCCAAGGATCTTTCCAAATGAAATAAAGAGCGGATTTCTTAGGTTGAAGCGCTAAACGGTCAAATTCACCTTGAATCTGTTCTACCATGATTTTGGCTTGTTCTTCTTTGCCGACGATTTTCCCTAATTCAATCATCATGTCAAAAGCATCTTTCAAAGTCTTGATGTCGCTCATCCAAATGGGAGCAAGATCCTTTAATTCATCGATATTTGTTTGATCGTTTTCTTCTTTGTTGCCGATAATTAGATCGGGTTTCAATTCAGCAACGCGACTATACTTCGCATTTTTAGTGCCGCCCACGCGAGTTTTGTTTCGAAACCATTCTTTAGGATGTACACAAAACTTAGTAATACCGACAACTTCGGCATCCAGACCAAGATGATATAGAAATTCTGTTTGTGATGGAACCAAAGAAACGATACGCCGAACAGGAGTTTTAATCTCCAATTCCCGTCCCATTTGATCCGTTACCTTCATTTAAGCCAAAGAAGAGATGATGTCGTACTTCGTGACAATATGGAATTTTCCATCCACCATTTCTACCAAAGCGGCCGGCGTTTGTTTGTTGATCAGTTTCGAAACTTCTTCGATACTTGCCGACTCTTTCACAATAGGAAATGGAGCTTGCATGATAGATGAAATTGGCGCGTCAATTACACTTGGATTGTCTACCAATAAATGATAAACATGATTATCATCTATCGAACCTACGAACTTATTGTCTTTCATTACTGGGATTTGTGAAATACCAAATTTTCGCATGGCAGCGACAGCGTGAGAAACCAATTCTTCACCAAACAAGGTAACCAAAGGTTGATCTTCGTGCACTTTTATTAATTCTGAAGCCGTTTTGAATTCCTCTTCCAAGAAACCTCTTTCGCGCATCCAATCATCGTTGAATATCTTCCCAACGTAACGACTTCCGTGATCGTGAAACAAGACAACGACAACATCGTCTGGTTTGAACATGTCCTTCATTTGAAGAATGCCTTTTATTGCTGAACCAGCCGAGTTACCAACAAAGATTCCTTCTTCACGTGCAATTTTACGTGTGTAAACGGCTGCATCCTTATCCGTCACTTTTTCGAAATGATCAATTACGTCAAAATCAACATTTTCGGGTAAAATATCTTCACCAATTCCCTCTGTGATATAGGGATAAATTTCGTTTTCATCGAAAATACCGGTTTCCTTGTACTTTTTAAATACTGAACCATAGGTGTCGATTCCTAAAATTTTGATGTTGGGGTTCTTCTCTTTTAAATATTTTCCAACGCCTGAAATTGTTCCTCCTGTTCCAACTCCAACTACGAAATGGGTTATTTTTCCTTCAGTTTGTTCCCAAATTTCAGGTCCAGTCGATTCGTAATGTGCAAGTGCGTTCGATGGATTGTCATATTGATTCACGTACCATGAATTTGGAATTTCTTTCGCCAATCGTTTTGAAACGCTATAGTATGAGCGAGGATCAGTTGGATCTACAGCTGTGGGACAAACTACAACTTCGGCTCCAACAGCACGAAGAATATCCATTTTTTCTTTGGATTGCTTGTCGTTCAATACACAAACTAATTTGTACCCTTTAATGATAGCTCCAAGTGCCAAGCCCATTCCTGTGTTTCCAGAAGTTCCTTCAATAATAGTTCCACCTGGCTTCAAACGTCCGTCAGCTTCTGCATCTTCAATCATTTTAATCGCCATACGATCCTTTACAGAATTTCCGGGATTTGTCGTTTCAACTTTGGCCAAAACCAATGCTGGAATGTCTTTTGTTAATTTATTGATGCGCACCAAAGGTGTATTTCCGATGGTTCCGAGGATATTATTGTGAAATTTCATTCGATATAATTTGAGTGCAAAGGTATTGGTTTAATGGACAATTGACAATTTAGAATGAATAAATGTCGGTTTATCAATGGTTTTTTACCGACGTGTATTGATGTAATCGAAGGATTAGATTGGTGATTTATTTTGGCGGGATGGTTTTTGTAGTTATTGAAATATGACGTGAACAGAATTTGGTTCTGGGGAAGGCGTTGATTCTGAATGTGAACATTAGATTTTGATAATCAATAGTGTTTCGAAATATTTAAAAGTTTGAAATATTAAAATTCGAAAAGTTTTGAATTTTAATATTTTCGAATTTTGGTAGCTTGATCTACTTTGAAAAATTAAAAATGTAGCGTCAATTGTGTCTCCACCATTGGCTTCACTTCCAACTTGTCAAACGAACTCAAAGAATATCCTATCAAACGCACCGGGTTTTCCAAAGGCAACATTTCGTTGTACAATTCCACAGCGATTTCCATCAAGTCCTTTTCAGAATCTATTTCAGTTTCCACTGTTTTACTGCGCGACAAGGTCTGAAAATTCGCGAATCGAATCTTTAAACTCAAGGTTCTCCCCTTTTTGTCCGTTTTTTCTTGTCGTGACCAAAGCGTTTTCAGCAAGCGCTTAGCTTCTTCCCAAAGCAATAAATCATCCGAAATATTTTCTCGAAAAGTGTTTTCTACTCCAACCGATTTTCGTTCGTGCTCCGATAGAACTTCTCGATTGTCTATCCCGCGCGCAATCTTAAAAAAGAATCCACCTGACTTCCCGAAGTATTTCTTCAATTCTTCTTCCGAAAAAGCCAACAAATCTTTGCCTTTAAAAATCCCAATTTCCTTCATTCGTTCGGCTGTAGCCTTTCCTACCCCGTGAAACTTATGAATCGTCAATTGTTCAACATACGCTTTACCTTCATCAGGTGTGATTACAAAAAGTCCGTTCGGTTTATCTTCGTCTGACGCCAATTTGGCCAAAAATTTATTGTATGAAACTCCAGCTGAAGCACGAAGATTCGTCACATTGAAAATATCTGTTTTAATCGACTGGGCGAGGAAAGTGGCCGAATTCATGCGCATTTTGTTCTCGGTAATGTCCAAATAGGCTTCATCCAATGATAAAGGTTCGATTATATCTGTGTATTGCTGAAAAACAGCTCGAATTTGATTGGACACTTTTTTATATTCCTCAAATCTAGGTCGAACAAAGATCAATTCTGGACAAAGCTCTTTGGCACGCTGACCATTCATTGCAGAGCGAACACCAAATTTTCGAGCTTCGTAACTTGCGGCAGCTACGACACCTCTTTCTCCACCACCGCTTACTGCAACAGGCTTACCCTTAAGTTCTGGATTGTCTCGTTGCTCGACAGAAGCATAAAAGGCATCCATATCGATATGTATGATTTTTCTCAAATCGATTTACCTTAAGCTTTCTTGTGTCTTGCCATGTAAATTGAAAAAACTACTCCACCTACCAGAAGCCCCAAAATGGTAAAGAGACTAACTGGTGTAGATATCTTAACGAAATGAACCAACAACATCTTTGTTCCAACAAATAGCAATACACCAATCAATGCATACTTCATGTAATGGAATTTATGCATCATTCCAGCTAGAAAAAAGTAAAGACTTCTCAATCCAAGAATGGCAAATATATTTGAGGTAAAGACGATAAATGGGTCTTCAGTAATGGAAAAAATAGCTGGTATGGAATCCACTGCGAAGATGATATCCGAGAATTCTACAACAATCAAAGCGGCGAAAAAAGCTGTTGCAACACGTTTACCGTTCTGAATAACAAAGTAATGACCATCCCGAATTGTCCAATCAATTTTGAAAACTTTCGCCAACATACGCACTGCAATGCTCTCCTTAAAATCTTCGCTTTCCTCTTTTTCGAAAATTATTTTTATCGCTGAATAAATAAGAATACCGCCGAATACATAGGTAATCCATTCAAAATTTCGAATTAGAGCTGCACCTACCATTATCATTATCAAACGGAAAACGACGGCTCCAATAATTCCCCAAAACAAAATATTATGTTGGTACTTCCCTTCTATTTTAAAAAATTTAAAGACGAGAGCGATAACAAAAATATTGTCCAAACTCAAAGACTCCTCAATTAAATAACCAGTATAGTAATCGAGCATGGCTTGTCCAGGCGGTGTATCTAGTTTGTTAATTTCAAACCAATTGACATCATAAATCCAATAAACGACTATTCCAAAGAGAAGCGCCAATATGACCCAGATGGATGTCCACTTCAATGACTCCATCATGGAAACCGTCTGATTTTCTTTGTGAAAAACTCCTAAATCGAGAGCAAGAAGTGCGAAAACAAGAATAAAAAATAAAATCCAAATCATGGGAAACAAGCTCTTCTGAACATAAGTATTCAAATATAATTAAACTCCATTGTTAATCGCTGAAAGCATGAATTATTCCTATTTTTACGCTTCAATAAATTTAGCATGGAGTTCCAATTACAATCAGACTTTGAACCAACCGGAGATCAACCGGAAGCAATTAAAAGTTTGGTACAAGGAATTAATGACGGTGCTTTCGCCCAAACGCTCCTAGGAGTGACAGGATCTGGAAAAACCTTTACCATGGCAAACGTCATCAAAGAAGTTGGAAAACCCACTTTGGTACTGAGTCACAACAAAACTTTGGCGGCGCAATTGTATGGAGAATTCAAGCAGTTTTTTCCTGAAAATTCGGTTGAATACTTCGTTTCTTATTACGATTATTACCAACCGGAAGCCTATTTGCCCGTTACTGGCACCTATATCGAAAAGGATCTTCAGATCAACGACGAGCTAGAAAAACTCAGACTTTCAACAACCTCTGCCCTTCTTTCGGGTCGAAGAGATGTCATTGTTGTTTCATCTGTGTCGTGTATTTATGGTATTGGGAATCCGAATGAGTTTGCTAAAAGTGTCATGCCGATTCACGTAGGACAAACTATTCCTCGAAATAAGTTCCTACTCCGATTGGTCGAAAACTTGTACTCACGCTCTGTAAATGACTTTACGAGAGGTCAATTTCGCGTAAAAGGCGATACCATCGATATCTATTTGGCCTACGCAGATTATGCCCTTCGAGTTGAATTTTGGGGAGATGAAATTGAAAAAATATCGACGATTGACCCTTTGAATAATAGCACTTTGGAGGTATTGAATGAAATTAATATTTATCCAGCCAATATTTTCGTTAGTAGTCCAGAAACAACTAGAAACGCCATAGATGCAATTACCATCGACTTAGGTAAGCAATTCGATGCTTTCAACAACGAAGGCAAACACGAAGAGGCCAATCGTTTAAAGGAAAGAACCGAATACGATTTAGAAATGATGCGAGAATTAGGCTACTGTTCTGGCATTGAAAATTATTCGCGATACTTCGATCAAAGAGAACCGGGAACACGACCTTTTTGCTTGCTGGACTACTTCCCAGATGACTATTTAATGGTGATTGACGAAAGCCACGTGACCTTGCCTCAAATCAAAGCGATGTATGGTGGTGACCGTTCGCGGAAAATAAATTTAGTCGATTACGGCTTTAGGATCCAGGCAGCAATGGACAACAGACCTTTGAAATTTGAGGAGTTTGAGCAGTTGTTGAATCAAATTGTATACGTTTCTGCTACTCCAGCCGACTATGAATTAGAGCGCTCGGAAGGAATTATAGTTGAACAGGTTATTCGTCCTACTGGACTTTTGGACCCAATTATAGAAGTTCGACCAAGTTTGAATCAGATTGATGATTTGATACATGAAATTCAAATTCGAGTTGAGAAAAGTGAACGAACTCTCGTGACGACTCTGACCAAGCGAATGGCGGAAGAATTACAGAAATATCTGGATAAATTGGGGATTCTTTGTCGATACATTCATAGTGATATTGATACGATAGAACGAGTCGAAATATTACGTCAACTTCGTTTGGGGACATTTGATGTTTTGATAGGCGTTAATCTACTTCGTGAAGGATTGGATTTACCAGAAGTTTCCTTGGTCGCAATCATAGATGCAGATAAAGAAGGATTTTTACGAAGCACGCGAGCATTGGTTCAAACGGTTGGTCGTGCCGCTCGTAACGTCGATGGACGCGTCATTATGTACGCCGATAAAATGACGGATTCCATGAAACAAACTATGGAAGAAACGGAACGCAGAAGGGAAATCCAACATGCGTATAATGTTGAACACAATATGGTTCCAACAGCCTTGAACAAGTCAAAAGAACGAATCATGGAATCCACAAAAGTGGCAGATGGTGATTCAGCAACTAAGATATTGAAACGCGAATACGATCAACAAGAAGAAAATATCCAAATGGCAGCCGAGCATCAAGGCAGTTACGAAGATCAAGATAAATTGACGAAAATGATAAAAGCAACGAAAAAAGCGATGGAAGCTTCTGCCAAAAACCTCGATTTTATTGAAGCTGCAAGACTTAGAGATGAATTATTTGAATTACAAAAACATGTTGAAAAATGAATTTTAAAACAGTACTCTCCCAATTCCGAGCAATCGCCATGCTTGAAGGAATTTCATATTTAATGCTAGGAATCACCATGGCTTTGAAATATGGATTTGAAATGGGATTACCCAATAAAATTGTTGGATATGCTCACGGATTGCTTTTCATTCTCTATTTGGTGTGGCTGTATTTGAATTTCATTGACCGAAAATGGAGCTTGGGCAAAGTTTTTCTACTCTTTTTAGCTTCCATAATTCCGTTTGGAACTTTTTGGGCCGATAAAAACATTCTCACCAAAGAAACTGAGAATAAGCAAAGCATTTAATTATAACTTTGTCGCGCATGGAAAACAGAAAACACATCGAGGTTTGTTTTACTCCGGGTGAGTACAAATATTTCAAAAATGAATACGAAATTGTTGTTGTAATCGACGTATTGCGAGCAACATCAGCCATTTGTGCGGCCTTTGCACATGGAGTGAAATCAATTATTCCCGTTGCTACTATAGAAGAAGCTCGAGAATATCAGAAAAAAGGATATCTGGCTGGAGCCGAAAGAAAAGGACAAATCGTTGAAGGTTTTGATTTTGGAAATTCTCCTTACTCCTATATGAAAGAAGAATTGAGAGGTCAAGAAGTGGTTCTTTCCACCACCAATGGCACCAAGGCTTTGGACATCGCGAAAGATGCAGAAACAGTGGTTGTAGGATCACTTTTGAACCTAGATGCACTGTGTAAATGGCTAGAAGTACAAGACAAAAATATACTTTGCCTCTGTTCAGGTTGGCAAGATAAATTCAATTTAGAAGACACGATTTGCGCAGGAGCTATTTGCGAATATTTAGTCGGTGCAGGAAATTTTGTAAGTGATGAAGATTCATCCGTTGCTGCCAAATACCTGTATTTATCAGCCAAGGACAACTATTTCGGTTTTTTAAAATCCAGTTCACATAGAAGACGATTAAAAAACTTAAATTTGAATGAGGATATTAAGTATTGCTTGACACCCAATCAAAACGATGTTATCCCAATTTTGAAAAATGGTAAACTGGTTCAAATTTAAATACCTTCTTATCTTTCTTATTCCTCTAGGAATGAGTCTTGTTCCAACGAACAATTCTATCAACAAGAAATGGGGATTTTTCGCACACAAACGAATCAACCGTATTGCCATCTTCACACTTCCACCAGAAATGTTTGGCTTCTACAAAGAGCACATTGAATATTTAACGGAACATGCCGTTGACCCTGACAAACGCAGGTACGCCATGGAAGGTGAAGCCCAATGTCATTACATCGACATCGATCATTATGCCAAAGACGGAGAAAATCCTTTCGACAACATGCCCAGAAAATGGTACGATGCCGTAGCTAAATTCTCGGAAGATACACTTCAAGCATACGGAATTGTTCCTTGGCACTTGCAAGTCATGAAAATGAGATTGCAACGTGCTTTCGAAAATAAAAACGTGGATCTTATTTTGAAATATTCCGCCGACATTGGTCATTACATTGGTGATGCGCACGTACCGCTTCATACGACGGAAAATTACAATGGTCAAATGACTGGGCAGCGAGGCATCCATGGTTTGTGGGAAAGTCGACTGGTGGAAATTAATGAAGCGGATTACGACTATTTCGTGGGCAAAGCAAAACATGTTTCCGATCTATCCGGTTTCTTTTGGAACATTGTGGAACAATCTCATTATGCAGTGGATTCCGTTCTCCGATTCGAAAGAGAACTGACCGAAACTTTTCCAAAAGATAAAAAATACAGTTTTGAGCAGCGTGGCAATGTCACAGTTCAAACATATTCTTACGACTTTTCACAAGCCTATCACACCATGATGGGCAATATGGTTGAACGACGATTGCGATCTTCCATTATTTCTGTCGGTACCATTTGGTATACAGCTTGGGTCGATGCTGGTCAGCCCGATTTGCAGAAATTACAGAACACGCCGCCTTCAGACGAGTTCATTGAAGAACTGAAAAAGCTGGAAGAAGATTATCACAATGGGGCACATAAAGGGCGGATTTGTGATTAATTGCAACCATTGACATTTGTGTTTTTACTTTGACCATTGTTAAATCAAATTCTAACGATCTTCTCACTAAATTTGGCACATGACTTTACAAAAATCAGACTATATCAGGACTGAAAAACACTTGAAACGAGATGTATGGAAGGCGTGGAAAACCTATAATATGATTGAGGACGGTGACAAAGTAATGGTTTGTCTCTCGGGTGGAAAAGACAGTTATACCATGCTCGATATGCTGTTGCATTATCAAAAAGAATCCGACATTGAATTTAGCATAGTTGCCGTTAATTTAGACCAAAAACAACCCGGATTTCCAGAAGAAATATTGCCGAACTACTTGTCTAATTTGGGAGTAGAATTTAAAATAGTTGAAAAAGACACCTACAGCATAGTTGTCGAGAAAACGCTTCCAGGTCAGACCATGTGTAGTTTGTGTTCTCGCTTACGACGAGGAAATTTGTACACCATGGCGAAAGACCTTGGTGCGACTAAAATTGCCTTGGGACATCACCGAGACGATGCTTTGGAGACATTTTTCATGAATTTATTCAATGGAGCCAAACTGGAAACGATGCCAGCCAAATACAAGACTGACAATGGCGAACACATCGTTATTCGTCCATTGATATTCTGCAAAGAACAAGAAATTGAAGTGTACGCCGAAGGAAGGCGATTTCCAATTATTCCTTGTACACTTTGTGGTTCGCAAGAAAACATGATGCGCAAAAAGGTGAAGAAAATGATCAAAGAATGGGACGAAGAATTTCCTGGTCGGTCGACTTCTGTTTTTAATGCGATGAAGAATGTGAAACCCTCTCACCTATTGGATAGTACGTTGTATAATTTTGATGCCTTGATTGGATAGTTGGATTGACTTTGACTTAATTCATCTGTCAAGATAAAGTGTAATTACTGTTAAATTCTAACCCTCCAAGATCAAAAGTCAAAGTCAACGTTGTAAAGAATGTTATTTTTGGTTTGAAACTAGAAGAGAACTATGATAAAAGTCGAAAACCTTTACAAAGAATTTCAGCTCGGTAAAGCACAACGAAAGGAACTCGCAACCAATGAAAAAATAGCTGTTGCAGTTGACAATATTTCTTTTGAATGTCAGCTTGGAAGAATCTTTTCTTTGCTTGGACCTAATGGTGCAGGAAAAACGACAACCATGCGTATACTATCTACCATCTTCAAACCGACAAGTGGAAGTATAGAAATAGCAGGAATAGACGCCATAAAAGAACCCCAAGAAGCAAGAAAAAAGATTGGTTTCCTCACAGGCTCTACTGGGTTGTATGCCCGACTAACACCCAACGAATTGGTCAAATACTTTGCTGACCTTTATAAAGTTAACGATGCTGATTTTAAAGAAAGAAAAGAAAGATTGTTTACGCTTTTGGACATGAACGAATTCCAAAACAAACGAATTGGAAAGCTTTCCACAGGGATGAAACAAAAAGTTTCGATTTGCCGAACGATGATTCATGATCCTGAGGTTATAGTGTTCGATGAACCAACCAGCGGATTGGACGTTATCACCGCTGAAAATATTATTTCCTTGATTCGCGATTGCAAAAACGAAGGTAAAACAGTCATTTTCTCGAGTCATATCATGAGTGAAGTAGATTTACTGTGTGATGATATGGCGATAGTTCACAAAGGTAAATTACTTTACAACGGAACGATAGACGAGTTTAGAGCCAACCAAGAAGCCAAAACTTTAACTGGAGAATTCATTCGAATTATCAACGAAGCAAATACAGTGACAGCATGATTTTAAAAATATTTTTAAAGGAATTAAAAGACACGCTACGAGATAAACGTACGCTGATGATGATGATCGTAATACCCGTTTTGATCTTCCCTATTATCCTTTATATTACGGCTGGTATTAGTAATAGCTTTGAAAAAGAAGCAGCTACAAAAAGTATTAAAATTGGTTTCATAGGAGACGCAGAAAGCGCTGTTATACAAGAATTTATGCACATGCCTAAAAATTTGGGTAAGTTCGATTTAGAACCTTATGCTGACCAAACCACATTGGAAAAAGATGTGAAAAATGACTCGCTTCAAATGGGATTAATTGTTCCAAATGATTACTTGGAAAACGAGCGAAGTATGAAACCCGTGAAGTGCACAGTAATCTACAACGCGACTGACCTAGGGATTTCCGATCGTGCTGAAAAATACATGGAACTTGTCGAAAAAAATTCGGAAAAAAAACGATACAAGGCGCTTGAATTGGACGAGGAAAAGCTGCAACCCATCGTTACAGAATACAAAAATATCGCCTCGAAAAAAGAGATGATAGGAAAATTGGCTGGAGGAATTTTACCCTATGTATTTATCGCTTTTGGTTTCATTGGCTGCATGTATCCTGCGATTGACTTATTTACGGGTGAGAAAGAAAGAGGGACTATAGAAACCCTTTTGACGACGCCTGTATCTAGAATTCAGATTTTAATTGGCAAAATGGCTGTTGTAGTACTTTCAGGCCTTTTGGCCGCCACCAGTGCTCTTGTTGGGCTTTTCTTTGCTATAAAAGTGATGAGCTTGGAAGGAAACGCTCAAATAATGGATATTGTCCAAAGCATTTTAACACCCGGATTTGTACTTATGCTTTTCTTTTTGCTCTTCCCTTTGACCGTTTTCTTTGCAGGAATTATGGTGCCAATTGCGGTTTATGCGAAAAGTTTTAAAGAAGCGCAGAGCATTATCACTCCTTTGAATATTGCAATGGTCTTACCTGCAATGGTTGGATTGTTCCCCGGAATTGAATTGAACATTGTAACTGCTTGTATCCCTGTGGTCAACATCGTCTTATCAACAAAAGAATTGATAGCCGGCACTCTAGAACCAAGTTTATTATTTCTAAGTTTTGGAATAATGGTAGCATTGGCGATGGTTGCGGTATTTATTTCTTACAAACGCTTCGATAAGGAAACAAACGTGGTTTTGTAGTTTTAAATCTCGTACGAAAAGTTTATTTTTGTTACAGTCCTCTATATTTGAGAACGTTATGAAAATTCGAAAACTCCTGCTCTCTGCACTAATCGTATATGCCTTTCAGGCTCGCGCACAACTGTACTTCCCACCCAATACAGGCACTTGGGATACTTTATCGCCGAGTACATTGAATTGGTGCCCACAAAAAATTCAAAATCTATACGATTATCTAGATTCTACTAACTCTAAGGCCTTCATTGTACTCAAGGACGGGAAAATAGTTCTTGAAAAATACTTCGGCACCTTTACAGAAGATAGTTTACATGTATGGAATTCGGCCGGGAAAACCTTGGTTGGCTTCATGACCGGAATCGCGCAACAAGAAGGATTCCTGAATATTACGGATACCACTTCTAACTATTTAGGAGCTGGCTGGACATCTTTGACGACGCAACAAGAGGAGAAAATCACCATTCGTCATCAATTGAGTATGACGACAGGCATGGATGATGTGACCAACGGCAATTGCACTGATCCGGCTTGCTTGACATATATTGCCGATGCAGGAACAAGATGGTCTTACCACAACGCGCCCTACACCTTGATGAATACGGTGATTTCAAATGCTACTGGACAAAATTTCAATACTTATATTTCTGACGAAATTGGAGCTAGTACGGCAGGAATCAATGGCCTATTCGTAACATTTGGATACAACAAAGTTTTCGTGAGCAAACCGAAAAGCTTTGCCCGTTTCGGACTTTTATTGCTGGCGGAAGGCAACTGGAATGGTACACCACTGCTCAACGATCCGTCTTATTTTACAGATATGACAAACAGTTCACAGAGTATCAATAATTCTTACGGGTATTTGACCTGGTTGAATGGTAAATCAAACTTCATGGTTCCAGGGTTGCAATTTTCGTTTACAGGAAGTATTGTTCCGAGTGCCCCAGCTGATATGTATGCCGCGCTTGGAAAAATTGGATAAATTATTAATGTCGTACCTTCTCAAAACCTAGTGATGATCCGCGTGGGCGATGGTGACGGTGTTAGTTTGGTGGCTTCGCAATACAACGATTCTATTTGGTTAAGAATGAACGATTTGATCTGTACAAACAGCATATCTGAAAATGAAAGTAGTTTAAAATTAGACATCTTTCCAAATCCTAGTACCGGATTATTTACAATACAAGGTCTATTGCATGACGATGAAATCAGAATTACAAATTTACTCGGAAAAATAGTAACTTTTGGTAGAAACAATGAAAGTATTTCGTTGAAAGAGTCTGGTATATATTTTATTGAAATACAAAGAAATAAACAAAAATTCATACAAAAAATAAGTATCCAATAATTATGAGCGACCTACCTGTTTTAGACGTATTTGAACAACGTATTCTCGGTGTTTTACTAGAAAAAAGAAAAAACGACACCTGATTATCACCCCATGACAATCAACGGAATAATGACAGCTTGCAACCAGAAATCTTCCAGAAACCCTGTGATGACGTTGGATGAACAAATGGTTCAAATTGGAATCGATAGTTTGCGAGGAAAAGGATTGGTTAATACCGCGGTTGGTGGCGGAACAAGTACCATCTGAAGAAGTTACAGATGTTGACTTCGAAGAAGTTGAAGAGAAAAAATAAGTAAAGCTTACACTTTACTCAAACAAAAGGGTGCTACAATATGTAGTGCCCTTTTTTTGTGAACTGTTCTGTTCTAAAATAAATTGACTTAATTCTTGAAAATTTTGTGTAGTTGGAATCATTTTTTTGTTTTAATTTTATTCTTTTACAATTTTGAATGTCTGTTTCAAATTCTCACCAACGCTAAACAAATAAATTCCACATAACAAAATTTTTAAACTCAATAAAGACGTTTTCAGAATTCATAGGACCTCATAAAACTATTTTTGGTTCTGTCGCATTAATAATTTTTCGACCATTTTTGATCAAATTCCTTGAATACTCTAAAAGTTAACTCGCATTTTTTCAAAGGATTATGGTTTTTCGTTTTGCGCTAATTATTCTTAAAAGTGTGATTTTTCAGTTAATGCGACAGAACCGTTTATAATCGTTGTATGGATTTAGAATAACTTCGTTTGATCCTTATCTTCGTCGTCGTCTTTCTTTTTAATATCCCATTCAACTGTATTGGAACCTCCCTCAGAATCCGCTTCTTCTGTATCTGTTTGGTCATCCTCGTCATCTTCAGCGTCAGTGGACTTCTCCACGAACTTTTTCTCTGGCTCAGGCCAAGGTTCATTCCCTTCAATAGCATGATTTAAGACGATTTCCTTCACTTTTAACTTCGTCAGCTGATTTCCTTGCGCTTTCATTCCCTTGACATCAATGAAATCCTCTAAGGCTACCTCGGTGTCTGGAAGATTCTTGGTTGCTTTAAGTAATTTATTGTAAATGATTTTTGCAATAGGCTTGTATGCTGTCGAAACAACACTCAATTCACTTCCTTCTGTTTCCGTAATAAAACATACCTTTTTGTCAGTCGTTACTTCACACAAGAAACGTTTGACATAATACATTTCCTTTTCTCCGTCGAAATATACCGCTGAAATTGGTCGAGCTGGATACCATTTCTCGACGTGAATCATGTCCTCGTCAAAATGCAAACCTAGATCGAAAGGAGCCAATCTGTATTCACCCGATTTGTAAATAATCAGAATTTTGTCGTTTCCTTTGAATGCTCCAAGGAACTTTCCACGACCTTCATCGTTCAATCTTCCGACAACGCTATCGTACCAAATTTTTCGTGCAGCAAGAGTCGACCCACCAACCTCTTTTTGCGTGATTTTCTGAACAATTTCTTTTGTAACTCGATTTCCTCCAGACGCTCTTCCTTTGATTAAAAGGTCTCCTAAATCTACATCGAAACGCAGTCGCTTCAAATGCGGACGAGGACGTAAGTGAATGGTTACTATCTCTTTCTCTCCATTCGGATGAACTGAGAAATAGAGCATTTTGGAACCTTTCGCCCCTTTGGTCAAATCGTATTCCGTATCACGAGTAATTGAATTGACATAAAAGCGTTTCATCATGGTCGAACCACCCACTCCATCTTGATACATCAGATGATAAATGGTTCGCTTGTCGCCTTTTTTCCAAACATCGGCATGCACGATTCCCTTGCCGACAAATTTCTTATCTGCGACTTTTGTAATCATCATTTTACCGGATGCGAAGAAAATAATCACATCATCGATTTCAGAACAATCGTTTACCGCATCCACTTTCTTCAAACTATGACCGATGAATCCTTCTTCAAAGTCAACATATAGTTTTTTGTTGGCGATAATTACTTTGGAAGCTGTGATGTTGTCGAAAATCTTAATCTCCGTTTTACGCTCCTTGCCTTCGCCGAAACGTTTTTTCAAATCTTTGAAGTAATCGATAGCATATTCCACCAAATTGGTCAATTTCTCTTTGACCGCCTTCATTTCATCTTCTATCTTCGTGATGTTATCGTTGGCTTTATTCGTATCAAAACGTGTAATTCGAATCATTTGAATCTGCGTCAACTTCATCAAATCTTCGTCCGTAATCTCACGAATTAGTTTCTTTTTGAAAGGCTTGAACTTCTCGTATAAGTATCCGTACAAGGTTTCGCGATCAGAATACAACTTGAAATCGATGTACATTTCTTCTTGAATGAAGATTTTCTCCAAAGTCGAGAAATGCCATTGACGTTCCAATTCATCCAAACGGATTTCCAATTCTCGTTTCAAAAGATAAACTGTTGAATCCGTATTGGACTTCAAAATCTCAGAAACTCCCATAAAACGAGGAGTATCAGCGTCGATTATCGAACTATTGGGCGAGTACGAAACCTCACAATCTGTGAACGCATAAAGCGCATCGATCATTTTATCAGGCGAAACCCCTGGCGCCAATTGAATTTTAATTTCAACTTCTGCTGCGGTATTGTCCTCTATTTTTTTAACCTTTATTTTCCCTTTTTCGTTGGCTTTGATAATACTTTCAATCAATGAACCAGTTGTCGTTCCAAAAGGTATTTCATTGATAATCAGTGTTTTATTGTCTTCTTTTTTAATTCTTGCCCGAATTCGAACCTTTCCTCCTCGTAAACCGTCGTTATAGTTGGATACATCGGCCATCCCTCCCGTTAAGAAATCGGGTATTAATTCGACCTTCTTTCCACGCAAATGGTTGATGGATTGTTCAATTAATTCGATAAAATTGTGTGGTAAAAACTTACAGGCCAATCCAACTGCAATACCTTCAGCTCCTTGTGCCAAAAGCAATGGAAACTTCATCGGTAAGTTCTCTGGTTCCTTGTTTCGTCCATCATAAGAAGACAACCAATTGGTCGTTTTCGGGTTAAAAACAACATGATTGGCAAATTTTGAAAGTCGTGCCTCAATATAACGTGGAGCTGCAGCACCATCACCTGTCAGCGTGTTACCCCAATTTCCTTGCATGTCGATTAGCAATTCTTTCTGACCGAGCTGCACCAAGGCGTCACCAATAGAGGCATCACCATGCGGGTGAAACTTCATGGTATTTCCGATGATATTGGCCACTTTGTTGTAGCGCCCATCATCCATTTCTTTCATGGAATGAAGGATACGTCTTTGAACGGGTTTTAGTCCGTCATACAAGCCTGGAACGGCTCTTTCTAGAATTACGTACGAAGCGTAATCCAAGAACCAATTCTCATACAAACCGCTCAGTGGAACGATTTTATCATCTATTGGACGATCGCCAAGAGAACTATCCTCGGAAGAATTTTCATTCTCTTCGTTATTCTGCTCCTCGTTGTTGTCCAAGTTTTCGCCTTTTTCCTCTTCCGCCATTCTCTAAGAAGCTTTTTCTATAATTTCTGATTCTTCTTCGTCTGCAATATCGCCTTCAACCCGCAAGTTGTCGATGATAAATTCTTGACGAGCTGGAGTATTTTTCCCCATGTAGTACGACAAAATTTCATCTATTGACGCATCTTTGGTCAGCATAACTGGCTCTAAACGAATATCTTCGCCAATGAAATGCTTGAATTCGTCAGGTGAAATCTCCCCCAATCCTTTGAATCGTGTTATCTCCGGGTTTTTACCTAAGGAATCTATCGCGTTTCTGCGTTCTTCGTCCGAGTAACAATAAACCGTTTTCTGTTTGTTTCTTACTCGAAAAAGAGGTGTTTGCAGTACATACACGTGATTTCTCTTCACCAAGTCCGGAAAGAATTGTAAAAAGAAAGTCAACAAGAGCATACGAATATGCATTCCATCAACATCGGCATCGGTTGCGATTACGATTTTGTTGTACCGCAGATTGTCCATATCATCTTCAATGTCCAAAGCGGCTTGAATTAGATTAAACTCTTCGTTTTCATACACGATTTTCTTTGTTAAACCGTAACTATTCAGCGGCTTACCTTTCAAAGAGAAAACAGCTTGCGTATTCACATCTCTTGATTTGGTAATTGATCCACTTGCCGAATCTCCCTCAGTGATAAACAAAGTTGTTTCTTCTGCTTTATCATCTTTTAAATCCGTCAAATGCGTGCGGCAATCGCGTAATTTCTTGTTGTGCAGATTCGATTTTTTCGCTCTATCTCTTGCAATCTTACGAATTCCAGAAAGCTCTTTTCGCTCGCGCTCCGATTGTTTGATTTTCTTCTCAATCGTCTCGGCAACTTTCGGATTCTTGTGCAAGTAATTGTCCAATTTATCCTTTAGGAAATCATTGATAAATGCTCGCATGGACTTTCCCCCTGGTTCAATTTCTTGTGAACCTAATTTCGTTTTCGTTTGCGATTCAAAGACTGGCTCAATCACTTTTACAGCAACCGCAGCAACGATAGATTGACGGATATCTGAAGCCTCATAATTCTTGCCGTAAAAATCCTTGATTACTTTCGCAACTGACTCACGGAAAGCACTATGATGCGTTCCTCCTTGAGTAGTATGTTGGCCATTTACGAAGGAATAATAGTCCTCTCCGTATGTTCTACCATGCGTAAAAGCCACCTCAATATCTTCGTCTTCGATGTGAATAATTGGGTAAAGCGGATCGCCATCCATGTTGTTTTCCAAGAGGTCTTTCAATCCATCTTTCGACTGAAATTTTTGTCCGTTGTAATGAATGGATAAGCCACGATTCAGGTAGCAATAATTCCAAATCATTTTGTCGACATATGCCGTTTTGAAAACGTGTTTTTTGAATATTTCTGTATCGGGAATAAACTCAACGTATGTACCGTTCAGTTCATCTGTTTTTTCATTTTTAGTTTCTTCGAGTAGTTCTCCTCTGGAAAATGTAGCGCCTTTCTTTTCGCCATCACGAACAGCATACACCATGAAGTGACTCGCCAATGCGTTCACCGCCTTGGTACCTACACCATTCAATCCAACTGATTTTTTAAAGGCTTTGGAGTCGTATTTACCTCCAGTATTCATTTTCGAAACAACTTCAACAACTTTTCCGAGTGGAATTCCACGTCCATAATCACGAACAGTTACTTTTCCATCGGCAATTTTAATTTCGACTTTCTTTCCGTTACCCATGACGAACTCATCGATACTATTGTCGACAACTTCTTTGATCAGAATATAGATTCCATCGTCTGCCGCTGCGCCATCACCGAGTTTCCCGATGTACATTCCTGGTCGCAGACGGATGTGCTCCTTCCAATCGAGGGAGCGAATATTGTCTTCTGTATATTGATTTTCTGCCATGTTTAGTCTGTCCTAGTTCGGAACGAACAAATATAACTTGATTTTGAGGCGGTTTGAGGGAAAGTTATCACGACTTTTTCACGATTTAGGGTTGATAATTAACAATCCGCATTACGCGCTCAATTTCGGTATATGCTCCATCGCAAAAGCCATACGAGCTTCAATTGCGTTCTCATCCAAATCTGGATAATCACTAATAATCTGTTCGTTCGTTGCTCCATTCGACTTCAAAGCCAAAATTTCATACACCGCAATACTAGTCCCTGTCAAACAGGGACGTCCAAATCGAATAGCTGGATTCACTTTTATATAATCGCTATAATTCATAACTGTTGGTTTTCATTGTTCATTATTAATTATCAATTATTCATCGACAACTTACATCCTTTACGTTCTACCTATCTAATCTTGCAATATAATTATTTATTCATCATTATTTTGATTATTTATTCATCAAATATAATTAATTTTGTGGAACAGGAGAAAACCCCGCATTGAATATTAGAAAATCTATTGCGCTCTGAATCTTCTTCAAAAGTAGGTCACTACGTTTTGTTTTTAAGTTCAACCATAGCGATTGCTATGCTTTAACTCAGAAAACAACCTATTTAATTGAATATTCAGCACTCATAACGAAGTTCTAATAAACAATTCGGGGTAAAGCAACTTTTTTCGTGCTTTCGATAAACCGAAAAGAGATTCCCCTTTTTCACTTCGGGCAGTAAAATCAATTGGTAAGAAGCAATTTTTAGCAAAACAAGAAAAATATGTACCAAAAAGTTTGAAAATATGGGAAAAGACAGATCAATAGTTCACATGGATTTGGATACCTTTTTTGTCTCCTGTGAACGCATACTCGACAGTCGTTTGAACGGTAAACCGATTATGATAGGCGGAACGAGTGACCGTGGAGTTGTAGCCGCGTGCAGTTACGAAGCGCGAGCTTTCGGTGTTCACTCTGCCATGCCGATGAAAATGGCTCGCGAACGTTGTCCCGAAGCGATTATCATCAAAGGAAACTCGTCGACGTACATGAAATACTCGACCATGGTGACCGATATCATCAAAGAAGATGCGCCGCTCTACGAAAAATCTTCGGTAGATGAATTTTACATCGATTTGACAGGAATGGACAAGTTTTATGGCTGCTTACAATATGCTTCGGAGCTTCGTCAACGCATCATGAAAGAAACGGGATTACCTATTTCTTTTGGGCTTTCGGAAAACAAGACGGTATCAAAAATTGCCACGGGAGAAGCGAAACCGAACAATCAAATCAAAATCGATTACGGCGAAGAGAAACCGTTTTTGGGTCCACTTTCGGTGCGGAAAATCCCTATGGTTGGACTAAAAACCTACCAAAACTTGCGGAATCTAGGCATCAAGAAAATTCACACCATTCAAGACATGCCCATCGACATGATGCAAAGTGCTTTTGGTAAAAACGGGAGTGGAATATGGCGAAAAGCACAAGGAATCGACAATACACCTGTGATTCAACATAACGAACGCAAGTCCATTTCGACCGAGCGCACCTTCGATCACGATACGATAGACATCTTGAAACTCAAGGGAATTCTCGCGGCCATGGCGGAAAATCTCGCTTTTCAACTCCGACGCGGAAAGAAAGTCTGCGCCTGTGTGACGGTCAAAGTCCGCTACTCTGATTTTCAAACGCAAACACTGCAAAGACGACTTCCTTACTCTTCCGCCGATCATGATTTGATTCCGCTCGTCGCTGAATTGTTTGAGCGTTTGTACAACCGCCGTTTACTCGTACGCTTAATTGGCGTGCGCTACAGCGATTTGGTCAACGGTCACCACCAAATGAGTCTCTTCGACGACAAAGCGAACTTCTTCGAACTCTACCAAGCCATGGATAAAATGCGCATTCGCTATGGGGACAGAGCTGTTCTTCGTGCGGTGGGCATGGAAGCTAGGACAATTGGGAGGTGGAATCCTTTTTCAGGGGAGCCGCCACCGTTGTTGGCTAATCGTAGGAGTTAGGTCGCCCTTCGACAGGCTCAGGGCTCGGGAATATCATTAAACTGAGGACTAAGCTTGCAGGTGAAAAACGAGAATCTCAACAGAAATACAAACCAAAACATTGCTCGCCAACTCTCAATACAGTCTAAAATACGGGCTTCTCTCACCAGAAGAAATTGTCCAATGGGCAATAGTTTCCGAGTACAATGATGTGGCGATTATCGATATTAATTCTACTACAGCTGGACTGTCTTATTGTCTTGAAAATAAAAAAGAAAATAAAAAATCAGTTGTTGGGTCGGATGTGCGAAATGGTGTAGATCGATGTTTCGTCGTACTGGCGAAAAATAACCGTGGATTTCATGAGTTGAACGCTTTTATATCGGAGCACATACATGCCAAAAAGAACTTTCCTGAGCAGGCGCCGCACTTTGGAAATTGCTACGTAATCTATCCCTGGGGAAAGGAACCGAAGCGGTTGAAAGAGAATGAATTTATCGGGATTGTCTTGTCGGATTTGAATCGCTTGACGTGGAAAAATAAAACCGGTCTGGATAAGAAAATGCTCCTCTTGCACACAATGACATTTCGGAATAAACGGGATTTTAATACACATCGCTTGCTTCGGGCGGTGGACAACAATTGTCTGCTTTCTCGATTACCAGTAGAAGAACAAGGTTCGCCCGAGGATTTATTTTTGACTAAAAGCGAACTACTAGCACAACTAGGCGACTTCTCCCCGCTTTTGGAACAGACAGAAAAAATACTTAAGAACTGTCGTTTGCACTTCGATTTTGGCGAAGAAGCCGAACCGCAGAACCTGAACACCTACACAGGAAGTAAAAACGAAGATCTAGAACTGCTAAAACAATTGACCTACGAAGGCTTGGCATACCGCTACGCTGACGTGACAGACGCTGTTCTCGATCGAGTAAAAAAGGAAATCGATATCATCGCGCAGAAGGACTATCTCTCCTATTTTCTCATTACTTGGGATTTCACTTCCTACGCTCGATCGAAGGATTATTTTTATGTGGGTCGAGGAAGCGGTGCCAACAGTATAGTCGCGTATTTGCTTCGGATAACGGATGTTGACCCGCTGGAATTGGACTTATACTTTGAACGTTTCATCAATTTGTATCGGAAAAATCCGCCCGATTTCGACATCGATTTTTCCTGGAAAGACCGGGAAGATGTGACGCAATATCTCTTCAATCGCTACCCGAATGCTGCTTTGCTGTGCACCTACAACACCTTTCAATACAAAGCAACGGTGCGTGAATTGGGAAAAGTGTTTGGTTTACCGAAATCGGAAATAGATGTATTGAGCAAAGGGCGATTTGATGTAGCGAAACTCGATAACCTTTCGATTCTCGTTTTGAAATACGCCAAACAAATCGAAGGACTTCCCTCCCATCTCAGTGTCCACGCGGGTGGAATCGTGATTAGCGAAAAACCGATTACTTGGTATTCCGCCACATTTTTGCCTCCGAAAGGATATCCAACAACCCAATTTTCTATGCTCGAAGCGGAAGACGTGGGACTTTTCAAGTTTGATGTGCTCAGTCAGCGAGGATTGGCGAAAATTCACGATTGCTTGCAAATTGTCGAGTACAATCAACCGGATAATCCAGCGCACGACATTCACGATTTGGCGCATTTCAAACAAGACGAAAAAATAAAACACATCCTTCGCAACGCACAAGCACTCGGTTGTTTCTACGTAGAATCGCCCGCTATGCGGATGTTGCTGCAGAAATTACAGGTCGATGACTACTTGACTTTGGTGGCGGCAAGTTCGATTATTCGTCCCGGCGTTTCCCATTCCGGCATGATGCGCGAGTACATTTTGCGGCATCGTTTCCCCGAAAAAAGGAAAAATGCGCATCCCGTGATGATGGAAATCATGCCTGATACCTATGGCGTAATGGTATACCAAGAAGATGTTATCAAAGTGGCGCATTACTTCGCTGGTTTGGATTTGGGCGAAGCAGACGTACTCCGAAGAGGCATGTCGGGCAAGTTTCGCTCGCGGGCAGAATTCACCAAAGTGGAAGAAATCTACTTCAAAAATTGCTTTGCGAAAGGTCACCCCGAAGAATTGGCCAAAGAGGTTTGGCGACAGATAGAAAGCTTTGCGGGTTACGCATTTTCGAAGGGTCATTCGGCTTCGTATGCGGTGGAAAGTTACCAGAGTTTGTATTTGAAAGCGCATTATCCACTGGAATACATGGTGGCGACAATCAATAATTTTGGTGGATATTACCGGACGGAAATTTACGTGCACGAAGCGCGAATGCTGGGTGCAACGATAGAATCGCCGAACATAAACGAAGGCGAATACGAATGTATAATCATCGGGAAACGGCTGATTTTAGGCTTTAACCTTGTGCAAAGTGCGGAGAGCAAAATCCTCTACAAAATCTATAACGAAAGAGATTTGAATGGCAAATACAGTTCTTTTGAAAATCTGACAAGTCGTTGCTACATTCCTCTGGAACAGCTGTTGCTCATCATTCGTGTGGATGCTTTACGCGATTTTCCTGAGGACAGAAAAAGCTTATTATGGAAGGCACACTTGTACCACAACAAAACGAAAGACAAGGAACCAGAGCCCGAACTTTTCCCTTTGGAGCGAAAGAAATGCAACTTACCGAAGTTGAATGACAGTGAATTAGAACGCGCTTTTGAACAAATGGAATTGCTGGGTTTTCCGCTTTGCAACCCATTTGATTTGCTTCCAAAAGCTTTACCAAAACACACTCTATCCATTGATATACCTAAAAAGATTGGAACACATGTGACATGCTACGGCTACCTAGTTGCTTTAAAACAATCGAAGACAGTTCGGGGCGATTATATGTATTTCGGCAATTTCATCGATATAGAAGGAAGGATTTTGGATTCTGTTCACTTCCCAGAAACTGCCAATCGTTACGGCTTTAGTGGGAAAGGAATTTATGAAATAACTGGAATCGTTTCTGAAGAATTTAGTCATTTCGTTATTGAAGTTGGCTACATGCAGAAAATCAATTTTATAGGAGATGTGCGGTACGAAGATTAGTCAATTGCAAATGGATGAATTACGAATTACGAATGTGCCAATTGATAAGAAAATTATATCTTTGAATCACAATTTCCCGCCCACGTGACGAAATTGGTAGACGTGCACGCTTGAGGGGCGTGTGCCTTCGGGTGTGCTGGTTCGAATCCAGTCGTGGGCACTTTTAACAAAGCCAAACAGTTGATAAATAACTGTTTGGCTTTGTTAATGTGCAACGGTCGTGTAATATCTTTAATAAATGAAGGGTTTTCATTAGCCTTTTGATAGTGGGTTCTATCGCATCTGTTTATTTTTTTGCTTTTCTTTATTAAAAATGGAACCAGATAAATAATTAAAGTGCTGATTTTTAATTTATTTTGCAACATTTGAGTTTTATCAGTTTAAATCACTTAAATTTGGTAGATCCGACAAACCCTGTTTGGCCTCTAAATAGGTGTCATAAGAACTGGATATATCGAAATATTCACCCCCATCTACTTTATATTTCAATACCGAATAAAAATATAATAACTCGACATTGGAGGGATCTTTTTCTATTTTTTTGGATAATTTTTTTTCTGCCTTTTTATAAGATCCCTTTTCTATTAGATTACTATAGTTCTGAGCATTAAGCTGAAAAAAAACAAGAACGAAAAAAATTAGAACATAAAACCTCATATTCTTTCTTTAAATTTTATCACTCTTGTCTTCACTTCCTCTTTATCCCTCATTAAATAGGGTCTATACAGTCCAAAATTGAACTTTAAGGTGGTACCAAATTGGATCATTGGCACGGGCGCCTCAAAATCAGTAAGTAATCTGGAATTAAACCCTAAGCTTAAGTATTTCATAGGAATAAAAAAAGATGCGCTGAATGAATAATGAGTAGGCAAAGTACTTGAGGAATAAGAAAGTATCCCAAAATCAAAACCGATACATTTTCTAATCAAAAAACTAAGCTGTGTATTTAGAAAAGGTGAAGCTCGAACTATGGAATCATTTGGCATTAATCTGTAGGTTGTATCTCGATACTCCAATTTTAATCCAACCTGAGAGTAACTGAACATAGGTTTAGAAGAATATAAATCCTTTGATTTAATTCCAATTTTCGCGTAAAGGGCAAGGCCATATATGGGATACAAATTAGAAAGTGAATTTAACTCCTTGGCGGAAACTTCTTGAGAAAAAATTCCAAATGAAGGCTCAACAGAAAGAATAGTCGATTTTAGGTTTAAAAATTCTTTTTTCTCATATCTATAAATCTTTTTATCCACATAGGTTTCCAAATTATTAATGTCTTCTTTAAATGGATAATAAGCCTTTAGAACTTTGGTTTTTTGAACAGCATCTTTGAATTTTTTGTTAAATACATCCGACCTCACTAACTTAATTTCAATTGGTAGTATATATCCGTCACATCTATTCTTTAAAAGTTCATAAGAGCTTTTATTTCCTTCTGAATATTTCTCTAATTCAATAAGTAATTCTCTCAGTTGAGCCGTATTTTTATCTCTATATTTTAAAAGTCCCTCTAATTTCTCTGCAATTTCAAAAAACGTCTCTTCCGAGTTTTGACAAATAGACAAAAATGGAATAAAGATAAAGGCTATTAAAAAGGTTGTTTTTCTCATATTAAAGAAATTGTGATGTAATATATTTATTATGTATTCTCCAACTCTATATAATTAAAAGCTAGAGATTTTTTACTAAAAATCGTGCAAAAACTAACAACTATTCCGAATATTCAAATTGATTTTTCATATGTTAATTACAAATTTAAAAGTTTTGCATTTAAGTATGCATAACGATTTGGAACTTGGCGACGCGAAGGAATCAGAAGCACAAATGTTCAATTTAACAATTTTGCACTGATTTTGCCAAACCTTTGTTGACAGCGGAACTTTCTTAATTTATTATTTTAATTCTTGATTTATGCACATATCCTTTTATGTTTGATTGAGTATTTACTACCCACCAATTATTGTCTGAACTTGGGAACACCTCATAATGTTCGCCTTCAAATAATCTATCAATTATTTTAGCATTCGTACTCATTCCATTTCTAACATTTGTATACCCGTCAGGGTCTTGAATAATTGCAATGTATTTTTTATTTGTTTGTTGTTCTACTTTGGGTTCATTACTTTTTTCAATTGTTGATTTTAAATCTTTCTCTTTTAGATTTAATTCCTGCTCTTTTAACTCTAAATCTTTCTTTTTGTCAGATAATAGAAGGTCTTCCTTTTGTTTTAATTCTTTTTCTCTCAATTCTAATTCTCTTTCTTTTAAAGAATCATTTGAGTTTTCGCAAGAAGTATAAACTAAACTTGCAATTGTTAGAATGATTATTACTTTTTTCATTTTACTAAATTAAATTTAACTTTTTTCATTCTCATTTGGTTTTCAGTATCTCCCTTTTTTTTAAAGTGAGTTCTAATCTTCACTTTTATTTTGTTTTAAGCTCTATAGGAGTTGTAAGTTGGCTTTGTCGCAACTAATTTAACTAAAATATTTATTTAGCTACATTTAGATCAAAAAAACATGTTCAAGCACCAATAGCGTCCTAAACGTTTAAAAAATAAGAGGGAATATTTCGTATCTCAAATTATCTTTTGGGTTGGATAACAAAAAAACTCCCGGTTCTGTCGCATTAATTAAAAAATCACTATTTTAAGTCTAATTCATACA
>ERZ1047472.405-NODE-405-length-39694-cov-15.061127_pt1 | contig 39694 bp, 30 predicted proteins | sample MGYA00383095_ERZ1047472 | MGnify/ENA primary metagenome ERZ1047472 (study PRJEB29581, sample SAMEA5548365) | metagenome | biome: marine; feature: coastal; material: water | depth 1 m | study: Short-term variability in the microbial, nano- and picoplankton... | reverse complement strand
TACTGAACCCTCAGTAATCCAAAGCCTTTATCTCAACGATAAAGGCTTTTTTTATTAGGTACTATCAGATTCAGAAATACAACAAATAGAAAAAGTCTTGGGAATGTCGTTTTGAGGTTTTCTGGAAAGGTAATAGAAGAAAGGTTGGGCTATTGGAATCGTTTCTAATACAACAAATCGCGACGGTTTACTTTTGTAGAATAGCGCTGAGCGGTCAAAATTTCATGGCTATTTTTGCACTAAAGACTCTGCTAGTCATAAAGTTTGGAATGCCGTAAATTTGTTTGCTATAAGCATCACGAACCCATGTATTTGTATTCGAGTTCTGAATATCAAAGAGATTGAAGATTTCAATACCCACATTCAATTCTTTAAAATATCCAAGGAATCCACGATCGAATTTTTTCTTTTCTCCAACGAGTATATAAGAGAAACCGATGTCGGCTCTTTTGTAGGAGCTCAAACGACTTTGGTATTTGTAGGGATCGTTATAGGAAGGGCTTCCTCCTGGCAGTCCAGAGTTGTATACCAAATTTAAATAGACTTTAAAATCTGGAATGCTCGGTACATAATCTTGAAATAAAATTCCCAATTTAAATCGTTGGTCTGTTGGACGTGCAATGTTGCCACGATTGTTAATGTTTTCGGACGTTTTTAAAAAACCAACACTTACCCAGCTCTCGTTTCCTGGAACAAATTCTCCATTCAATCGGACATCAAGACCACTTGCAGTTGCGGTAGTAACATTGTCTGCTCTGTAACGAATTCTAACGTTGTCTACTGTATAGGCATTTACGTCTGATAAATTTTTGAAATAAGCTTCGGTAGTCAATTTAAAAGGCCGCTGCCATAGTTGAAAGCTGTATTCGTTGCCTAATACAAAATGGAAAGACTCTTGGGCCTTTACCTTCGGATTGATTTTACCTGAATAATTTTTGAGCTCTCTGTAAGAGGGAGGTTGATGGTACCAACCTCCAGACAGTCGAAAGAGCATGTCTTTTTCCCAATTAGGTTTGAGAGAAATTTGCCCTCTAGGACTCAATGTTTTTTGATTTTCTGAAGTAAACCCTTCGGAGATGATATTCCAGAAGTGAGCGCGAACTCCTAGATTCAACCAAACATCATTTTCCTTCCAGGTGGTTCTTTTGCTCCATTGGAAAAAACCACTCACCCTATGGATAGATACATCGTTGTTTTCGCGTATTGATTGATAAGGTTCTATTGGTCCTGAGTAAGGTACTCTCGGCTCAATATTTGATGGGGAATGACTGGGGGGGCGGATAGCAAATCCAGTAGAATCAATTACTTCCCATTCATTGATGCTTTCTTTTATATTTTCTTTTTGAATTTTAATTCCCATTTCATAATGGTTGTCACCTTCTTTTGAGGATACTTGCAATTTTACATTTTTGATGAGCGCGTCGAGCTCGTTTCGAGCATGATTGATTTGTCCTCCAATACCACGACTGAATTCTTTTTCTCCAAAATCTTCAGACGTTTGATCTGTGTCAATTTTATTCAAAGAGTAAGCACCAATAATATCAAAAAACTCTTCCTCCTGAGTATTGTATGCAGAGGCGGTAATCTTAATTTCTATGTGATCCGAATGAACGTAGTTTGCATTGAAGGCTCCAAAATAGGTGTTGAATTGATCGTTTTCGTTTCCTTGGTAAAAAACTGTAAGTTCAATTGGATTCGTCAATGTCCCGAACTGAGTTCTTCTTGTGAGTGGTTGGTAGTTGTATTTGTTTATGGATAGGTTTCCTAAGAAGTCGATGCTCCATTTTTTATCAAGTTGGTAGGATAAAAAGGTTTGAATGTCTGCAAAAACAGGTTTGTAATTTGTTTCGGTATCTTTGGTGTCTACGAGTAATTGGTTGTCTCTATAACGAACACTTGTTATAGCAGACAATTTATCTTGTAAAAAGCTGCCCTCATGCGTAATACTACCTCCTAAAAGACTAAGATTGACGTGTGTGGCAGTTTCTTTTGGTTTTCGATAGGTGATACTTAATACGGAGGATAATTTGTCTCCATACTTTGCCTGAAAACCACCCGCAGAAAAATCAATGTCCTGCGTCATTTCAATATTTAAAAAACTGAGACCCTCTTGTTGTCCTGAGCGTACCAAAAAGGGGCGATACACTTCTATGCCGTTTACATAGACTAGATTTTCATCAAAATTACCTCCTCGAACGTTGTATTGCGTGCTCAATTCATTGTTGTTATTAACTCCTGCAAAGGTCATTAATAAGTTTTCGATACCCGCTGTTGGCCCAGGTATGTTTTTTACTTTCCGAGCTTTGATATTGGTGATTCCTTGGGACGCTTTGCGGTAGTCTTGAATGGTCACTTCGTCAATTTCCTCTGTTTTCAGACTCATGAATGGTGAATAGCGAAACGTTCTGTTTTTGGGAACTTTTATTCTTTTGTACAGATGGTTATAGGAAACATGACTGAAGGTCAATACAATTTCTTCCTTGGCAGGGATGTTTAAAAAGTATTCTCCCTTGGAATTGGTTGTAGTCCCGTTTGCGTCGTCATAACGTATGCTCACTCCTTGAACTGCATTCCGTTGGTTGTTTCTAACCGTTCCTTTGATGTATGCTTTTTGTCCAATCAAATATTGACTTGTGAAAAGAAGAAAAAACAGGAAACTATATTTTTGCAAGAAATAGATATTTAAAGATTAGTTTGTGTAAAATAACGCAGAATACAAAGATGTATTGCCAACATTGTCTTCTGCGACAAAGGTAAAGGAATGTTTTCCTTTACTTAATATTTTGTCAGACAGGTCATGGATAAAGATATGTGTTTTTGGGTTGTATTCCATGAGTATCCATTGGCCGTCAATTTCTCCGCGATAGGATTTTATTCCCGAAAGTTTGTCCACACTGCGAATACTGAGCTCCTTGAAATTTTTTATGTTCTGATTGGGGTAAAAGTTGCAATTGTAGATGTTCGGACCCTTCCAGTCCTGATACAATTGATAAGTTCCTAGAGATTTTGTTTCGGTACTAAAAATACTGTCTGTTTTTTTTGTAGTACAATAATTGAAATACTTGTCTTTTGCCACCGCAGCGATATAGGTTTTTTTTCGAATTGAGTCCGGGATATTTCGAACGTTGAAGCGTATTTCAAAATCTCTTCTCATTGGGACAGAGGGTTCGTGGATTTTAAATTTATCTTCTTCTTTTTCAAAATGAAGGTAAAAGTTATTGTAACAACTGTTTTTTGGAAAAAGAACCTCGACTTCTTTTGTCTTGAGTTTGTATGATTGGTCGGCTCGAATAAGATGTTCGGTTGTCTTCGGGGACGGGGTTATTCGTGGTATTGTTTTTTTACCTTGAATTGGAATTTTGATGTTGGATGTGTTTCCTGCAAAATCACTTATTGTGATTTCGATGGCATAAGAAATGCTGTCTTCGATGAATAGGTATCCTTTTTCATTGGTGCTCTTATAAATACTCAAATTACTTTTTGGATGAATATATGTCTTTTGGTATTTTTTTTTATGACGGTAATGATAAGGGTAGTCTATCAGTAAATTGATGTATTTTGATTCAGCAAAGGAAAACGTTTCCATTTTGTGTGCATAAAAAGTTTTACCGTTGACACACATCTCTACTTTGTAAACCCCATTTTTATTGAGAGCAGCGTCTTGTTGATCGAAAGTATGGATGGAAAAGCCAATGGTTCCATAAGCCTCAATAGGTGGACAATAATAGGTTCCTTTTCCTTTTTCTTTGAGTTGAAGAGGAATGGATACACCGCTTGAATTTACGTGAGAACTATCGTTTAGAACCATTGCTCTTAGACCTGCAATGACTGGTTTTCTATGATCAGATGGATGCAGGCCAAAATGCATTGGATTGATGATTTTTTCGGTTTTTGTGTCTCGGATTTCAAAGTGAAGGTGAGGAGCGGATGAGCTTCCTGAATTTCCTGAATAACCAATCACTTCGTTTTTTTCGACGGCTAAGAGGTTTTTTTTTGGAAAGAGTTGAATTTCATAGGATTCATTTTGGTACTGGTTTTTCTTTAGAAAAGAGTCAATTTTTTGATTGAAATTTTTCATGTGAGCGTACACGGTGGTATATCCATTTGGGTGTGTAACGTAAATCACTTTTCCATAGCCAAATAAAGAAACTTTTATTCTGGATACATAGCCCTTTGCTGCTGCATATACAGGTAACCCTTCCATATTTTGTGTTTTAAAATCGACTCCAGAGTGAAAATGAGAAGTCCTCAATTCACCAAATGTTCCTGCCAACACCATAGGGATTTTTAGAGGAGGATTGAAGTAATCCTCAGGGTAGATATTTTGTCCAAAAACGACGGACATCCCTGTCAGTAAGCAAGAAATAAAAAGGGTTGTTTTTTTCAATTTTTTTGATTTGAAAGCTAAAATAAGAATATTTATGTAGTTTTTACAGAGAATCTAAAATTTGAACAAGGCCTTCTATTCTTGGAAAAGATATTCTCAAATAACTGCTGAAATTGTTGTATTTTAACTTTGGAATGTTAACTTTGTAATACTAGTTTTTGTAATTAAGTGTGAATGAGTGATTTTTTGGAAACGATTGGTTTGCTGGAAAGTAAGTTCAACGATCTTGTAGAGCGGTATTTGTTTTTAAAGGAGGAAAATGATATTTTATTGACAAATATTGAAAAAGCCCAACTAAAAACAGCATTGATAGAAGAAGAGTTGACTCAAGAACGTGAAAAGTACAGATTGTTAAAAATTGCAAAAACTATTGATGGCGGTAAGGAAAATAGTAAAGAAACCAAACTAAAAATAAATGCTTTGATTCGTGAAATTGACAAATGTATAGTCAAGCTCGATCAATAAAGTTCTTTAAATAATGGCAGATAAGTTCAAAATAAAAGTAGTTATTGGAGGTCGAACTTACCCTTTGCACGTAAATAGCGAAGTAGAGGAAGAAGGTACCCGAAAAGCTGCCGAAAAAATCAATTCGTTGATTTCGAAATTTGAACAGAATTATGCAGTAAGTGACAAGCAAGATGTTTTGGCGATGTGTGCCTTGCAATTTGCTTCGAAATTAGAAATTATGTCTGTTGTTAAGAATGGAGAGCTTTCAAAAGCAGAAGATAAATTGAACCAAATACATCTCTTGTTAGATTCCTGTTTGGATTGATATTTTTTATTAGAAAACAGTACTGCCTACATTGGTTAATGTTTGATAAACTCAACGCGATTCCATTAAAAAGGATGAGTCTTGTTAGTAAAAGCGTGCCGATTTCTTCGGATTTTTGAGCTAACAGTTAGTCCTAAACTTGTTTATTGGGAGTTTATATAAACCAACTAATGTAGGTTTTTTATATATATAATTTGATACACATGGAAACAACCACAATAATAAATATAGCAATTGGCAGTGTCTTAGGACTTGTCATTGGATTGATAATCACAAAGATACTCAACAAAAAGAGGGGCTCAGAAATTGTAAGGAATGCAAAGCGAACGGCTTCGAGTCGTGTCAAAGCAGCGCACAAGGAGGCGGATGCGATCAAGAAAGATAAAATCTTACAAGCAAAGGAGCGTTTTATCGAATTGAAATCAGAGCATGAAAAAGTAATTCTAGCACGAGAAAAAAAGATTTCTGACGTAGAAAAAAGATTGAGAGATAAAGAATCTCAATTGTCTTCTACATTGGATAAGAATAAGAAGCTAAACAAAAACTTGGAGACGAAAGAGTCGGATTTCGAGCATCGATTGGAGTTGTTAGAAAAAAAACAACAAGAAGTCGAAAAGGTTCACAAAAGACAAGTGGAACAATTGGAAGTAATTTCTGGGGTTTCTGCAGAAGAAGCCAAAGAACAATTGGTAAGTTCTTTAAAAGAGGAAGCCAAGTCAGATGCGATGTCTTATATCCAAGACATCATGGAGGAGGCGAAGTTGACTGCTGAACAGGATGCAAGAAAAATTATTTTAAACACGATACAACGAGTGGGCGTAGAACAGTCTATTGAAAATTGTGTGTCTGTGTTTAATTTGGAATCCGACGATGTGAAAGGACGTATCATTGGTCGCGAAGGGAGAAACATTAGAGCTTTGGAAGCAGCAACTGGTGTTGAAATTATTGTAGACGATACTCCTGAGGCCATTATTCTCTCTTGTTTTGACCCAGTACGCAGGGAAGTAGCGCGTTTGTCTATGCACAAATTGGTGACAGATGGTCGTATTCATCCGGCGAGAGTGGAAGAAGTTGTAAATAAAACAGAAAAACAAATCAATCAAGAGATTGTTGAAGTTGGAAAACGTACTGTTGTGGATTTAGGAATTCACGGTTTGCATCCAGAATTGATAAAAACTGTAGGACGTATGAAATTCCGCTCTTCTTACGGTCAGAATCTATTGCAACACTCCAGAGAAGTAGCAAATTTGTGTGGGATTATGGCAGTGGAACTGGGATTGAATGCCAAAGTAGCAAAGAGAGCAGGTCTTTTGCATGACATCGGAAAAGTTCCGGATACGGAAACAGAATTGCCTCATGCTTTACTAGGAATGCAATGGGCTGAAAAGTATGGAGAAAAGCCAGATGTATGCAATGCTATTGGTGCGCACCACGATGAAATTGAAATGAAATCCTTGTATGCACCGATCGTCCAAGTTTGTGATGCTATTTCAGGAGCAAGACCAGGGGCAAGAAGACAGGTTTTAGATTCTTATATTCAAAGATTGAAAGATTTGGAAGACTTGGCCTTCGGGTTCACAGGAGTTCAAAAGGCCTATGCCATACAGGCCGGTAGAGAATTGCGCGTACTTGTAGAGAGTGCTAAAGTAAATGATGACAAGGCTGCAGAATTGTCTTTTAGTATATCACAGAAAATTCAGAATGATATGACGTATCCTGGACAAGTAAAGGTGACAGTTATACGTGAAACGCGTGCTGTCAATGTAGCGAAATAGGTAAAATAAAAAAGAGATCAAAACTGTCTGAAAATTAGTTTTCTAGGCAGTTTTTTTATGTTCGTTTGTGAAGTATAGAGGGGCTGTATATTTGGAGTTCACTGTTTCACGTTGTCATCACGCTTTTAAGAAGCTTCTTCCGTTTTGCTAGAAGCACCTACCAATTGCTCGATAGTACGGAGTTCCTCTTCAGTAAAAGACCGGTATTTTCCGGGTTTGAGCTTGTCGAGATAAATATTCATGATACGCGTTCTTTTCAAACTCTGAACTTCATAACCTAGGTAATTACACATGCGTCTGATTTGTCGGTTCAAACCTTGCGTTAGGATGATTCTAAAGGTGTAATCATTTATTTTTTCAACTTTACAAGTATCTGTTATGGTGTCTAAAATAGGGATACCATTTCCCATTTTTTTGAGGAACGCTTCTGAGATTTTTCTATCAACGTTCACAATATATTCTTTTTCGTGGTTGTTTTTGGAACGTAATATTTTATTCACAATATCTCCGTCATTCGTCAAAAAAATAAGACCTTCACTCGGTTTGTCAAGTCGCCCAATCGGAAAAATACGTTCTGGATAGTTTACATAACTGATAATATTTCCTCTGATTTTTGTATCCGTGGTGCAGGTAATTCCAATTGGTTTGTGGAAGGCCAAATAAATAGGCTTCACTTCCTTGGTAATGACTTGCTCGTTGACCGTAATCGTGTCATTTTTGGTTACTTTTACCCCCAATCCAGCGGTTTCTCCGTTGACTTTGACTTTTCCATTTTCAATGAGTTTATCGGCAGCTCTTCGGGAACAATATCCGGTCTCAGAAATCGCCTTGTTCAATCTTTTGGTCTCTACCATTTATAGATTTTTGTTTTTCAGGTATACTTGTTCAATAATCAAAATTAACAATTAGAATTTGAGTCTGCAAGAGATTCAATTTGTTTTTGAATCTGCTCATAGAACTATTTTTTTGAAAATAAAATAAGAGCTGAGAATAATTTGTAAGATTGTTGTTTGTGTAAATAATATCAATCCCATAGGTTGTGAATTTTTATAAAACAAATGATTTTGAGAAAATAAAACGTGTTATTTGTAATAATTATTTAACTTTGCGCTTTTAATACAAAATGGATCACAAAAAACGACTTGGTTTAAGAATATCCTCATTATTGCTAATGATAGCTTTGATGATGCCTTCTGTCGTTAAGTTGGTACACATGTGCGAAGATCACGAACACATTGTTTGTAATGACCAAAGCACTCATTTGCATAAAACAGAAAGCAAATGTGATACCTGTAGTTTTCACTTGGCAAGTTTTAGCAATGATCTGACAGAGTTTCCTGAATTGTTTGTCCCAAGTGTCCATTTAAAATTAAAAGTAAGCTTTGCTTCTCAGCAGTATTGTTTTTTTAAAAAAACAAACACAAGGCTTCGGGCGCCCCCTATTTTTTCTTAATCAATAAACACTATTTAGAATGTTAATTAAGAATATATATGCGCGCGTATACATTTGTGATATTGCTTTTCTGCAGTATTGCCTCTATTTCACAAAATTGTAACAGTACACTTTTTGGGTCTGTTGTGGATCTTCATGATGGGTCGAACCTAGCAGGGGCGGTACTTATAGTTGAGAGTACTGAACAAGTTGTTGTTACTGACCTTGCCGGAAAATTTACAATTCCAAATCTTTGCAATGATAAATATTTGATTCAAGTATCTCATGCGGAATGTCGTACTATTGGTTTTGTAGTGGAAGTAAAGGGAGATACAAGCAAGGCCTTCAAGCTGGAGCATCATTTAGAGGAATTGAACCAAGTCATTGTTTCTGGGAAAGCATACAAAAGTACCACCAAAACCATTTTTGAAAACACCTTGTCAAAATCAGATTTGGAACGTTTTAGTAGCGGATCCATCGGAGACGCTTTGAATAGTTTGAGTGGAGTATCTTCTTTAAATACTGGAAATTTGGTTGTGAAGCCAATGATCAATGGATTGCACAGTAGTCGTGTGGTACTCATCAACAATGGAGTTCGTGTTCAAGATCAAGAATGGGGAGCAGAGCATGCTCCAAACATAGATATCAATTCAGTAGGAAATTTGACTTTGATAAAAGGCGCCGGAGCATTGCAATATGGTGGAGATGCTATTGGAGGATTGATTGTCGCAGAAGCCACGAAAGTACCTGTAAAAGATAGTATCTATGGAAAATTTTCCTCAACGGCAGTATCAAATGGACGTGGAGTTTCCATGAATTCCCAATTGACAAAAAGTTACCAGAGTGGCTGGTATACTACTGTGCAGGGAACATTGAAACGTTTTGGTGATTTTGAAGCACCAGCGTATGTATTGAGTAATACAGGGAGTTTTGAACGCAACGCTTCCTTGCAATTCGGTCTCAATAAGTTCAATCATGGTTTTGAAGTTTACTATTCTATTTACAGGAATAAAATGGGAATTTTAAGAGCTTCTCACATGGGAGGATCGGAGGATCTATTCAGAGCTTTGCAAAGCGATAAACCTTTAGTAATAAATAATTTTACCTACGATATTAATACACCAAAACAAGATGTCACACATCATTTGGCTCGTGTAAAAGGGTTTAGAAAGTTCCATGATTTTGGGAAATTGAGCATTCAATATGACTATCAGCGTAACAAACGATTGGAGTTTGATATCAGACGTGGCGAGGATAAGGACGATGCCTCGCTAGATTTGCAATTGGATACGCACAGTGTGATGTTGGATTTAGATGCTCGATTGAATGACGCTACAAATGTAAAGAGTGGTGTTATGGCCAGGTATCAAAACAATTTTGCTGATCCTGATACGGGATTCCTAAGACTGATTCCTGATTATAACAAATACGATTTGGGCCTTTATGGTATTGCAACATACAAATGGAGTGATAATTGGCTTTTGGAAGCTGGAGGACGCTTTGATTTTGTTCATATGAACGCTTTTAAATTTTATCGGAACTCTTTTTGGGAATCGCGTAATTACGACAAACTCTTCCCTGAAATTGTGATACCTGAAACGGTGGATGGGCAATTTAATTCTCAGGTTTTGACCAATCCGAAATTTGATTTTTACAATATTTCTGCAACCATAGGTGTCGTCTATTCTTCGGGAGCAGGTTCTAAGTTTTTATTGAACTATTCATTGGCATCCCGCGCACCCAATCCTTCGGAACTATTTAGTGAAGGCTTGCATCATTCCGCATCTCGTATAGAATTGGGTGATTTAAGATTTAAATCAGAAATTGATTCTAAATTTACATTGACCTTTCAACAAGAAAATGAAAAATGGAGCTTTTATATAAGTCCATTTATAAATACCATCAACGATTTTATCCTAATAGAGCCCATCGGGATTCAGAAGGATCTAAGAGGTAGTTTTCAGGTATGGGAATACAGACAGACAGAAGCACAACTTTTAGGTTTGGACATGGACGCTTCTTATGTTTTTTCTGAAAAATTAAGATTCCAGCATCAATTTTCATGGGTAAGAGGGTACGACCGCACAAGGAAAGAGCCCTTGATAAATATGCCTCCTGTAAATACCAAGAACGAGCTTGTGTATCAAAATAAAAGCTTCTCTAATTTAAGGTTGGCAGTACAAAGTGAATATGTATTCCGTCAAAATGAATATCCCGATAATGATTTTCAAGTATTTATTCCAGGATTGGGTGCTACAAAAGAAGTTGCTATAAGTGCAACACCTGATGCCTATCATTTACTCAATTTCAAATCGAGTATGGATTTTCGAATCAATAAAAAATCAAAAGTAAAAATAGGTATCGTTGTCACTAACTTGTTGAACACAACCTACCGAAATAACCTGAATCGTCTGCGCTATTACGCCGACGATTTAGGAAGAAACGTTTTATTAAATGTCAAATTCAATTATTAATCTTTAAATTCAAAAAAAAAATGAAAAATTTAAAAATTTTAGCAACAGTAATTTTAGCAACTCTATCGTTCGCATCTTGTTCAAATGACGATGATTTGCCTGAAGTTATCCATGAGGAAGAAATAATAACAACCATGACTGTTACTCTTGTGCCAGATAATGACGGAACTTCTACTGTTACCTTGAAGACGCAAGATTTGGATGGGGATGGTCCGGATGAGCCCACTATTGAAGTTATTGGAAAGTTAGTTACTGGTGTCACTTACAACGGGACTATTTTGTTGGAAAACGAAACAGAAAATCCAGCCGAAAATATTACGGAAGAAGTGGAAGAAGAAAGCTTGGATCATCAATTTTTCTTCACGATAGGTGATGGCTTAGACGTAACCATTGCATATAGTAATTTTGACAGTGCAGACAATCCTTTGGGGACAGCGTTTACATTGACTGCTGGTGATGCGAGTTCAGGACTACTAACATTTACGTTGCGTCACGAACCGACAAAACCTAATACAGGTCTTGACGATGCGGGTGGTGAAACAGACATTCAAGAAAGTTTTGAAATCGTAGTAGAATAATTGTTATTCTTTGCCATATCGCAAACCAAATGCCCTTTATGATTCTTCATAAAGGGTATTTTATTTTAGAATTCTTTAGGAAATGTCAAAGGGAAAAGCATCCTTTACTTTTATTGCTTCAGCGTCTTAAAAATTAATTCGTGATGTTCACACGCGCCATTATCGGATAATGATCCGAATAATTTACGGGGTAGGATTTGAAATTATTTATGGTGATGCTTTCATCTACCAAGATAAAATCAATTCTCATAGGAAAAAAATAATCGAAAGTTTTTCCGAATCCACTGCCGGCATTGATAAAAGCATCTTCTTTATCGGTTGCCAGTTTTCGGTAAACCCAAGAGAAAGCATTGTTGTTAAAATCGCCCGTAATAATGGTCTTGTAAGGACAGGATTTTACATGTTGTTCAATCATCGAGGTTTGTACTGCTTGCTTTTTGAAAAAGACACTCAGTTTTTTCAGTAATTTTTCGGAATTTTTTTCTCCAAAATTTTCTGCGTTTTTATCAATGCTGAAAGATTGTAGATGTACATTGTAGATTCGTAAAGTATCTTGATTTTTGAGAACATCGATAAAAATAGCATTGTTTCCAGAATCTTGAAAGCCTAAAGATCCTTGGTTTGTAATTTTATAATTGGAATAGAGGGCCTGATAAGCCTTGCTTCCTGGGTTTTTTTCAAGGTATTGGTAAGGGTAATGAATCGCAGTCTTTTTTTCAGGATAAAATTCTTGTATGGCTAAGATATCCGGATCTTTTTCCTTTATAAAATCATAGATTTTATAATTCAAGCTGTCTTTGGTCGACCATTTGTAGGCGTTGAATAGACGTACGTTGTAAGACATGATTTTGCAGTCATCGTTCAAAAACACCTGTTTTTCTGAGAAGCCAAACAAAGCGCTGAAATGATGAATACCCAAAACTAAAACAAACGAAGAGAGGAGAAAATGTCTTTTCAGTTTTAACAACCAATAAACGACAAATAAAATGTTTACCAAAATAAGAGGTGCCGTGACTAATCCCAGAACAGCTATCTGCGGAAATAGTTTTGGGGACAAAAAAGGAAGTAGAAACGCAAGACACAATGCCAGCGTTAAAATTGAATTGAGTAAGAATATTATTTTATCTGGGAAGGATAGTTTCCTCATATTTTCGTTTATTTCTTTCCTTGGTCAAATAGTAGATCTTTTTCGGATTGACTGAGGGATTCATATCCGGATTTACTAATTTTGTCTAAGACAGCATCCACTTTCGCTTGGTTGTTTTTTTGAATAGAAGTTGTCTTTTTACTTTTTGATTTGTAAACTGTTTTTAAGTCGTTTTTCTTTTTGAACAAGCCTGAAAAGAGCGACAAATTTACTTTTCCTCTTTGAATTTGTTTGATGGTGAAATACCCATAAAGCGCACCACCTAAATGAGCGAGATGTCCACCTGAATTCCCATTGGGTAATTGTATCAAGTCAAATACTAGGAACAGAAGTGCTAAAATCCATAGTTTTACATAACCAATGAATCGAAGTTTGATTTGGTAATTTGGAATATGGGTTGCAATTCCAATAAAGATTGCAGAAACGGCAGAAGATGCTCCTACAAGACTTGCATTGACACCGTGAAAAACGGGAAAATAATTGAAACTTATGGCATAGAGAAGTCCCCCAAAAGCCGTTCCATAGAGGTAAAAATTTAAAAATTGTTTGGCGGTGAAATACTCTAAAAATAAATTCCCGATGTAGTATAAAAATACCAAATTGAAAAGAATGTGCAAGAAGCTCCCATGCAAAAATCCATAAGTAATCAACGACCATGGTCGTGTGATAAACAGGTGTAGATCTGCAGGCATTGAAAACCAATTGTAAATATAATTTTCATGTGTATTGAACAAAAATGCAAGTACATTTATGGCATGCATGGCAATAAAAATAAAAATATTGGTATAGATTGTTTTTTCGACAACTGTCCCCTTTTTAAATTTATATTGAATATTTTGAAAGAGTGAATTCATATTTTAAATTTACACAAAATTCGATATTTGTAGTGGTCGCATTAATCCCACCGATTGAATTGATTTTTTTTCCAATACCATGCGATTATAAAACCAATCAAAGCTCCGCCAACATGCGCAAAGTGCGCAATGTTCCCAATAGAATACTTGGTAACCCCAAAAAATAAATCTCCCAACAGCATCACAGGAATGAAATATTTTGCTGCAATGGGAACGGGAAAAAAGATCAGTGCTAGTTTTGCGTTAGGAAAAAGCATGCCGAAAGCAACCAACACACCATACACGGCTCCAGAAGCTCCCACGGCGGGTGTATGATACAAACTATAAAACTCACTCAAAACCTCAGGAGACAATGTTACGATAGCATTGTTATACTTTCCAGTATCGAGCATGCCTTGAATTTCAGAGGCAGAAAGTCCGATTTCTCGCAATTGCTCGTAAATTCCCTGAAATTGATAATAGTTGACAGCACTGTATATCAATCCAGCCCCAATTCCTGCTGAAAAATAGAAAAAAAGAAATTTATTTTTACCCCATATTTGTTCCAAGGGAGTTCCAAATGCCCACAAACCATACATGTTGAACAGTATGTGAGAAAAGCCACCGTGCATGAAAATATGAGAGAGATATTGCCAAAAACCAAAATGAGGGTTTTCAGGAAAATACAAGGCAAACAAGTTGCCGAAATCAATGCCTTGCAAGAATTGCGGGGCGATAAAAAAAAGAATATTGAGGATGATCAAGTGCTTAATAACTTCAGTAATTCTTCCCATAGTTAATTTTTAGCAGTGAATAGTTTGTCTATTTCTCCAAGTGACAAAGTTTCAAATATCTGTTTCCCAAAAGGAGATACCGAAGGTTCCTTGCAAGAAAATAAATCGTCTACCAATTGTTCCTGTTCCTTTTCAGAGAGAAGTGTGCCTGTTTTGATCGCCAATGACTTTGCCAAAGATTTCGAAATGATATCCAATTGACTAAAACTAGTCTCGGGGACTTCTGCGTTGATATCGTCCAAAAGTTGTTCGATAACAATTGCTATTTGACTTTCTGAAATAGACGTTGGGATGCCTTTGATCACAATGGTTTCTTCTGTGATTCGATCTATTACAAAACCAGTATTTTCCAAGTCCTCTTTGAGTTCTTTGATCAATTCGATATCGGATATCGAATAAGAAAGCTCCACTGGAAATAACAGCTGCTGACTAGGGGCTTCTTTGACAGTGATGTTTTCTAAAATCAATTCATACATGATTCTTTGATGCGCAAGATTTTGATGAATCAACACCACACCTGATTTGATAGTGCTGAGTATATATTTTCGGTGTATTTGAAAAGTTTTTCCCGTTGCTTTTTTTTCAGTAATCATTGTGTCAAATGAAAATTCAGACTGTGTGGTTTCTGGTGCTGTATTTTCAAGACCTGTATACAAGGATTCCCATTCGGTATTTCTTTCTTTTTTGAAAGTAGGACGTTGTTTGGATGGAAATGTTGTTTTTTCTTCAAAAGGATTGAAATGAGGGTCTACCGTAATTTTAGGATTTGCACTGTGTTCTTTGCCGCTAAGGGCATAAGGTGTGTCCATAGAGGCATCCCTATTAAAATCGAGTATAGGAGCAACGTTGTATTGTCCCAAGCTGTGTTTTACTGCAGCCCTTACAATTGCGTACAGCACTTTTTCATTGTCGAATTTTATTTCTGTCTTGGTAGGATGTATATTGATGTCAATACTTTCTGCTGGAACCGTCAAATATATAAAGTAGGAGGGATGGTATCCATTTCCTAGGAGTCCATCGAATCCACTAACTACGGCATGATGGAGATAGGAACTTTTGATAAATCGATTGTTGACAAAAAAGAATTGTTCCCCTCTTTTTTTCTTCGAAAATTCTGGTTTTACAGCAAAACCTTTGATGGAAACAACGTCGGTATCTTCTTCAATAGGAACCAGTTTTTCATTCGTTTTACCTCCCAGAACCCCCACAATGCGTTGCTTGAGGTTGCTTGCTTTCAAATCGTACAAACAAGATTGATTGTGATGCATAGAAAAGGAAATTTCAGGGTGTGCCAAAGACACGCGTTGAAATTCATTGACAATGTGTTTTGTTTCAACACTGTCTGATTTCAAGAAATTTCTACGAGCAGGAATGTTGAAAAACAAATTTTTAACACTTATGTTGGCTCCTGTTACGGTTGCAATGGCCTCTTGGGAAATTAACTTGCTTCCCTCGATCTTCAAACAAGTGCCCAATTCATCGTTTTCTTGTTTTGTTTTAAGCTCGACATGAGCAATCGCAGCTATAGAAGCCATGGCTTCACCCCTAAATCCTTTGGTATTGAGTTGAAATAAATCTTGTGCGTCCTTGATTTTAGAAGTAGCATGTCTTTCAAAACACAAGCGAGCATCAGTTATGCTCATTCCTTTGCCATCATCTATGACTTGTATCAAAGTTTTTCCTGCATCTTTTGCGGTGAGTTTGATATGAGTAGCCCCTGCGTCAATCGCATTTTCCAACAATTCTTTCACTACCGATGACGGGCGTTGTACGACTTCACCTGCGGCAATTTGATTGGCGACATGGTCGGGGAGTAATTGTATGATGTCTGACATTAAATAAGCTTGTGTAATTCAAAAATATAAGCGACAATTCCCACGAGTAGGGCTATGATAATTGCCAAACGTTTGCTCGTACTTCTATCCGAACCATTGCTTTTGGATTTGGCCCAGTCTTTTTTTAGATTGTTTTTGGAAAGGGTGATGTTATAATCTGTATGCGTTTTAGAGTCCTTTGAGTCGTATTTACGCCTCAAATTTTCCAAACGTTCCTTGCGGTCGTTGTAATACCGAGGTTTGTAATTGAAAACATAATGCGCTCTCTGTTTGAAAGGTGTCCCTAACATAATGGATGATTTTGTGTACCTCTCAAAATTACAGAAATAAATGTTTGAAAAAAAGGGATATCCTAAGATTTTTGGACGAATACAACTTTACAATAAACTTTGTAATATTCCAACATTTGATAGGGAAATGCAAGTCCTATTATTTGGTGTGAGCACTATCTTTTAGTACCGCCATTTTGATGGCGGCTACAGCACATTCAACCCCTTTGTTCCCATGCTTTCCTCCAGATCTATCAATTGCTTGCTGCATTGTGTCATCGGTCAAAAGGCAAAAAATAACAGGTATGTTTTGCTGAAGGTTGATGTCTTTGATTCCTTGAGTAACGCCGTCACAAACAAAATCAAAATGTTTGGTTTCTCCTTTGACAACGCTTCCAATAGCTATCACCGCATCTAAATTTTGCGTTTCCACCATTTTTTTGACACCGTAAATCAATTCAAAACTACCAGGAACATTCCATCTTTCAATGTTTTTTTTAGCGGTACCGTTTTCTACAAAAGTCTCGATAGCTCCTTGAGCCAAACCTTCTGTGATTGTTTCATTCCACTCAGAAACGACGATTCCAAAACGAAAGTTTTCGGAATTCGGTACTTTGTTTCTATCGTAATCAGATAAGTTGGTTGTCGCCATTGATGAAAGATTTGTACTTCTTTGAAAAATTATTTTGAATATTTCGCTTTGTTGATAGACAATTCAATATTCTTGGCTAGGTCTGATGCTGAAAATTCATCTTTAATTCTCGAAAAAAAAGAAAGCGCTTTGTCTGCTTGTCCTATACTTAAAGCTGTGTTTCCAGCTTTGAATAAATACAAAGGCGTGGTTGCTCTATTGGTATTGGTATTGATAGCTTTTTCATAATAATCTAAGGCATCTTCTTCCTGATCCAAATCAGCAAAAGCGTCTCCAATAGCACCCAGTGAAATAGCTTTCAACAAAGCATCGTCAGAGTTGAATTTTTCGAGGTAAGCAATTGCGTTTTTGTAATTCTTCTGCTCAAGGTAAGCGATACCTGCGTAATAGTTTGCGAGATTGCCTGCATTTGTGCCAGCATATTTGTTTGCAATATCTACCAAACCATATTTTCCATTCGTTCCTTCTAATGACAATGAGAAAATGGAGTCTGCCTCTGCGCTTGCATTGATGGCCTTGTCAAAGTTTTCTTTTGGAAAAGCCAATTCGTTTGCTGCTTCACGCTCTTTAGGGGCGGCTACATAATTGTTATAAGTCAAATAACCCATAATAACCAAGGCAATAACAACAAGGCTGTAAAACAAAGGTTTTTGGTTTTTTTCGATCCATTCCTCTGATTTCGAAGCAGTCTCGTCTAAAGTGTTGAACACTTCTGCAGTGGTACTTTGATCTTCTACCTTCTCAATAGGTGTGTTTTTTACTTTTTTTTGACCTTTCTTTTTGTATGTTGCCATTTCTACGTGTCTTAAAATTTAAATTTGTAATACGATACTTTTTAGACGTCCTAAAAAGTCATATTTAAATCACAGGGTAGCAAAAATAGTTTTTTTAATTGGATTTTAAAAGGCTCTTTTCGGCAAAATTTTAATAATTTGCACATTCATATTCACAGGAATGCAATTACTATGTTTTTACAAAAGTTATCCCTTGTAAACTATAAAAATATATCGAGTAAAGTTTTTGATTTTCAACACAAAATCACCTGTTTTGTTGGGCATAATGGAGTCGGTAAAACCAATGTAATGGATGCCATTTACTATTTGTCATTTGCAAAAAGCTATTTCAATTCTGTCGCTGTTCAGAATATCAAGCACGGTGAGGAATTTTTTATGGTAGAAGGAGATTATCAAATGACAGATAGAGAAGAATCGATTGTTTGTAGTTTGAAAAAGGGGCAAAAAAAAATAATCAAACGCAACGGAAAGGTGTACGATAAATTTTCGGATCATATCGGTCAATTTCCCTTGGTTATTGTATCTCCTGCCGATAGAGATTTAATTGTAGAGGGAAGTGATACACGGAGAAAATTTATTGATGGTGTGATTGCTCAGCAAGATCAACAGTACTTAAAAAGCTTGTTGTCATATAATAAGGTGGTGACACAAAGAAATGCTTTGCTGAAATTTTTTGCGGCCAATAGAACATTTGATGCGATTAATTTGAATATTTACAACGAACAGTTGGTGCGTTTCGGCACGGAAATATTTGAAAAAAGAAAAACGTTTTTACAAGACTTTATACCTATCTTTAACGAAAGGTATCAAACGATATCTAATGGGAAAGAACAAGTAAATCTCATCTACAAATCGCAGTTAGAAGAGGCCTCTTTTGAGCAGTTGTTGGAAGGTGCTATTGAAAAAGACCGTGTGCTGCAATATACAAGCGTTGGAGTGCACAAAGACGATTTGTTATTTACACTCGGAGAGTTTCCGATGAAGAAATTCGGTTCTCAAGGACAACAAAAGTCTTATCTAATTGCTTTGAAACTTGCGCAGTTTGATTTCATAAAATTAAAATCGGAGGTGACACCGATACTACTCTTAGATGATATTTTTGACAAACTGGACGAAAGACGTGTCGCGCAATTGGTCTCCTTGGTAAATGAAGATCATTTTGGACAAATATTTATAACGGATACACACGCAGGGCGAACAGAGGAAGTTGTAAAAACAATAAACAAATCGTACCAAATGTTCCAATTGTAGTTTTCGTAGGTTGAACGAAAGGTAAAACACAACACTATAACATGGCAAAAAGACAAAACGAATCCATAGCTATCAAAGATTTGATGGGGTCATTTATCAAAGAAAACAATCTTTCCAAAGGAATGAAGAAAATCTCTGTAAAAGAAAGTTGGGAACAGTTGATGGGAAATGGAGTAGTCTCCTACACTGAAAAAGTGGAATTAAAGGGGACAACTCTTTACGTAAAACTTTCGTCATCTGTGTTGCGAGAAGAGTTGAGCTATGGAAAAGAAAAAATAATTGGAATGATGAACGATGCTTTGGGGGCGCAAGAAATTAAAAAACTACATTTACTGTGATATAATGAACTAAAAAAATCCCAACCAAAGAACACGATGACGCGAATTTGGTTGGGATTTTTAGTCTGTAAAAAAGTTGTTATTTTCTTTTCTGCTGCTGTTTCTGTTGCTCTTGCGCCTGTTTCATAGCTTCGTCCATTCGTTGTCTGAACTTGCTTTTTTTCTTCTCAGGGCGTTTTTTGTTTTCTTGTATTTGTGCGTGTATTTTATCTTCATCAATGATGAAGTTCTTGATGACCAGCATGATGGTAATGGTCAATAAGTTGGAAATGAAATAATACAAACTCAAACCAGCACCATACGAGTTGAAAAACACCAACATCATTACAGGGGAGAAATACATCATCATTTTCATCATTTTCTGCATGTCAGGCATTCCTTCCTGAGCCGGTTGTTGCATACTCATTTGTTGACTTTGGCTCATTCTCATATAAAAGAAAATAGCAATGGAAGCCAAGATAGGAAACAAGCTGATGTGATCTCCGTACATCGGAATGTTAAAAGGTAATTTGTATACCGAATCGTACGAAGCCAAATCATCCGCCCATAAAAATCCTTTTTGACGCAAGTCAATGGCACTTGGAAAAAATCGGAACAGCGCAAAGAATACAGGCATTTGTAGCAGTGCAGGAATACATCCGGCTAACATGCTAACACCCGCTTTTCGTTGCAGTGCCATGGTTTCTTGTTGACGTTTCATGGCATTCTCTTTCCCTGGATATTTCTCATTGATTTCCGTCATTTCAGGACGCAAAACTTTCATTTTAGCACTTGACAAATAGGATTTGTATACCAACGGAGACATGAAGATTCGTACAACAATAGTCATTAAAATGATGATAAGACCGTAGTTGCTAATAACGCCACCTAGCAAGTCAAACAATGGGATAAAAGCGTTTCTATTGATCCATCCAAAAATACCCCAACCCAATTCGATTACATTTTCAATTCCTTTGTCATAAGTAGCCAGTGCGTTGTAATCATTGGGGCCTATATAGAGCTGAAAGTTGTAGTTCAATTCTCCTCCTGTTAATGCCAGAGGAGCTTGTACGTTGAAATATTTGGTGTACAAAGAGTCTGTGCTTTCGTCTTCAAACAAGGTTTGAGAAGTTAGTTTTGCTGTTTTGAAAGAGTTGTCCGTTAATAAAATTGTAGAGAAAAAGTGTTGCTTGAAGCCAAACCAATCCACATTTTCTTCTTCTTCAGTATCTTCACCGGCAATGGAAAGATCGTCCATCTTACCATCTTCTTTTTCGTAGTACAATGCCGTATTCTGATTTTCGTACTTGATGCTTTTTTCATGGCGAAAACTTTTCAGACCGAAATCCAATTGTACAGGAGCGCTACTATTAATCACTGTGCTCAATCCGTTAGATCTAACGCTAAAACCAATCATATAGTCGTTTGGTTTTAATTCGTAACGGTATTCTAAAAACTCATTTTCCGAAGATTTTAGCTTCAAAGACAGTACCGTTTTTTCTCCATTCTCTGATAATTCAGGTTGAAACACCAAATCTTTGGTGTTAAAAATACGGTTGTTTGTTGTGCCAAAATTGATATTAAAGGAAGTGTTGGCATCTTTTATGATGTGCAAAGGCAAGGCTTTGTGGGTCTTGTAATCTTTGATCAGCGCTTCGGTGATTTGTGCTCCTTTGTGTGCAAAAGTCAATTTTAAAACTTCGTTTTCAAGTACAGTGGTGCCTTCGGCCGCAACTCCAAGACTACTAGAGTAAGCAAAACTTCCAAGACGTTGTTTGGCTTCGGTCAAGGCAGCAGCGTCGAGAATATCTTCGTTTGAACTTACAAGTTCAGAAGTACTTGTTTCCAAGGCATTGTTGTCCACCTTTTCTACTGAGCTTTGTACTTGTTCCGCTTCAGGATTTGGCTGGTTTGTGTACATATACCAAAACATGATTGCTCCTAACAATATAAATCCAATTATCGAATTGGCATCAAATTTTTTTTCTTCCATTATTGAAATCTCTTAAAAATAGTTGATTTTCACGAGTGCAAAACTAGTCAAAATCTAATTAGTAGTTTGTTTGAAGTTAAATTTAAGATTGTTGCAATGAATGCTTCAATCCAGCGTTCACAAAATCGACAAACAAAGGATGTGGCTTCAACACCGTACTTTTATATTCAGGATGGTATTGAACTGCTACAAACCATGGGTGTTCTTCAATTTCAACAATCTCCACCAATCCCGTTTTCGGATTTACACCCGTTATTTTCAAACCAGCATCAGCGATTTGTTTTCGGTATTCATCGTTGAATTCATAACGGTGTCTGTGTCTTTCTGAGATCAATTCACTTTTGTAGGCTTGGTATACTTTGGAGTTTTTTGAAATTTCACAATCCCAAGCCCCCAAGCGCATTGTTCCTCCTTTGTCGGTAACGTTCTTCTGGTCTTCCATCAGATTGATAACAGGGTTAGAACAGCTCTCATCCATTTCTAAAGATCCTGCGTCCTTAATACCTACTACATTTTTTGCGTATTCAATGACCGCCATTTGCATACCCAAACAAATTCCTAAAAATGGAATTTTGTTTTCTCGTGCATATCGCACCGCATCAATTTTTCCTTCGGTTCCTCTATGTCCAAAACCTGGAGCGACCAAGATACCGTCAAGACCGTCTAATTTTTTTGGAATGTTTTCTAAAGTGAGTTCTTCGGAATGGATCCATTGAACCTTTACTTTTACTTCATTGGCAGCACCGGCATGGATAAAAGCTTCTGTGATAGACTTGTAAGCATCTTTCAATTCTACATACTTTCCAATCAGTCCAATTTTAATTTTATTTTTGGGGCTTTTGTGTTTGTTCAAAAATTTATTCCAATCGACGAGTTTTGGTTGATCGTTGTCACAGAGGTCTAATTTTTTCAAAACAACCTTGTCCAAACCTTCATAAAACATTAGGTTTGGAACATCATAGATGGTTTCCGCATCGAGTGACGAAATAACGTCTTCTTTTTTAACATTGCAAAACAAAGCTAATTTTCTTTTGATATCGTCAGAAATTACCTGTTCCGATCTGCAAACCAATATATCAGGGCTTACTCCACTTTGCATAAGCATTTTTACGGAATGTTGTGTAGGTTTTGTTTTCAATTCCCCAGCCGCCGCTAAATAAGGTATCAAGGTCAAATGAATCACAATGGCATTGCTTTCTCCTAATTCCCAAAGTAGTTGACGCACAGATTCCACATAAGGCAAGGATTCAATATCTCCGACAGTACCGCCTATTTCCGTAATTACAATATCGTAATCCCCTGTTTTCCCGAGTATCTGGATACGTTCCTTAATTTCGTTCGTGATATGGGGGATGACTTGAACTGTTTTTCCTAAGAATTCTCCTTTGCGCTCTTTTTCTATGACAGACTGGTAAATTCTGCCAGTAGTCACATTGTTTGCTTGAGAAGTTGGGATGTTTAAAAAACGCTCGTAATGACCTAAGTCTAAATCTGTTTCTGCTCCATCATCTGTAACATAACACTCTCCGTGTTCATAGGGATTCAATGTACCCGGATCCACATTGATATAAGGATCTAATTTTTGAATCGTTACAGAGTAACCTCTTTCTTGAAGTAATTTTGCAAGAGAAGCGGCGATGATACCTTTCCCTAGTGATGAAGTTACGCCTCCTGTTACAAAAACGTATTTGGTGTTTTTCATTGATATTAGGTTTTGGCAAAAGTACAAACACTATTTTAGTTGACAAACCAAAAGATTGTAAAAATTTCAAGGGTTTTTTGACTTTAAAAAACATTTTTTTAAGTTCGGTTTTTTTTCTTGTGGTATTGAAATAGGTTTCCGATATTTAGCAGTACGAACTATTCAACTATGGAAATATTAGGAATTGATATTGGAGGAACAGGAATAAAAGGGGCCATTGTAAATGTAGACACAGGCGAATTGGTTTCTGAGAGACATCGCATACCCACTCCCAAAGGAGCCAAGCCTGAGGCAGTATCGAATACAATCAAAGAATTGATCGATCATTTTCGATGGAAAGGAAAAGTAGGATGTGGATTTCCAGCAATTGTTTCTAATGGAAAAGCGCGGTCTGCCTCCAACATTGACAAATCTTGGATTGGTTTGCAAGTAGAGGACTTGTTTCAAGAAAAAACAGGCTTAAAATTTTCAATCGCCAACGATGCCGATGCCGCAGGAATGGCTGAAATAACTTTTGGTGAAGGAAAACATTTAAAGGGAGTTGTTCTAATTATAACGATTGGGACCGGAGTTGGGTCAGGTCTATTTACCGATGGTCGATTGGTTCCAAACACGGAATTAGGATTGGTTCCTTATAAGGATTACAAGCGATTTGAATTGTTTGTTGCTGATTCCGCTAGAAAAAGAGACGCGCTCTCTTTTTCAAAATGGGGAAAAAGATTTGACAAATTCCTGCAATTTATAGAACAGACGTTTTCACCCGACTTGATTATATTAGGGGGCGGGATAAGTAAAAAAATGAAGAAATTTCAAGATAGAATAACCGTTGAAACAAAAGTTGTTCCTGCTAAATTTGAAAATAACGCTGGAATTGTTGGAGCAGCATTATTGGCAAAATAAGATAGACCTTTTGCTTTGTCAACTAAAATTATTTGGTTACTTTGCGAGCCAAAACTCACATTTTACAGCCTTTTTTACAAAGTTCAAGAGAGATTTTTTTTTCGAGCAATATTTCTTACAGAGAAGAGCCTATTAGCAAACACATATATTGGATACAATGAATTTAAATTTAGAATACAATTCAGAGCGTTCTCTGATGATCATCCCTGAATATGGGAGACATATTCAAAAATTAGTGAACCACTGCATCAGTTTAGATAGTGAAGAAGAACGAAAAAAAATGGCAAACGCTATCGTAGATGTGATGGGGAATTTACAACCTCACTTGCGTGATGTGCCCGATTTCAAACACAAGTTGTGGGATCAGATTTTTATCATGTCTGATTTTAAATTGAATATAGAATCTCCTTTTGGCACACCAGACCAGGAAGAATTGCAGGCAAAACCAGAACCTTTGGCGTATCCCAAACTTGCCTCGAAATACCGTTTTTATGGGCATAATATTCAAACCATGATCAAAGTGGCTTTGTCTTGGGATGATGGAGAATTGAGAACGGCGCTGATTTTTAACATCGCCAATCATATGAAAAAATGTTACCTCAATTGGAACAAGGATACAGTCGATGATGCTGTGATTTTTGAGCATTTGAGAGAGCTCTCTAATGGTGAGATTGATTTGACAAAGACAAATGAAACACTTGCCGAAAGTAGAATTTTGTTAAAAAAATCAACAAACGGTAGAGGTCAACATAAGCATCAAAATAATAGAAATAAAAATTCCAATAAGAATCACAGAAATCAAAAGAACAAACAGAAATAAGAGTTTCAAAATTGATTTTAAATAAAAAAATAATTAATGGCAACGTTTAAAATAGAAGGAGGTCACAAATTGAAAGGTGACGTTCACCCACAAGGCGCAAAAAATGAAGCATTGCAAATCCTATGTGCCGTTCTTTTGACTCCAGAGAAAATAAGAATTGAAAACATTCCGAATATCATTGATGTCAATAAACTTATTTTTATTTTGGGGCAGTTGGGTGTCAAAATAGAGAAACACGACGTCAATACCTATACTTTTCAAGCAGATGAATTGAGGTTAGAATATTTAGAATCCTCAGAATTTAAGAGAGATGGTAGTTCTTTACGTGGTTCTATTATGCTCGTAGGCCCCTTGTTAGCTCGTTTTGGGAAAGGGTATATCCCTAGGCCTGGAGGAGATAAGATAGGAAGAAGAAGATTGGATACTCATTTTGAAGGTTTTATCAATTTAGGAGCTACATTTCGCTACAATAAAGAGGAACATTTTTACGGTGTAGAGGCAGAAGAGTTGCAAGGAACAGACATGTTGTTGGACGAAGCATCAGTGACAGGTACAGCGAATATTTTAATGGCTGCTGTTTTGGCAAAAGGAAGAACTACTATTTACAATGCAGCTTGCGAACCTTATATTCAACAACTGTCAAAAATGTTGAATCGTATGGGAGCAAACATTACTGGGGTAGGATCTAATTTGCTTACTATTGAAGGTGTAAAAGAATTGCACGGTTGCACGCACCGTGTCCTTCCAGACATGATTGAAATCGGTAGTTGGATTGGCGTAGCAGTCATGACAAAGTCAGAATTGACCATTAAAAATGTCAGTTGGAAAGATTTGGGAATTATTCCACGTGTGTTTCAAAAACTCGGAATACAACTAGAAAAAAGAAATGATGACATTTTTGTGCCAGCCCAAGAGAGCTATCAAATCCAAAACTATATTGATGGGTCGATATTGACAGTTTCTGACGCACCATGGCCAGGATTTACTCCTGACTTGTTGAGTATTGTGTTGGTGGTTGCTACCCAAGCAAAAGGGTCTGTTTTGATTCATCAAAAAATGTTTGAAAGTCGTTTGTTTTTTGTAGACAAGCTGATAGACATGGGGGCCAAAGTTATTTTGTGTGATCCGCACCGAGCAACGATTATAGGAATGAACCATCAATCAGCTTTGAAAGCGACTACCATGACGTCTCCTGACATTAGAGCAGGAATCTCTCTTTTGATTGCTGCACTCTCGGCTAAAGGAACGAGTACCATACATAACATCGATCAAATTGATAGAGGGTATGAAGACATCGAAGGAAGACTGATAGCTTTAGGAGCAAAAATTGAACGGATTAATGATTGAGACATACGTGTAAAAATAAATAAAAGTCAGCTAAATTTTAGCTGGCTTTTTTATTTGTAGAAATCCCTGTTTTTTATTGTTTCAATTTACTAATTTTGCGCCGTGACATTTTGACAGAAAAAAGGGATTGGCAGCATTGTTGCTTCCACCATATATATTAAAAGAAGTAAACGCATTATGAGTACAGAAGAGAAAACAAAAGACGAAGCTGAGCAGACAAAAGATGCAACAGTGGAAGAAAACACGGTAGCGGAAAAAAAGGAGGCGAGTCCAGAGGAAGTTCTCGAAAAGGAAAAAGAAAAATATTTACGCCTTTTCGCAGAGTTTGAAAATTACAAAAAAAGAACAACGAAGGAGCGAATAGAACTGTATCGAACTGCAGGTCAAGACATCATAACTTCATTACTGCCTGTTTTGGACGATTTTGACAGAGGATTAGCGGAGATCAAAAAGGTCAAAGACAAGGAGTTGTTGAAAGGGATGCAGTTGATCAACGATAAATTGGCATCTACTTTGGCACAAAAAGGTTTGGAGAAAATTGAAGTAAAAGCGGGCGATCTCTTTGACGCTGATACACACGAAGCAATTACACAGATTCCAGCCCCTTCTGATGATTTGAAAGGAAAAATCATTGATGTGATTGAAAGAGGCTACAAATTAGGAGATAAAACAATTCGTTATCCAAAAGTGGTAATTGGACAAGCATAACGAAACACCAGGTGATAGCTGTATGAGAATACACATGTCAGTTAGAAAGAATTATACATTATGGCGAAAAGAGATTATTATGAGGTGTTAGGGTTGTCAAAATCTGCATCTTCTTCAGAAATTAAAAAAGCGTATCGAAAGATGGCTGTAAAGTACCATCCTGACAAGAATCCGGATGACAAGGCTGCTGAAGAGAAATTTAAAGAGGCGGCGGAAGCCTATGAAGTATTGAGCGATGCTGATAAAAAATCCAAATACGATCAATTTGGGCACAGTGCATTCGAAGGTGGCGCTGGCGGTGGCTTCGGTGGTTTCGGTGGCGGTATGGACATGGATGATATCTTCAGCCAATTTGGTGATATTTTTGGAGGTGGATTTGGTGGTGGCCGTCGTTCGCGAGGACCTGTCAGAGCGAAAGGAAGCAATTTGCGGATTCGGGTCAAATTGACTTTGGAAGAAATTGCCAATGGAGTGGATAAAAAAGTAAAAGTTCGTAGAAAAGTACAAGCAAAAGGAGTACGATATGCGACCTGTTCCACCTGTAACGGGCAAGGACAAGTTATGCGTGTTCAAAATACCATGTTGGGAAGAATGCAAACTGCAGTTACCTGTCCCGCATGTAATGGATCTGGGCAGTCTATTAGCAGTAAGCCAAACGGTGCAGACGCACAAGGTTTGGTAGTTTCTGATGAAACCGTTACCATCAATATTCCAGAAGGAGTTACCGAAGGAATTCAATTGAAAGTGGCAGGAAAAGGAAACGATGCTGCAGGAAACAATGCCATACCAGGAGATTTGTTGGTCGTGATAGAGGAAATTCCGCACGAAAAACTCAAACGAGAAGGGACAAACTTGCATTACGATTTGTACGTGAGTTTTTCAGAAGCAGCACTCGGTGCATCGAAAGAAATAGAAACAGTCACAGGAAAGGTGAAGATTAAGATTGAACCAGGCACGCAATCGGGAAAAATCCTTCGATTAAAAGGAAAAGGATTGCCTAATATTGAAAGATATGGAACAGGAGACTTGATGGTGCATGTCAATGTTTGGACACCACAAGTATTGGATAAAAAACAACGAAAGTTTTTTGAGGAAATGGTAGACGATGAAAATTTCGTCCCAAATCCGAGCAAAACAGACAAATCTTTTTTTGAGAAAGTAAAGGATATGTTTTCCTAAAATATATTTTTTGTTCTACAAAAAAAAGAGTAACTTTGATTTGTTGTTAATCTATTTAGCAACATCTTTTTCATAGCAATTTTCCCACTCATTTATGAGTGGGTTTTTTATATAAAGTAGGCTGTCTTATCACTTTGTGTTGCATACAAGCAACTACAAATAAGGAAAGTCCGAACATCACAGAGTAGCATAGCGGATAACATCCGTCCAGCGTAAGTTGAGGACAAGTGCAACAGAAAGCAAGTACAGTTCGGCTGTAGTGAAACCAGGTAAACTCTATGCGATGCAATGCCATGTACATTGGAGATTGAGGGCTACTCGCCCGATTCCAAGGGGTAGGCAGATAGATTCCAAAAGTAATTTTGGAACAAGATAAATGATAAGAGCCGTCCTAGACGGAAACAGAATTCGGCTTACAGGCCTACTTTATTTTAAAAACAATATTTTTACAGCGTTCAATTGACTTCAATTTTAGATCTTTCGAAAAGAAAATTTCTATTTCGTTTATTTTGTAAGAGTAAAATATTGTGACATTGTTATTTTTCGGAAAAATATATTGACAATTGTGTAATTTTAACAAACATAAAATTTCAATCTCGTTTATCTTCCTATATAACAGTTATTCAAAAGCTTGGCCTCTTTTAAATCCAAGGGATATTTTGTAAATTCGCACAGATTATTAACAAATAGAAATACAAGCGCAATCTGTATATTGCAGATCAGTGCCGAGACACTTTATATTTTAAATATTTATGAACACTTACAACGATTATATCCAAGAAATTGAACAAAGAAAAGTTCAAGGGCTTCACCCGAAACCAATTGATGGAGCTGAATTGTTAAGCGAAATTATAGCACAAATAAAAGATGCTAATAACAAGTACCGCGCAGATTCTTTACAATTCTTTATTTACAATGTACTGCCTGGTACTACGAGTGCAGCAGTTGTAAAATCTGCTTTCTTAAAGGAAATCATTCTTGGAGAATCAATTGTTGAAGAAATCAGCGTTGCTTTCGCATTCGAGCAGCTGTCTCATATGAAAGGGGGACCTTCTATCGAGGTATTGTTAGATATTGCTTTAGGAAATGATGAGTTCATTGCTCAAGAAGCCTCGAAAGTTTTGAAAACGCAGGTGTTTTTGTACGAAGCTGATACGGACAGATTAGAAGCTGCTTACAGAGCAGGTAATTCAATTGCAAAGGATATTATTGAAAGTTACGCGCAAGCAGAATTTTTTACGAAACTTCCTGCAATCGATGAGAAAATCGAAATTGTTACGTTTATTGCTGGAACAGGAGACATCTCCACAGATTTGTTATCACCAGGTGCAGATGCACATTCAAGGTCCGATAGAGAATTGCACGGTCAGTGTTTGTTTGAACACAACAAGAACATGCAAAATGAGTTGTTGGCATTGAAGCAGCAACATCCAGACAAACGCGTAATGCTTATTGCAGAAAAAGGAACCATGGGAGTGGGATCTTCAAGAATGTCAGGAGTAAACAATGTAGCTTTGTGGACAGGGGTTCCATCGAGTCCCTATGTGCCATTTATCAACATCGCGCCGGTTATTGCAGGAACCAACGGTATTTCTCCAATTTTCTTAACGACTGTTGGAGTTACAGGTGGTATTGGTATCGATCTTCAAAACTGGGTCAAACAAAAAGATGCTGATGGAAACACGATTGTTGACGAAGCTGGAGATCCTATTCTAAAGCAAACCTACTCTGTAGCGACAGGTACGGTTCTTACGATCAATACAAAAGAAAAGAAACTTTACTTTGAGGACAAAGTTCTCAAAGATATTTCCACAGCACTGACCCCTCAAAAAATGGAGTTTATCAAAGCAGGAGGCTCTTACGCTGTTGTTTTTGGTAAAAAGTTGCAAACATTTGCAGCAAAAATTTTAGGGATCGAAGTACCTCAAGTATACGCGGCTTCAAAAGAAATTTCTTTAGAAGGACAAGGCTTGACGGCAGTAGAAAAAATATTCAATAAAAATGCTGTAGGAAACACTCCAGGAAAAACCTTGCATGCGGGTTCTGATGTTCGTGTAGAAGTAAATATCGTAGGTTCTCAGGATACTACGGGTTTGATGACTTCACAAGAATTAGAAATGATGGCAGCAACTACAATTTCTCCAATTGTAGACGGTGCTTATCAATCTGGATGTCATACAGCTTCCGTTTGGGACAATAAATCAAAAGCAAACATTCCGAGATTGATGCAGTTTATGAATGATTTTGGTTTGATCACAGCACGTGACCCAAAAGGGGAATACCATGCCATGACTGATGTAATTCACAAAGTATTGAATGACATAACCGTCGATGATTGGGCAATTATTATTGGAGGAGATTCACACACAAGAATGTCCAAAGGGGTTGCTTTTGGTGCAGATTCGGGTACAGTGGCTCTTGCATTGGCTACGGGAGAAGCGACCATGCCGATTCCTCAATCTGTAAAAGTAACCTTCAAAGGAGAGATGAAAAGCTATATGGACTTTCGTGACGTAGTGCATGCCACACAGCAACAGATGCTCGCTCAATTTGGAGGTGACAATGTTTTCCAAGGAAGAATAATTGAAGTTCATCTTGGTACACTGACAGCGGATCAGGCATTTACATTTACAGATTGGACTGCAGAGATGAAAGCAAAAGCTTCGATCTGTATTTCTGAAAATGAAACTTTGATCGAATCTTTAGAAATTGCCAAAGGTCGAATCCAAATCATGATTGATAAGGGAATGGACAATGAAAAAGAGGTTTTGAAAGGATTAATTGCCATTGCGGATAGAAGAATAGCAGAGATCAAATCAGGGGAGAATCCTGCTTTGACACCAGATGCAAATGCAAAATACCATGCAGAGGTATTGGTAGATTTAGATGCGATTGTAGAACCTATGATTGCCGATCCAGATGTTTACAACGAAGATGTTTCGAAGCGCTATACCCACGATACTATTCGACCTTTGTCTTTTTACGGAGGTGCTAAAAAAGTAGATCTTGGTTTTGTAGGATCTTGTATGGTTCACAAAGGTGATATGAAAATATTGGCGCAAATGCTAGGCAATATCGAAGCGCAACAAGGACAAGTGGTATTCAATGCTCCTTTGGTAGTCGCGCCTCCAACCTACAATATTGTAGATGAGTTGAAAGCTGAGGGAGATTGGGAGGTTTTGCAAAAATATTCAGGTTTTGAATTTGATGATAGCGATCCGAAAGGAACTGCACGAACAAGTTATGAAAATATGTTGTACTTGGAACGTCCAGGCTGTAACCTTTGTATGGGGAACCAAGAAAAGGCGGAGCCAGGTGATACAGTAATGGCGACATCAACACGTTTGTTTCAAGGTAGAGTGGTAAAAGATGGAGAAGAGAAAAAAGGAGAATCTTTATTGTCTTCGACACCCGTTGTAGTTTTGTCTACCATTTTGGGAAGAACTCCAAACATAGCGGAATATGAAGCCGCAGTAGATGGAATCAACTTGACGAAGTTCAAACCTTCTCACAAGTTGTTGGTAAAGTAATTCTTTATAAAAAGATAGAAATAAAAGCCCGTGTCTCTGACGCGGGCTTTTTTTATAGTTTCCAATTTTTATTTAAAAAGTTGGAAAGATAATTTTGTCACTTCAGAATTGTATATTGAGACAGTATCAGTTGTTAAAAAATGAAAAAAATAAAGAAACCTTGGCCCACAAAAAAGGCAATGGAACAGGTGTATAAAAAAAAGTTTTGGGGTAGGGGTGCCTCCGATTTTTATTCGGGAGAGGGATCGCATTTACCAGAACTTGTTCAGCCCTATTTAAAGAAAGTTATTTCTTTTTTGGTATCTTTTGAGAAGAAACTTGTGGTGTGTGATTTGGGCTGTGGAGATTTCAATGTAGGAAAAGAATTGGTACCCTTTGCTCAAAAATACTACGCGATAGACATTGCGAAAAATCTCATAGAATTCAATCGAAAAAAATTTCACTTTGAAAATTTAGAATTCCATTGTTTGGATATTGCAGAGGACGAATTGCCACGTGGAGATTGTGCCATCGTCAGACAAGTATTGCAACATTTGTCCAATGTTGAAATTCAAAAAATAGTTCAAAAACTGAAAGGTTTTAAATATGTAGTACTTACAGAACATCTACCTCAAGACGATTTTATAGCAAATGTAGATATTATTTCAGGTCAAGGAATTCGGATTAAAAAAAAGAGTGGTGTCGATCTTTTAAAAGCCCCGTTTTATTTAAAAGTGAAAGCTTGGAAAGAAGTTGTTTCCATAGATTTAGGAGAACAAAAAGGTGTTGTCGTGACAACATTGTACACCTTTTAATCATAGAGTTACTCTGATCTAAAAGTGTATTATAGCGTTGCTGAACGATGCAAACAATAAAGATAAATCAATGGGTGTCTTCTGTGGCCATATTTGTTTTGAAACGTACCCATACAGGCCTGTGATCTGACCATTGCTCTTTGATTTTTTCACTTTGAGAAGCGGGAATGAAATCGGGAGATGTAGGATGATCGAATGCAATCACTCCAAAATCTACATTGTATTTGATTTTTGAGAGAGGGGTATGAAATTCTTCTTTGACATCGGACGCACATAAAATCATATCGTAAACCATATGATTGTCCGAAACCGTTGTAGAGAGTAGTTGTGGGTCCTCTGAAGGAATTTTTTTGCCTTGAATTGAACGACGGTTTACTTGTTTTATTTTATTGAATTGAGGGTCCCAAAAGTCAATATTTGGACAAAACATTTTTTCAGGAGCATGTCTTATATTTTTTACCGCTGTTTGCCTGTTTCCAAACCTATTGAAGTCACCAAGAATAATTAGATCAGGGTCATGAGAATAGTCTGTGGGCTGATGTAAAATAGTGTCTATTTTTTGAAATTCAGCAATTCTGTGGGCGCTATTTTGCCATGACAGGTGAACGCCTATTAGAGTAAAGTCGAAATTTACAGATTTGAAAGAACATTTCACAAAATTACGCCCGCCGTTGGATGGAATGCTATTCATTTTTTTATCCGTAAATACTTTTAGGGAGTCGTACAGGAATCCAATGGATTCTGTAAAGCCAAAACCTCGTCCTATGGGCTTGCTAAGCAACCATTTGTAACTTTTTTTGTGTTTTGTGTTCAATTCATAGGTCAAATCTCTCAAAGCCCACTCGCCAGGGTCTCCCGTAGCCACTTCCTGAATAGAAATCAAGTCTAAATTTCGTTGGGCCAGGACCTGTGCATTGTTTTGAATCCGTTGAGGGATGTTATCTTGCGTATAACTTCCTTTTGTTATTTTGTATTTTTCGGCAATATTGCCCAAGCTAAATATGTTATAGGAAGCAATGGTTAGAAAATTTACTTGTCTAAAAACGATTTGTCTTTGATTCGATTTTTTATTGTTGTATCCATTGTATGTGCTACAATTCGTCGTGCTACAAAGGAATCCCAAAATGAATATAATGTATGTTGAATTTTTTATCAAAGAATCTGTTTTTTAATGACAAATATAATTGTTTGTAGGCATATGGGTTGAAATAAAAACAGAAGCTATTGAAGATTAAATTCTCACTATATTTTGTAATTTTACAATTTATAATAACTAAGATTTGAACGATATTAAATTTGTTGTATGTTTGAAAGATATCTAATTAAAATCACCTTCTTGTTTTTAATAGTAGGTTGTAGTAAAGATGACGCTGTGGAAAATATTGTAGCAGCGGTTACTAATCCAACTCCAATAAATCAATCCATCAATATAGAATTTAGCGATGGGGATATTTCATTTAGACCAGGAGCAAACACTCCGAATGACGTTTTTTACAAACTGTATCTAGATACAAACATGGACCCCGTGAAAGTAAATGATATCGGGAGTAATACATCGTACAGTTACAGTGATTTAGAAGAAAATACGAAGTACTATTGGAAAGTAGAAACATTGAATAACGAAGAAATTTTGGCAACGTCTGCTGTATGGAGTTTTACAACAGGCAAAACCTTCTCCATAACCAATCCCATGCCTATTCACCAAAACAGAGAGGTCTCAATCAACGGGGATATTTCGTTTACACCGGGAAGAAATACTTCCGGAAATTCTAATTATAAGCTCTATTTAGACACAAATACAAATCCTTTGATATCCTACGATTTAGGTAAAAACACATCGTATGCATATGATGACTTGGACAAAAACACAACGTATTATTGGAGAGTAGAAACGCTAAGAGATAATGAAGTTTTGGCAACTTCTAGTGTTTTCAATTTTACAACACTCACCACGAAAGCGGTAACTAATTTGTCACCAGCTAATGAAGCTTTGAGGGTGGATTTAGATGGGACTTTGAGATTCATCGCAGGAGATAATACAGCTGCAAATGCAGTCTTTAAACTTTATTTTGATGCGAATACCAATCCTGCAACAACTTATGAGTTAGGGAATACTGCTAGTTTTACTTATCAAGACTTAACAGGGAATACCACTTATTATTGGAAGGTGGAAACAATCGAAAACGGGAAAGTGTCAGCAGTGTCAGAGATTTTTACTTTTGAAACAAGAAGTCCTGTAAATACAAATGCAGCGCCCTCTGAAAATTTTGATTTATCAAATTGGAAATTAACGCTCCCTATCAATTCAAATGGAGGCAATGATGGAAAGTCATTTGAAATAGATGTGGCAGAGCTCAATAATAGTTATAAAAATTCAGATTATTTTTTCACCTCAGACACTGGAGGAATGGTTTTTAGATGCCCTGTAAAAGGTGCTACGACTTCTGGGAATACAAGTTATGCAAGAACTGAATTGCGTGAGATGTTGAGAGGAACTGACAAAAGCATATCAACGGGAGGAGTGAACAAAAACAATTGGGTGTTTAGTTCAGCGCCCCAAGTAGATCAATCTGCAGCGGGAGCAGTAGATGGTCGTATGGAAGCAACGCTTGCAATCAATCAGGTAACCACCACCGGTTCTAGTTCTCATGTCGGTAGGGCAATTATAGGTCAAATTCATGCCAATGACGATGAGCCCATAAGAGTATACTACCGAAAATTACCAAATAATGACAAAGGAACGATTTATTTTGCACACGAACCACGCACAGGTGCGGAACAATGGATTGACGATTTGATAGGTCCTAGAAGCAATAGTGCTTCCGATCCAATTGACGGAATTGCTTTGAACGAACGGTTTAGTTATGTTATCAATGTCGTAGGAAATACCTTAACTTTCACATTGTCTCGTGAGGGAAAGTCAGACATTGTTAGAACTGTTGATATGACGAACAGTGGTTTTGATGAGTCAGGACAATATATGTATTTTAAGGCAGGTCTTTACCATGCTAATAATTCAGGAGATGAAGATGATTATGCACAAGTGACTTTCTATAAATTAGAAAAGTCACATTAATAGAATTTTGATAGTCATCAATTTCTTTTGTTGGCATTAAAAATTTTAGAAGTTATATGAAAATTAGAATCCAAAAATTAATCGTACTTTTTTTTATGGTGACCTCTGGGTTTTCACAAAATGAAAACAGGTTCACTCTTGTCGGGGAAATTAAAGATTCTTTGACGCGCACTCATATTCCATATGCAACGATATCTGTTTTAGATACAAATACTAAAAGAGTGCATGCAGGAACTATTTCCGATGAGGATGGACGCTTTCATTTGGAAGTCAATCTTTCTAATTTTTATGTAGAAGTAAGTTATATAGGATTTGAAACTCAAAAATTTACGAAGTTGACACCCTCTCAAAATAAAATTGATTTAAGAACTATTTTTTTGAAAGGAAATAGCGAGCAATTGGAAGTTGTCAACGTAAGAGCAGAAAAATCTAGAACCCAGTTTAAATTAGATCGCAAAGTTTTTAATGTAGGTAAAGACATTGCCAGTACAGGAATGAGTGCGTTGGAAGTGCTAAATAATGTGCCCTCAGTAAATGTAAATATAGAGGGAGAAGTAAGTCTAAGAGGGAGTACAGGAGTTCAAATTCTCATTGATGGCAAACCATCTGTGCTTGCAGACGATAGTAGCAATGCACTCGGTACAATTACAGCAGAGATGATTGAAAGTGTGGAGGTGATTACGAATCCATCAGCGAAATACGATGCAGAAGGAACGGCAGGCGTGTTGAATATCATTTTAAAAAAAGAAGAGAGAAGAGGGATAAACGGTTCTGTCTCCTTGAATACGGGGACTCCAGACAATCACAGTGTAGGAGTAAGTCTTAACAAAAGAACTGAAAAGTTCAACTTGTTTACGCAGTTTGGGGCAGGCTATCGATCTTTGCCAAGAGATAATGAGAACATCAATAAAAACAAGAACAGCAATACAGAACTATTGAGCGAAGGTTATGCCTATAGAAATGAGATTTTCTACAATTTAATTTTAGGAACCGACTATCATATAAATGATCGCAACGTATTGACTTTAACAGGGAATTATGCTTTTGAAATCGAAGATCAACCGTCCAAAATATATTACCAAGATTACAACAATACTGTTTTAGAGAACAAATGGAATAGAACGGGAGATACTGAGGCCACCAATCCCAAGTGGCAGTATGATTTGAATTACAAAAAAGAATTTAGAAATAATAAAGAACACACGTTATTAATCAGTGCGTTGGGTAGGTTTTTTGGAAAAGAACTGACTTCTGAATTTTTGAACAGCACCACTTTTGGAGCGAACAATGATAAGGATCAGCAAATAGAAACAAATTTTCAACAAGCAGACTATACTTTTAAATTGGATTATACCAATCCAGTCAGCAAATGTTTTTCCATAGAAGCAGGCTCACAATACGTGGTAAATGATGTTGGAAATGATTACGAAGTAAGGGATAATAGCGGAATGGAATTTATTGTCAATCCCGATTTCACGAATAATTTTGAGTACGTCCAAAAAGTTTTGGCATTTTATGGAACCACGAGTTATGAGATAAATAAATGGGGTCTAAAACTAGGTTTGCGAATAGAAAATACTGACGTATCTACATTTTTAACCAACACACAAACAGCAAACAGTGATATTTATACAGATTTTTTTCCTAGTGTACATACATCTTATAAAATCAATGATGGTTTTTCTGTGCAATCAGGTTATTCTAGAAGAATTTACCGACCAAGATTGTGGCACTTGAATCCTTTTTTTAACATACAGGACAATTACAATATTCGAACAGGAAATCCTAATTTATTGCCAGAGTACACGGATTCTTATGAGTTTACGGGTGTTTATGAGTTCGATAATATCTCACTAAGTTCGAGTGTCTATCATAAGAAAACAAGAGATGTAATGGAGCGTATCGCTGTTTTTGATGACACTACTACCACAAGTACTCTTTTCAATCTAGGATCAAGAAAAACTACTGGAATAGAGGTCAATGGGAAATACGCTCCGTTGAATTGGCTTAGTATGAACGGAGATTTTAATGCCTATCAATTTGATAGAAAAGGAACGTATAAAAATCAAAATTTTGGTTTTTCAGGAAAGAGATGGAGTTCTCGTCTGACCACGAAAATACAATTTCCGCTTGATTTGGATTTCGAAATTACAGGAACGTATAATTCTAGCTACAAAACAGTGCAAGGGCAAATGGCTGGGTTTGGCTTTGCAGATATAGGATTTAGAAAAAAAATATTTGAAGGGAAAGGTGTGCTAAATATATCCGTCAGAGATGTATTTGCCTCAAGAGTGCGTGAAAGAGTTATTGATAGCGATACTACCTATCAATACAGTTTTAGCCAGAGAGGGAGGTTTGTCGCCCTAGGTTTTAGTTATGGTTTCGGAAAAGGAGAGGCCATGAGTTATTCCGGAGGACGTAGGTAAAATTTCCTCATGAGCTCGTGTTATTTTAAAAAAAATGGAGCATCGACTTCTTAGGAAACCTATCCATAAACAAATACAACTACCAACCACTCACAAGAAGAACTTCAATGATTCCCTACTTTGTTCTCAAAAAGTTATATTTACATTTCTTTAATAAAACCAAATACTAAATGAAAAAAACAATACTCCTAAGTTTTTTTATGCTTTGCGCTCATATGCATGCACAACAAGACAGTCTTGCGTTGAAAATAAAATCTGAAAGCCGCTTTAGAATTGCCAAAAGAGTGATTGAGAATAGTTTTCTAAATGTTCCAAGTGATTTTTCTGAAATGGGGAAAATAGTTTCAAATGATTGGAAAAAAACAGCCACATGGGCAGGAAGTATTGTTGGCTTGGTAGCAGTGGATAAATATACAACTGGATTTTTTCATGATCATATTGAGCCTGCCTTAAAAGGTTATAGGTTACCGGATATCACTATTGATGAGAGTTTGCCCTCTTGGTTAAAGCATGAAGACGCCTATATCACTTATTCTTTGGCAGGTTTGTACGCAGGGTCTGTATTATTCAATAATGAACGCGGACAAATCGCAGCGGCGAACGGAATTAAATCTCTTGCTTATTCCTATATAATTTCACACATTGCATTGAAAGCTTTGTTTGCACGAAACAGGCCGCATAGAAACATCAACGACAATTTGCCTTTTAATAAAGAGTACCATACAAGAGACAATTGGGAGTTTGGTCAATGGCATCCTATAGAGTTGGACGTTCAAAAACCAACAGGAAGCAAAGGAACTGCATTCCCTTCGTTTCATGCAACTGCTTTTTTTGCAGTCGCTAAAGTAATGCAAATGGAATACGATAATTATTGGATTCCATATGGTGTTATGAGTGCTGTTTTCCTGTCAAATATGGAAGGGCATGACCACTGGGTGTCCGACCTTGTTTTTGGAGGTTTGATTGGAACCGTGATTGGAAAAGCCATTGTTACCAATAGCAGAAAGCAACGAGCTAAGAGAGAAAATTCGGTTACAAAATCATCGAGAAAAATAAAATTTGAGAAAAACATATTTCCAACATTCTCAAACAATACAGCAAGTTTGTATATCGTGGCAACCTTTTAAAGGATTTGCAATTCTCAGGAATATTTTGAGGGTTGCAATGGTTAAAATAGCCATACCTTATTTCAATGCTGAATCCTTCGTTTGTTTTTTCAAAGAAAGAGAGCCAATTTGCCTTATCGGCGCTGTGCACTGTTATTTATCAATACAAAAATTTGCAAAAATAGTACCAAGCAAGTCATTGTTGATAAAAGATAAAGTAAAGTATTTCTAGATTTAGAGAGTTTCGTCGATATCGGCGGCTATCAAATCACTTGAAAGTCTCATCTTAAAGGCTTTATTTATTTTATTTTGTTCAAGGCTTTTAGAAATGTATCAATATCTTAAAACGGTCTTTTCTAAGCAAAAAAATGTGTTTGGAATTCTCGAATAATGCGATGTTGATTTATTTAAAAGAGTCTTTCGAAAAAGACTCTTTCTGAATGTTTTAATGACTCTTTGATTGCATTTCAGCTGACTGGTTCATCATCATTTCATTATCGTATTGGCAACAGCCTGCTAAATTATTGTAGGCCTCTTCACTTCCTGCAACATTTTCGGTGTCATAACCGGAAGCTGCAATTGCATTATGAATCGCCATTGGATTCGTTTTTGTTCCATCAAAAGAGACATCAATTTTCTTTTTTTGGACATCCCAATTTGCACTTGTCACCCCAGCAACACTATTGGCTGCTTTTTCGATTGTCTTTTTACACATCCCGCAATTTCCTCTTACTCCAAAAGAAAGGTTTGTCATTGCTGCTGACATTTCAGATGTTGTTGTTGTTGTTGTTGTTGTTGTTGTT
>ERZ1047472.402-NODE-402-length-39745-cov-17.717486_pt1 | contig 39745 bp, 32 predicted proteins | sample MGYA00383095_ERZ1047472 | MGnify/ENA primary metagenome ERZ1047472 (study PRJEB29581, sample SAMEA5548365) | metagenome | biome: marine; feature: coastal; material: water | depth 1 m | study: Short-term variability in the microbial, nano- and picoplankton... | reverse complement strand
CTTGCGGCATCTGGAGCTGTATTATGATAACTAATGTCGAAAACATCTGGATCCTGAGTACCTAGGACAACAGCATCATTAATAGTTAAATCAAAAACACCAGTGTTGATACCATTATCACATTGGAATAAATCATTGGGTTGGTTGGCTACAGGAGGATCTGTATAGGTTACCTCTACTTGATCTGTAACGATACAGGTTGGGTCTAAAGGATTGAAAACTTCTACACTGTAAGTTCCAGAATTTGGTGCCATAACAGTGAAGGTTATAGCATCAATAGCACTTGGGCCTTGGGAAACACCGTTGTAAAACCACTGGTAAGATAAGCCAACAACTCCTGCAGCATTTGCAGTAAGGATAATATCATTTGTAGTACAAGTTTGTTGATCTTCACCCACACTTACCGTAATTGGAAAAAAGTTAATCGTAAATGACTCCGTATCAAAACAGGTTTGGGTGCTGTCTTCGATGCGAACAAATATTTGTTCTACCGAACCCGTTATAGAATAGGTAGTTGAATTTAAAATTGGAGCAGCACCACTTAGAGCATCAAAAAAACTATTGTGATAAGTGATTGTATAATCTGCAGGTATTTGAGCGCCTAAGACAACCAAATCATTTACAGTTAAATCAAAAACACCTGCATTAATGCCGTTATCACACTGGTATAAATCATCAGGAGCGTTGGCTATAGGTTGATTATTAAAAGTAATATTAACTTCATCAGAAAGCACACATGTGATGTCTGCAGGATCAAATACCTCAACACTGTATATTCCTGAATTAGGAGAATTTGCAGAAAAAGTATTGTCTCCAAGTGTGCTTGGCCCCTGAGAAACTGAGTTATAAAACCACTCATAAGACAACCCTGGTGTACCGTCTGTATTGGCAGTTAATAAAATTGGAGTATTATCACACGTTTGTTGATCTTCTCCAAGACTCAATGTAAATGGGTTGGATGTTGTAATAAGTACATCATCCTCAACAACGGTGATAGCACCGTCACAATTTAGATAAGCCGCACGCGCAGTGTAGGTCTCATCTCCTGATGGGCATACCGTGATATCTGGGGTATTACCTATAACTTCTCCAGAGGCATCCAACCACTCAAAAGTAACGTTTGACGGGCCATTTGGTGTAAATCGCCATGCCTCTGTATTGGCATCCCAATCTCCGGTGTTACGTCCAGGAGGAGTATATCCTAGGTTCCCTGCCTGGTTCTGGATTCCTATAACAGCGTTACCATCATTCCATCCACAGCCAGAGGGTCTATCTAACACATACACCTCGATTACATTGGTAGTTTCATAAATAACCATCTGTGAGGTTAAGCGCAGTTCATTACACCCAAAATAAAATATATTTGGTATACTCACAACCATGGTTCGACATGGGGCCTCCCCTAAAACTTGATAGTTTATATCTGAAGTAGGTGGGCTTGGCGCTGGATTTACATCCATATACACCCCAAATATGGTGTTTCTAAATAATTGAGTATTTGGTATAGATTCGTCAAAACTCCAAGCGCAAAATCCAGCAGGAGGATTTGAATTTAGATCAAAAGAAATGACGCCATTAGATCCAATAACAATCTCATCATAGGTGCCACCAAAAAAACAAAAATTAAAAGGTAAATCAATAGCTGGAGACCAGACGTCATCTGTGTCTGCAGAGACAGCAGTACCTCCTATAAAAGGAAAGGGGGCGTACGGTATAGGTGTAACTTCATAACTAGTGGTCTCACCAGTTTCAAGAAAGCTTGCAGACAAATCTACGCAGCCTCCACTAGCACAGTTTACATTGGCATCTTCTCCAGCGTATACATTTGGGCAACCAGGGCCTTGTGAAAATACGTTAGTAAAAGCAAGCAAAAGCATTGCTGTAAGTAGAAGTAAATCACTTATTTTTATTTTTTTCATAGCCTATAAATAACGCATGAAAATTAAGAAAATTTTATGAAATTACAACTATATTAAATGATAAAATAATGGGACTCAATAGGTAGATTGCATATAGATATTTTAATATCTTTGTGAAGTTGATTTATACCACAATAAATAGAAAAAATGGAAATAAAAAACAAGCCTCAAACACCTGAAGAAAATCATTTAGATCACCATAGTGCAAACCATGAAACACCCCTAAGAAAAGATGCTTTTGACATCAGTGATGCAGATAAAATTCAAAGCATTACAGATGATGTAAAACGCATCATGAATACTTTAGGGCTAGACCTTACTGATGATAGCCTTAAAGATACTCCAAAGAGAGTAGCCAAAATGTTTGTCAGTGAGATATTTGGCGGTTTACATCCAGATAGAAAACCAAAAGCATCCACTTTTGAAAATAAATATAAGTACAATGAAATGCTGGTTGAGAAAAACATCTCTTTATACTCTACCTGTGAGCATCACCTACTCCCTATTGTTGGAAAAGCACACATTGCCTATATATCAAACGGCACTGTAGTGGGTCTTAGTAAAATGAACAGAATTGTTGACTATTTTGGAAAAAGACCACAGGTACAAGAGCGCCTAACCATGCAAATTGTTAAGGAGTTGCAAAAGGTGTTAAACACCCAAGATGTTGCCTGCGTTATTGATGCAAAGCACCTGTGTGTAAACTCAAGAGGAATCAGGGATGTAGATTGCAGCACAGTAACCAGTGAGTTTGGTGGCGCTTTTAAAAACACAAACACCAAAAGAGAGTTTTTAGATTATATAAAATTTGACACTTCTTTTTAGTAGCTTTATACCTTCTAAAAAAAAGTAGAGACAACATAAATTAACAATACATAGGCGCACACTTTAGGTTAATGCACCTAGGAACAAATAAAATGGAACTACATACCACACAAACATTATACATCTACAATTCTATTTCTAAAAAGAAAGAAAAATTTAATCCCATAAACAAAGGGGCGGTAGGCATGTATGTTTGTGGACCCACCGTGTATAGCAATGTACACATGGGAAATTGCAGGACATTTTTATCTTTTGATTTAGTGTTTCGGTATTTAAAACACCTTGGCTATAAAGTTAGGTATGTACGTAACATTACAGATGCAGGACACCTAGAAAACGATGGAGAGAGCGGCGAGGACCCAATAGCAAAGAAAGCCAAGCTAGAGAACATAGAACCTATGGAAGTAGTGCAAAAATACACCGTAGATTTTCACCAAACCATGGCAAAGTTTAATGCCCTTCCTCCTAGTATTGAACCCACAGCCACTGGACATATCATAGAACAAATTGAAATTATTGAAAATATCATACAACAAGGATACGCATATCAAGTAAATGGCTCTGTGTATTTTGATGTTAGCACTTTCAACAAAGACCATCACTACGGAAAACTTAGTGGAAGAAATCTTGAAGATATGATAAGCAACACAAGAACGCTATCTGGACAATCTGAAAAGAAAAACCCACAAGATTTTGCCCTCTGGAAAAAAGCAAACCCTGAGCATATCATGCGTTGGACCTCTCCATGGAGTGAGGGTTTTCCTGGCTGGCACCTAGAGTGTACCGCTATGAGCACAAAGTATCTAGGACCTCAATTTGATATTCATGGAGGAGGTATGGATTTAAAATTTCCGCACCATGAATGTGAAATTGCACAAAGTGAAGCCATACACAAAAAATCTCCTGTTAATTACTGGATGCATGCCAACATGCTCACCCTTAATGGTAAGAAAATGGCAAAATCTACAGGAAACAATATTCTTCCCGCTGAATTATTTTCTGGAGACAATACCGTATTAAGCAAAGCGTTTTCTCCTGGGGTTGCTAAATTTTTTATGTATCAAGCCCAGTACAGAAGTATTCTTGATTTTAGTAACGATGCTTTACTAGCCAGTGAAAAGGGATACAACAAACTAATGGACGCCTGTAAAAGTGTAAATGAAATACCCACTAATGAGCACTCTTCTATTGACATAAGTACTTGGAGACAATCTTGTTACAATGCCATGAATGACGATTTTAATAGCCCTATTTTAATCGCCCAACTCTTTGAAGGAGTTAAATATATAAACACATTAAAACAAGCAAAGGCAACTATCACAAAAGAAGATTTACAGGTTTTACTTGATACGATGCATGTGTTTATATTTGATGTACTTGGCCTGACAGATTCAACATCTGAAGAATCATCAAAGGACACTAAATTATCTAGCGCCATTGAACTATTAATTGAACTGCGCAAGCAAGCTCGCAACAATAAAGATTTTGCAACAAGCGATAAAATACGTGATGACTTGCAAAAGGTAGGGATCCAATTAAAAGATGGTAAAGAAGGAACCTCGTTTTCTTTAAGCTAAAAAACATTTTATAATAGTGTTTCAGAAAAAAACCACACATTTATTTTGGTAAAAAATATTCTAATAGCACCTTTTGTTTTAATAATTCGTTTCTACCAACGGATGATATCTCCCCTATTTGCCCCAACTTGCAGATACACTCCAAGTTGCTCTAATTATGCATTACAAGCATTACAAACACATGGTGTTTTAAAAGGAGGGTGGCTGTCTATAAAAAGAATTTCTCGGTGCGCCCCATGGGGTGGTCATGGCCACAACCCAGTACCTCCCAAGAAATAAAAAGCTTACAAATTTAAACATCAATAAAATAGTATATTTACTAAATAACAAATCTACACTTTATGCAAGCACTAAAACTATTATGGAATCCAACAGATGGCGTTGATCTTGGTTTTTTTAAAATTCAGTTTTATAGTTTAATGTTTGTAGTGGCCTTCTCTTTAGGGTGGTATATTATCAAAAAAATCTATAAAAAAGAACAACAAAGCGAAAAAAACTTAGACAGTCTTTTTATATACATGGTTCTGGCAATTTTAATTGGAGCACGTATTGGTCATGTACTTTTTTACCAAAGTGAGCTTGTTTTTCAAGACCCATTGTCTATTATTTTACCCTTTAGGTTTGTGCCAGAGATAGAGTACACAGGTTTTAGGGGATTGGCATCACATGGAGCGGCCATCGCCGTTATTGTTGCTATGTATTATTACAGCAAAAATGTAATTAAAAAACCAATGCTTTGGATACTTGACCGCGTGGTGATACCTGTGGCAAGTGGTGCCATTTTTGTAAGAATTGGAAACTTTATTAATTCTGAAATTATAGGCAAACAAGTTACTGATTTCCCACTGGGAGTACAGTTTTTAAAAGATAGTATTGGAGCTAGACAAGCAACATATATCACAAAAATTAAAGACCCAAATAAGGCCTATGATGCCATAGCAAACGATCCTGTATTTGCAGATACCTTGGCAAGCGTTCCTTTTAGACACCCAGCGCAGCTGTATGAATCTTTTGGATATATTTTTGTGTTTTTAACCCTTTTATACTTTTACTGGAAAACAGATAAAAGCAAACAACTAGGGTTTTTGTTTGGACTATTTTTAGTGCTTTTATGGACCGTTAGATTTTTTGTAGAGTTTGTAAAAGAAGCCCAAGTAGATGCCAGAGGTGATTGGTTTTTAAATACAGGCCAATGGCTAAGTATTCCTTTTGTGCTATGCGGGGTTTATTTTATGTTTAAATCATACAAAAAGACATACAATAGCGCCCCATTATCTTAAGATATCTCCTCCAGCGTGGCAATAAAAAATCACCAGCAGATAACTATATAATACCAAAAAATGCCTTCCGGAAATCCAGAAGGCATTTTATATATACTACTAGTAGTTGCTTACGCTTCTACTTCTTGAGTTTTAACCTCTAGTAAATCACTTGCTTTTTTCTTCACAGTATCATACATCACTGGAGTTGCAATAAATAGTGAAGAGTAAGTTCCTACTACTACACCAACCATAAGAGCAAATATAAGTCCTCGGATAGATTCTGCTCCAATAAAGAAAATACACAACAATACAATTAATGTAGTTAGAGAAGTATTTAACGTACGGCTTAATGTACTATTTAACGCGCTGTTAATTACTTTACTAAATGCCCATTTTGGATTGTCATTAAAGTACTCTCTAATACGGTCAAACACAACCACGGTATCATTTAAAGAATATCCAATAACCGTTAATATCGCGGCTATAAATGACTGGTCAATCTCCATGCTAAATGGCATAATGTTTTGCGTTAGAGAGAAAACCCCTAACACCAAAAGTACATCGTGGAATACTGCCACTACAGCACCCAAACTAAATTGCCATCTTCTAAATCTAACTAAGATGTACAAGAATACTACGAATAAAGATCCAAATACAGCCCAGAAAGAGTTTTTCTTGATATCATCTGCAATGGTAGGACTCACCTTATAATACTCCATAATACCTGCAATCTTGGCGGTATTATCTTCTCTAAACTCATCATAGGTCATTCCCTGTGGCAAGTAAGATTGTACTCCTTGATAAAGCTTTTGCTGCACCTCGTTGTCAATCTCTGATCCGGTCTGCCCTACTTTGTATTTTGTAGTAATTTTTAATTGGTTATTGGCGCCATAAGTCTTAGCCTCTGCACTGTTAAATTGTGCAATTAAATCTTGTTCTACGGCTGATGCATCTACATCTTGAGCAAAACGCACCGTATAGGTTCTACCTCCAACAAAATCAACACCTTGATCTAAACTGTTAGTGATTAAAGATCCAATACTTACGGTAATCAAGATAGCAGATATCACATAGGCTATTTTACGTTTGCCTAGGAAATTAATACTTACATTTTTAAACAAGTTTTTTGTAACTGATGTAGAGAATGCCAATGGCTTACCATTTTTTGTATATCTATCAATAAACAATCTTGTTATAAAAATTGCAGTAAATAAAGAGGTAAGAATACCAATAAGTAAGGTAGTTGCAAAACCTTGAATAGGTCCTGTTCCAAATATTAGTAATATTAAACCGGTAAGTCCTGTTGTAATATTGGCATCTAATATTGAAGATAATGCATTTTGAAAACCATCTTTAATACTATCTTTTTGTGACTTCCCTTTAGCCATCTCTTCTCTAATTCTCTCAAATATAAGAACATTAGCATCTACAGAGATACCAATGGTAAGTACAATACCTGCAATACCCGGAAGTGTTAATACAGCTCCAAGACCTGCCAATACCCCAAAAATAAATAGAATGTTTACAATAAGAGCAACATCAGCAAAAGCACCTGCTTTACCGTAATACCCAACCATCCAAAACAGTACTAAAAGAAGTGCAATTCCAAAAGAAATCATCCCACTTGTAATGGCTTCTTGGCCTAAAGTTGGTCCTACAACTTCTGCCTGAATAATATCTGCAGAAGCTGGTAATTTACCTGCTCTTAAAACATTTGCTAAATCTTGTCCTTCTGCGATGGTAAAATCTCCAGTGATTTCACTTCTACCTCCAGCAATTCCTCCTGGCGAGGTAACACCTGGTGCAGAATAAACAATATCATCTAGTACAATGGCTATTTGAGAAGAATTTTTATTTGCATTTTTGGTCATTTCTTCCCAAATCTTAGCCCCTTTACCATTCATTTGCATAGAGACTGCAGCGTTACTAAACTGATCATAAGTTTGAGCAGCATCTGTAACAACACCACCAGCAAGAGGTGCTCTCATGTCTCTATTACCTTTAATAGCATAAAGACCAGATGTCATTACTTTAGTTCCGTCTGTCAGTTCAGTTTCTACAGGCTTCTCCCAAACAAACTTAGTGAAACGTTGTTGCTGTGGCAACAGAGCTCTTACTTGAGACATGCGCAGGTAAGAATTTACAACTGCGGTATCTTTTAATTTAAAAATCCCTAAAACTGGACGTCCATTAAATCCTGGAGAAACTAGTTTTGAAAATAAAGGGTTTGCCTTTTCAAGTTCTTCTTCAGTTTCTTCAACTTCTTCTCCGGCAAGTAAGTCATCTACACTACTTTGGTCCTGGGGAGCATCTTTTGTTTCAACCTGGGTAGAGGTGGCCTCGTTGGCTTTTGCTAGGGCTGCTACTTTATTGTTGGCCAATTGTAAAAATCCTGCCATTTCTTCGCTTTTATAAACATCCCAAAACTCAAGTTGTGCGGTACTTTGTAATAGTTTAGAAACACGTTCTTTATCCTTAGCGCCAGGTAACTCTACCAATATACGAGCAGAATTTCCTAAACGCTGAATATTTGGCTGTGTTACTCCAAACTTATCGATACGCTTACGCAATACCTCAAAGGCCGATGTAATAGATTCATCTATCTTTCTATCAATAACTTTCTTTACCTCATCGTTACTCATGTTGGCGTTGATATCATCTTCTAATCCTTTATTGAAGAAAATATCTGGAGAGGCAAGTACATTATCACCAGGCAATGCCTCAAAAGCGATGTAAAAAGACTCTAAGAAAGTATCTTGAGAATCTTTTTGTAATTCACCTGCATTAGCAAGTGCTTGATTAAAGGCGGGGTCTTTTGTATTATTTGATAATCCTTTTAAGATATCCTGTACAGAAATTTGAAGGATCACATTAATACCTCCTTTTAAATCTAGTCCTTTATTTAATTCTTTTTCTTTTGCGGTTTTGTAATCGATACCCATCATAATTGGGAAACTAGAAACGCTATCAAGATAGGCGGCTTCTGCAGCTGCTCTTTTGTTGGGTTGATCTTTAGTGAACTTTGTATTTGCATACTGTGTTGCACTGTCTTCTACTGAATTTGCAAGATATGTGTATGATAATTGGTATAAACTTACCAAACCAAATAAAATCGCAAATAATGTAATGAGTCCTTTATTTTGCATGTTGTTGTTGTTTATTGTCAAATTTTTTGTCGGGCGAATATAAAAAGTATTGCCCGATTTGACACTATGTATTAAAAATAAAAATAGTTGAATATGTTCTCTGGCATCAAAAAACACTAAAATAGCGTAATTAAGATGTGTAGCTGAGTAAAGACAGTAAGGTGTACTACCGAAACTTTTGAAGAAAATAAGCGCTACAATTTCTTACACTATTGGGCCTGCTCTTACTTGAGGAATCTTGTAAGAGAATTCGGTAACAGTAAATGATACAGCACACTGTACTATATATGAGAGTTCTGTAATTTTATTTTGATGCGCTGTTTGACTTCCATGAATGGCATCGTATACTTTTGCGAGATAGTATCGATGTGTTTTGCCTTCAAAAGCAACTATAAGACCATTTAAATCTGGCTCAATGTCAGCGCGTTTTTGAATTTCGTGCACATCAATTTTGTAGACAGAACCAGTGTTAAAGGGAGGTGTTTGATTTTTGGGTAAAGAATTACAAGAGGCAAATTCATTAAGTAGCTCTTTTTTTGAATAAAGTACACCCTCTATTGCCTTGGTATCTATGGTGCTGTAGTAGGATATTGTTACATCACCATTTGCGCCTTGCTGTATTTTTATATTTTGGGCGCCTAAGACCTTAAGCTCATTTGTTATGGTGGTTATGGTTTTTTGAGTGTTTGCAACACTGACGGTATCACTACCAAAATCAACAATAATTTGTTGATTGGGCTGCGCTATTTGATCTAAGGTTAGCCCAATGAGGGCTAGTAGAATTACAAAGGAACGTATGTACCATTTTGTTTGCATAACAGCAAATATAAAAAAATAAAGACTGTATTGCTACAGTCTTTATTAATATGATAGGATTATAATAGTAGTATTAAAAACTCAATAATCCATTTGTTTTTGAGACACCTGCAGCACTCTCTTGCAGGTGTTGTTTTTCTGAGTCACTGAGTTCTATATCTACAATTTTCTCAATTCCTGTTTTGCCCAAAACTACAGGAACTCCAATACATAAGTCACTAAGACCATATTCACCTTCTAATAAGACAGAACATGGAAATATTTTTTTCTGATCGCAAGCAATAGCTTGCACTAGGCCAGACACCGCTGCACCTGGGGCATACCAAGCAGAAGTACCTAGTAATCCTGTTAGTGTTGCTCCCCCTACTTTGGTTGCCTCTCTAACTGCGTCCAAACGCTCTTGGGATATGAACTGAGTTACAGGAACACTGTTTCTTGTAGCCAGTCGTGTTAATGGAACCATTCCTTTATCACTATGACCTCCAATTACCATTCCATCAACATCACTAATAGGAGCATCTAAAGCTTCTGCCAAACGGTACTTAAAACGTGCACTATCTAAAGCGCCTCCCATACCAATAATTCTATTTTTTGGTAATCCTGTTACTTTGTGTGTTAAATACGTCATGGTATCCATTGGGTTACTCACCACTATTAAAATAGTATCTGGAGATTGGGCCACCAAACTTGTAGCAACCATCTTCACAATACCTGCGTTAATACCAATTAACTCCTCACGAGTCATACCTGGTTTACGAGGTATCCCACTCGTGATAACGCAAATATCACTATTAGCTGTTTTGCTGTAATCATTGGTAGAACCAACAATACGTGTATCAAAACCGTTGAGTGAAGCTGTTTGCATCAAATCCATGGCTTTACCCTCGGCAAAACCTTCTTTGATGTCTAATAAAACTACTTCACTTGCAAAATTTTTAATTGCAATATACTCTGCACAACTAGCACCCACGGCACCTGCACCTACAACTGTTACTTTCATATCTGTGTTCCGCGATGGCGGAAATTTTATTTATGGTTTGTATTTAACAAACAAACCGAATTAAACTTGATTTAATGTTTATTGAAATTTAATCACTTCATAATTTCGCTGCAAAAGTACAACTATATGCAATAAATATAAAGTTCTTTACAATTTATAATGTACTGAAAAATTGGTGTTTAGAAATTTACCAATGGTGATGTTTGAAGCAACATACCAATTATGCATATGGTAATTCACCCCTATATTTCCACGCATCATAAAGCTATTATCCTCAAGTGCTGTAAAGGCATCATTTAAAAGTCCTATCAAAAAATCTCCATCACCCCCCATGGTGTAGGTAAACTTATTTTGAGAAAACGCAAAAGCGCCCACAAACTCAAACTTATTAACACTTTTTGAGGCAATAAGCTGTCCTGTAACTGCATTAGCGTCAACCGTTAAAGAGTTTATAACAGCTAAAGCTTCTTGATTTTGATCTGTAGAAGTTACCTCAAAACCATCAAAGAATACTTTTGAATCAAATAAAGAATACGCCACTTGCACGGCTACTTGAAGCGCCTGAGAATCTTGATTGTCACCCAACCAGTACTGGCTTATATTGTGTTTTATGGCTCCCCCAAAAGTTTTATACCCTGAGTCATCAATTTTTACCTCTGGTACGTATTGAAGCGTCAGCTCTGTTTGCCCCCAAAGTCCAACAGAACCTTGCAGGTATGGGTAATAAAAAACCTGCTGCTTTGCACCTTCAAAGGTTTGCAACTCATAGTCATCACCCCCTAATGTAAAATCATAAAAAACACTGGTGTCTCCTCCTAAGGCTGTTGGCACCTGTGCAGATTGAGCATCTCTGATATCCAGAGCAATAAAATCTGAGTCATTTACTGTAAAAGATTTTTGAGCATCAGAAACTGACAAAGCATTTACATGCAGCGACACATCTACCTCATACAGCTCTAGACTCTTGGCAGAACTATACCAAGATCCTGTAGATTGATACACCGCAGCCTCTGCCGCAGGAGAGACATACTTATTACTAATTAAGAGCATATCAATTAAAAAATCTTCAACATCTGTAAGATAGGTGTTTTGAGCAGCCGCCATCACCGGAAATAAAAAAAGAAAAGCAATACACGGTATTACTTTTCTTTTTGGAATACTATTTTTAAGCATCGATATTGGCATATACAGCATTTTTCTCAATAAACTCTCTACGAGGTGGCACCTCATCACCCATTAGCATAGAGAAAACTCTATCTGCCTCTGCGCCACTATCAATAACTACTTGGCGTAGAGTTCTAAACTCTGGGTTCATGGTGGTGTCCCACAACTGTTCTGCGTTCATCTCTCCAAGACCTTTATAGCGCTGTATTTTACTACCATCTCCAAACTCTTTCATGAAAGCATCCCGCTCTTCATCATTCCAGGCATATTGTTTTTTAGCTCCTTTTTTAACCAAATACAGAGGCGGTGTTGCGATGTAAACATTTCCGTTTTCTACCAAATCTTTCATGTAACGGAAGAAGAACGTAAGTATTAAAGTAGAAATATGACTACCATCTACATCGGCATCACACATAATCACAACTTTATGATAACGTAACTTTGATAAATTAAGGGCCTTACTGTCTTCTTCTGTACCAATGGTTACACCAAGTGCCGTGAAAATATTTCGAATTTCTTCATTTTCAAAAACCTTGTGTTGCATGGCCTTCTCCACATTCAAAATCTTACCACGTAATGGCAAGATGGCTTGAAAATTTCTATCACGTCCTTGTTTTGCTGTACCACCTGCAGAATCTCCCTCTACTAAAAAAACTTCACATTTTTCTGGATCTTGCTCTGAGCAATCACTTAGTTTTCCTGGCAAACCACCACCGCTCATAACTGTTTTTCGTTGGACCATTTCACGGGCCTTACGAGCTGCATGTCTTGCCGTTGCTGCCAATATTACTTTTTGAACTATTGTTTTAGCATCAGCGGGGTTTTCTTCTAGGTAGTTTTCAAGCATTTGAGAAACAGCTTGACTCACCGCAGAGGTTACCTCTCTGTTTCCTAACTTTGTCTTAGTTTGTCCTTCAAATTGTGGCTCCCCAACTTTTACAGAAATAATAGCAGTTAGTCCTTCTCTAAAATCATCACCAGCGATATCAAACTTTAATTTGTCTAACATACCCGAGGCATCTGCATACTTTTTTAAAGTATGGGTTAAACCTCGACGAAAACCACTTAAATGGGTTCCTCCTTCATGGGTATTAATGTTATTTACGTAAGAATGTAAATTTTCTGTGTAAGAAGTATTATATACCATAGCAACCTCAACAGGAATACCGTTTTTCTCACCTTCCATAGAAATAACATCTGCGATTAGCATCTCACGATTTCCGTCTAAAAAACGAATAAACTCTTTAAGGCCCTCTGTACTGTGAAACGTTTCTGTTTTCAAGCTGCCATCCTCCTCGGTAACCCGCTTATCCTCGAGAGAAATTGTGATTCCTTTGTTTAGGTAAGCTAGCTCTCTCAAACGGCCCGCTAGGGTGTCATAATTGTATTCTAACGTTTGTTTAAATATTTCAGGGTCTGGCTTGAAGGTAACTTCTGTTCCTCTGTCTTCTGTACTGCCTACAGATTTAACTGGATACATTGTTTTACCTCGCTCATACTCTTGCTCGTAAACTTTGCCTTCTCTAAAAACAGTTGCTTTTAAGTGAGAAGATAATGCATTCACACAACTCACCCCAACTCCATGCAGGCCACCAGAAACTTTGTAAGAATCTTTATCAAACTTCCCTCCCGCACCAATTTTAGTCATTACAACTTCAAGGGCAGAAACGCCCTCTTTTTTGTGGATACCAACAGGGATACCACGACCATTATCTCTAACAGTAATACTGTTATCTTCATTGATCCAAACATTAACAGTATCACAGTGCCCAGCCAATGCCTCATCAATAGAGTTATCAATCACCTCATACACTAAATGATGTAATCCTCGGGTTCCAACATCTCCGATATACATGGATGGTCTCATGCGAACATGTTCCATACCCTCTAGGGCTTGAATTTGATCTGCACCGTAATTCCCTTTATTTTGTTCTTCGCTCATAAATACTTAAATTCAAAATGGTTGTATGTTATCCTGAAAAAAAGAAAAACACAGAGTAAAAAAAACCGCGTTTCACCTTTAAAATTAGGACCTAAACAAATATAACCAAACAGACAGGAAAACACAGTAATTATAAAGGTTTTAGCGGCTAAGTTATTAACAAATAATTGTGAAAAACCAACCTGTTTTTTTTATAGAAATAGTGTAGCTTGCAGTAAGGTTTTGTTTCCTGAAAAACAAAACGAAGTATTCACGTATTTTTAAAGGTAGTAACCCTTATCAAAAAACAAATTCAAAATGAAAAAAATTATTTTAAAATGGTATCCTGTAATCCTAGCATTCCTTTGTTTATTGTACTCTGTAGGCTATGGTATTATGGGTTTCACTGAAGAGGCTCAATATTCTGCACATTGGCCAGGCACTATATTATTGTTTGCAATAGCAATTAGACAAAGAAGAACAACATGAATTTAGGATTTTTCGTAATAGGTGCCATTATATTTTCCATATACATATGGTTGACATTTTGGAATATTTTTTACTCTAACAAGAAACAAAGAGAGGAAAATTATCCAAATTTGAATAAAAACACAACGGTTGATGTAAAACCACCTTCTGACCAACACTAAGTTACATCAACTTAGCGTCAGGGTTATGTAATAAAAAAATCAATGCAAACTGCTTGAATTTACTTATTAATAGCCCAACATAACTACGGCATAATGTTTCACTTGAAAGCAGGCTTGTCTTAGGCAACAAAATAACAAAACACCTCCCTAAAGTATCTATAATTGGGTCTTGCCCAGATATGGCAATAATACATATGCTTAAATCTTCTGAGCATAATTGTAGTAGCGCATATTAATTTTTGAAATATATCTTTAGAAGGCTATTTTACACCCAAAATACGGTGTGGCATGTTTGTCTTTTATCTAATAAAAGTGAAGCCTAGATACTTTTTATTGTTTTTATCTACTGTAATTTGGAGACTCTTTTGTAATAGTAACGTCATGAGGATGACTCTCATTAATACCACTAGCGGTTATTTTAACAAACCTACCAGTGTCTTTTAAGGTAGTAACATCTTTTGACCCACAATACCCCATACCGGCTCTTAAACCGCCTATAAACTGTGTCATACTCTCGAGAAGCTCCCCCTTGTAAGGCACACGTCCCACAATACCCTCAGGAACTAATTTTTTAATATCATCTTCAACGTCTTGAAAATACCTGTCTTTAGAGCCTTGTTTCATTGCCTCTACAGAACCCATACCGCGATAACTTTTAAACTTTCTTCCTTCAAAAATAATAGTTTCTCCAGGAGATTCTTTTGTACCTGCAAGCAAGGATCCTAACATAACACAATCTGCTCCTGCAGCAATAGCTTTAGGAATATCACCGGTGTAGCGAATACCTCCATCAGCGATAACAGGAACACCAGAGCCTTTTATAGCCGCAGCTACCTCTAGTACCGCAGAAAACTGTGGAAAACCAACACCAGCGACCACACGTGTGGTACAAATTGATCCAGGACCAATCCCTACTTTAACGCCATCTGCACCAGCCTTAACCAGATACTTTGCAGCTTCTGGAGTTGCAATGTTGCCTACCACTACCTCAAGGGTTGGAAATCGTTTTTTTACCTGTTGTAAAACATCTACCACACCTTTAGTGTGTCCATGGGCAGTATCTATGACAACAGCATCTACTTGCGCATCAACCAAAGCTTTAGCTCTTTGAACAGCATCTGGAGTAACACCCAAAGCAGCCGCTACACGTAACCTACCAAAAGTGTCCTTGTTTGCTGTTGGTTTTAAAGTAAGTTTTGTTATATCTCTGAAGGTAATAAGACCTAAAAGAGTTCCGTCGTTTTCAACAACTGGTAATTTTTCAATTTTATTTTGCTGTAAAATTGCTTCTGCTTCCTGCAAGGAAGTTCCTTTGGCAACAGTTACCAAATTCTCGCTAGTCATGATATCTTCTAGTTTCCTCTCATAGTTTTTTTCAAAACGCAAATCACGATTGGTTACAATACCTATTAATTTTCCTGACCCATCTATAATTGGAATACCACCAATACGATACTCTCGCATTGTTTTTTGAGCATCGCCAACTGTGCTTTCCTTAGTGAGTGTTACAGGATCCTGTATCATACCACTCTCTGCTCGTTTTACTTTTCTAACTTGGGCAGCTTGTTGTTCTATGGTCATGTTTTTATGCAAAACACCAATACCACCTTCTCTGGCAATAGCTATAGCCATTGCACTTTCTGTAACCGTATCCATGGCAGCAGAAACAATTGGCACGTTTAAAGTAATATTTCTGGTAAATTGAGTTTTTATAGAGACCTCTCTTGGTAGAACTTCAGAAAAAGCAGGTACTAAAAGTACATCATCATAGGTTAGGCCTTCTCCAATTATTTTGTTTTCGTGTGCGGTCATTGCAATCATTATTAAACGCCGAAAAGAATACGGCATTATTAGTGTTTAATTGCGTGTAAATATACTACTATTTATTGTGAATTTGTTTTCTTAGGTTATAAAACGCCCTCAGAGTTTAAACTGCAACAATCCATAAAAGGTTCTTGGCTGGCTTGGAATAATACCCGGTCCCGGATATCCTGTAGCTCTTCTTGTAAAATAACTAGTATTGAGTAGGTTATTAATACCAGATTCAATTTTAAATTTCTTGTAAGTATATGACAAAGAAAAATCTAGTATATCATAGGACGGAATTTCACCTATCACACCACTTTGACTTGTGAAATCTCTTGGAGAATTTGTGGCGTCAGTGAATTGTTTTGTTAGATAAGTATATTGAACACTGCTTAAAAAATCACCATAACCAAAACTAATACCCGTTTTAATATTCGCTTTTGGAATAAATTCTACTTGCTTACCTTTTACGTTGTTTTCTTGAGATTTGGTGTATTGGCTCTCTGTAAAAGCAACATTTAAAAACGTATTTAATCTGAAATTTTCGTTTGATGAAAAAGTCTCCCAAATATTCCAATCAACAAAACCCTCAAAACCATAGGTCACCGCATCACCAATATTTGCTCTAAAACGCTCGTCTTGAATATCACTAACCGCTCTTAAAACTACCCCTAGCCTGTCTTGATAGCTAAGAAAGAAAACACCAAAATCATACCTAAGAAAATTTTTAAACGTTCCGCGAGCACCTAAATCAAAGGTATATCCTTGCTCATCGGTGATATTAGGATCTATTGTTAATGAAGGGTTTGTAATTCTTATATCACTAAAGGTGACAGACCTATAGTTTTGACTCAAATTTGTATATAATTCTGTGGCGTATGATGCCTTATAACTAGCTCCAACACCCAACAAAACAAAACTGCGATCAAAACTACGATTATCTGCAATAGTTTGATTTAAAATAGCATTGCCAGCTAAATCTAGAACAATATTTTTATACTCCCCTTGGCTTTGTGTTTTTATAATATCTACTCTTACACCTGGGGTTACAGTAAGTTTTTGAGAAAGTTTAAAAATATGCTCAGCAAATAAGGCAACATTTAAGTTAGGAAATGTAAAATTACTTTGTCTTGTATACTCAGGAAACAAAGTGTCTGCAAAATTAAAATCAGCGTCATTTGAGGTACTTCCAGGTCCTTGACGTTCCGTGTTGTTTGACTGATAGTATTTTGCGCCTACTAGTAGGGCTTGCTCTGTTTTGAATAATTGATACCTTGTCAAAAAACGAGCCTCTGCACCCCAGTTTCTAAAATTACCCACAATTAAATCTCTAGGAGCTTGCAGATCATCTACCTGAGAGACCCTGTTTTCTCTAAAACCTACAGATTTTCTAGAGGCATCAAGTGCAAACATAGTAACACTAAAATCTGTATTTGGTGATATGGCATGCTCCAAAGCAAGGGAATATAATTTCCAATCTACATCAAACCAATTTCGCGATCGGTTGCTGAAGTTTGGTTGTTGTTCAAATTGAGTGTCTGTTAAACCACCTGGCTGTTGGGCTAGATAATCTAAATAACTAAACTCAAACGATACTTTTGTTTTTTCAGAAAAACTGTAATCTATATGGGCATATGCATTGTAAGAATCAAACTGTGAATTTGGTCTAAAACCAGTACCAGTTTTGTAATTAAAATAGCTGTAATAACCAACCTTACCTGATGTACCACTTAGGCTATTAAAACTAGTAAACAAATTATTACTACCTACAGATTGCCTTGAAGTCAGATTTACTTTTTTAGAAGGATCAGGCATTTTCAATTTAAAATTGATCAGCCCTCCAAATTGAGTTCCATACTGTAATGATGCTGCACCACGAACAATTTCTATTTGCTCAATAGCCTCGGCAGGTGGTGTATAATAACTCTCGGGGTATCCTAAAACATCTGCTGAGATATCATATCCGTTTTGACGAGTATTAAAAGAGGAGGTTCTATTTGGATCAAGGCCTCTACCACCCACATTAAGCTGTAATCCTGCATCATTATTGTCGTAAATATTTAAACCTACTACTTGGCCATAAACTTGTCTAGCGGTTCCACTAGCTAGATTTGCCGTAAGATTATCTAAGACAACAACTTCACTCTTCTTCCCAGCATAAATTGCTGTTCCTTCTATATCTCTTAAATTTCTGAGGGCAAAAATTCTCTCTTTACGCTTTGTGATAACAACCTGATTGAGGGTTTGTTCTAAAACAGGGAGCTCGATAGTCAGTGAGGTATTTTTTGTTATGTCAATGGTGGTTTGTACAACTTCATATTCAAAAGAAAAAGCAACAAATGTGTAGTTACCAGGGGGAACGTTTTCAAAGGTAAAAGTGCCTAGGCTATCTGTCACTGCTGTGCTGGATAGGGTTGTGTTATACACCTCTGTGTTTTGTATAGGGGCTTTAGTGTCTTTAGAAATTACAACACCCGTAATTGTATACTGCCCATACAACACGCAATGAAACACTAAAAATAATAAACCTAAATAATAGTTGATATGCTTCATATACTATATACCCTCAATGGTATCATTAAATTCTAGAATCCAATTTTTATGGGTAAAGGTATCCTCTACTTCAAGAAGGTTTATTTCTGGATTTATAAAGGGTTGGCTCAATCTTCCATTAAGCGCTACAAAACTCTCTACATGTACAGCCACATTTTGGTGTCCCTTTGACCTGTAATAATTCCCAAGATAATGAGCGTACTCCAAAATAAAATCAGGCTGTGTACTCATTTGTTTTTCTTGAAAAGTGGTTAAAAAATCACTGTTATCTACAGCGAATTGACTACCTGTTTTGGTGTTTTTTACAATAAATTGAGCATACCCTGCTTTTTCCATTAACATAACACGCCAAGAAAAACGGTAGCCTTGTTCTGTCCAAAAAAGTTCTTTGGGATACATGATATATCTCCATGGCAAAAGTAGCTGAACTATCATAAAAACACCCACCACATAAGAAGCTATTTTAAAACCATTAGCATTTGTTGTGGTATTAATATTGATACTCCTATACAATTGCAGCTTTTTTAAAATCAAAGAAAAGAACTTAAGTATCCTCCCATGTAGAGTAGCATCAAAAAAAATGAGTGTACTAATTATCATTATGTATGGAAACATCCCAATAGGAAAAAGTATACGCGTAAGCACATGAAAAACAACTACAAGAACAAAAGCAAAAGATCTTGAGGGTTTCCAAAGCAATAAAAAGGGTATGGACAAATCATAAAGTGCACCTCCCCAGCTAAATGCATAATGTATCCAATTTTGCTGCAAAAGATCACCTAGTAAAGGAATATCGTATTTTGATGGCAACCAAATCTTTAAGGGCATGGCACTTACTAGCCAATCACTGTTGAGCTTGGCTAGCCCCGCGTACAAGTAAACAATACAAAGAAGAAGCTTAATACTATTTATGGTCCAGGCAGAAATATTCTTTGACACTTCACACCTTCCTCTTAGGGCATCCAAGGAATAGTAACAATTTGCAGGTAAAAAAATTAATAGAAAACTCAAACAACTAATAAAGTAGTAGTGGTTTAAGTATGTTGTTTTATCTAGAAGCTCTATGTAGGTAAAACTTAGAAAAAATAAAAGTATTGCTACCCTGTATCTGTAGCCAATGGCAACAAAGATTGCTGAAACACCACAAATAAAAAAAAGAAGATAAACAAATTGGCCTGGGTTTGGAAGCCAATAAAAACCATAATAAGAAAAAGAAAAACTAGGTTCAATGTACAAGGTATCTATCCAGCCTAAACTCCAAAAACGTATAATGCTTACAAGCATCATAAAACCAAACAATATACGAAATACGGCCAGTGGCGTAGCACTAGTTTGTTTTGTGATGTATGTATGGTAGTTTGTATGCATTAATCACCATCTGCATCAACATAATTCACATCAATGCTTAGTGCTTGTAACATATCTACTTTCATTAAAATCACGTTACGTTGTAATTCATCGTATGCCTCTAGCATTTTTGTATTATCATTGGTAATTTGTTGTATGAAATTATCATTTAATAATTCAATTTTTGAGAAAGCAACTTGAAATTGATTGTTAATCAGTGTTTCTAGACTAGCATCATTTTTTTCAGAACCTAATGCTTCTAGGTATGAATTTAGACTAAATCCGTTTGATTGATACTCACTAGAAAAGCCCTTGCCGTTGAAGAAATCAACGGTAGCATTTAATGCTTGAGTTAATAGTAATTTTGAAACAGTCTGGTTGTAATACGATTCTACATTTTGAGGTAGCGGGCTGCCAGAGAAAACACCTGCGGGTATTCCTACCTTCCCAGCACGAAGAGCCTTTTCATAATAAAACAAAAATGCGTTTACAGTCTGGTCTACAGATCCAGAGGCAGAAGAGCTTATGTTTGTGATGTATGACGCTCTATACCCATTGTTCCAATCAGAAAACACTTCACTGGTAAGATTTTGCATGGTAGTAACCAAATCCAATAGATACATTTTGTAGCTAGAGGCATTTGGACCTGTAGTGAATTTTTCAAGAAGCTCTTGGTCTGTACCCAAACCATACAGCAAATAATCTAAGGCTGAAAAACCTTGAGCGTCTATGGTAGATGGCAACTCAAGATTCCAAGAGTTGGCTGAAATGTAACCTTCAATCTCTTGCGAGTTTGTTGGATAGACATTTAACCTATTTCTATAGTTTAGTGTCTGAGCCCGACCAATTTCAAACATAGAGATTTTCTGAAATGCTATGTTGGCATCCAACCAAGAGTTTCTGATACCATCCAAGGAAATTGCAGAAGGTGATTGTGTAAAATCTTCTGATGCTACTTCAAGAGCGGTAAGCTTTTGTGAAAAATTGGCGTACCCTGGGATGATAATATTATCTGCCCAGTTAACCAGTAATGCACTACGATCATAAGAGTCTGTAGGTTGAATATCTGAGGTGTCGTCAACACCGCAAGCACTCACAAAGGCAAGAAGAATGATTAAAATAAAAGTAATATTTTTTTTCATGTTTACTTTTTTTTTGCAAAAATAAGCAAAAGCAACTGCTCATTTATAATTTAGAGCAGGTGCTTTTTAAACTTTAACAATTAATTAGAACTAGCAGCTTGAGCTACCGTAAAATCAAATTTTGATGCAATTTGTTCAGAGATAGTATCCAGTGTTGCTGGAGTAACATCCCATAATCCATTTGGTCCATCACTCATAAGCTCTGAAATAAAACTACCCACCTCAGATCTAGTGAAAATAGATGTTCCTGTTTGAGTATCTCTTGTAAAACGTAGGCTTGTTAAAAAGCCGTACCCTTCAGACAAATCATGAAATGCTGCACCAAAATTACCAGATTCAATAGATAGCTTTCCTGTTTGCAGATAGTAAACAGCACGAATAGCTATCACCTGTGATATTTTTTCTTGTAATATGGCTGCTTGAGTATTTCTTACATCGTAGTCTTTACCAACTATTGCCGCACGACCCAGTTTAAAAGCATCAAAGATATCTTGAGCAATACCCTCAAAATCAGAATCACTATTGGTTTTTCCTACATATTTATTTAAAAAACTATCGTTCTGGCCAATACTTGGTAGAGGATCTGCTTGATTTTCTTGAGCAACACCCCCAAATAAATACCCATAAGCTTCATCCCATTTATGCTCCATGGTGGTGTAGTTATTATCTCCATCTGTTATATCATTGTCATTGTTAGAGACATTATCACCAGCATCTAGAACAGATGGGCTTAAATAATTATTTAAAATTTGGTCTGTAACAAAGGCTCCGATCAGCCCTTTTGCAAATGCTTGGTTGTATTCTAAACCATTTGCTCCTATATAACGTGTGTCAGAGCCATCTGCAATTTGACCTGCTACTCCAGGTGTTGCTACAGTATTCCAGTTTGGAAAGACCTCCGAGGTCTGTATCCCTATGTAAGAGTCAAACATGGACTTAATTTCTGCTGCCTCTGTTGCATTGGCTGAAAAATAATCAGAAGATGCGGCTGTCTTGCTTCGCACACTCTTACCGGATGCATTTAATTCTGGATCAGAAAAATCAGCTGCACCTTCTTGATGATCAAACATAGCTAAAAGTGAACTTTGAGTTTGGGTATCGTTGTTTTTAAGAGCAGATATTATTTCTTCAGCCATGAAAATTCGAGTTGTTTGACCTGTAAACTTGACTGTAGACTCGTTATTTCTTAAAAAAGCATAGTTCTGTGGAGCTATAATGGGGTCTGGCCCGCAGCACAATCCAGAATCATCATTGGTATCACAAGAGGATAAAAAAATGGAGATAAAACAAGATAGTAATAATATTTTTTTCATTTTATTTTTATTTAGATTAATTATAAATAATGATTACGCATGCAAAAATATAAACGATTATTAGTTTACGCAAGTTTATTTAGACTAAATTTAAATAAGGAGTTGTTAAAATTTTTATGTGTAGTGTTTACAGTACCTAACAAGACAAATAAAAAATAAAAAAATGTGCTAATTTACTTATTCAATGGTGGTGAGCATCTCTTTTTGATAAATTATCCTAGATAATTGTGCCCATTGCAATAAGATCTCAGTGTCTTTTTCAGACAAATTTCCATGCAACCATGTGTAGGAATCTAAGGGCATCTCCCCTTGTTCTACATATTCAATAAGTTCTTCAAGTTTATGGTCTTTTTTTCTGGCACTATACGTATCCCAAGTAGAGACGTTAAAATGTCTTTTCCCGTCTGCAATATGCTCTTCGAGCCAAAAATTTATTGGAGCTATATTATTGTACCAAGGATAATTTGTTTGGTCACTGTGGCAATCATAACAATTGTTTTTAAAAATAGATGCAATTTCTTTGGTAGGTACTATTTCTTGTTCAAACAACGCAACAGACTGATAACCATCGGTGTTTTTTTCAGGTTTTATAAATTGTATAACAACAAGTACCCCTAGTAGCGCTATTAAGAAGTATTTTAAATATTTCATTTCGATTAATTTAAATGTAAAAATAAATATTATTTAGAATAATTCTAAGCAATGTGAAAAATAGTTTTATAAAGTTTTTAAATAGCTAATAACAGCTTTTCTAATATCATAAGCAGCCTCAGACTCTAAGGGTTTATAAATAGAAATAACTCCTGGATTTTCTGGTGTTAAAAACGGAATATCAAAGCCCTTTAATAAGTAATCACTAAAAGCTACATCATAGGTTTGTGATGCATTAATGGGTTTATTATTTATATACCAAACTCCCATTTTTTGATTAAAACCATAGCGCTGAAGATAAGCGCCTGTTCCAGCCTTGGCAAGTCCAAAATCTAGTACTTGCTTGAGAAGTGTACCTGTTAGCGCTACTTTTAAAACACCACCACCAAAGGGCAAGACCCTAAATATGTCAAGACTTACAATATCTCCTTGCAGCATATCATCTAGTCTAAAAGAGCCGCCATTAACAAGGGCTCCATCTACAGGAGTATTAAAACTCTCGTTCATGGCCTGGGCTATTAGTACACCCAAATTGGTTTGAATGCTCCTTGTGGGAGTGTCTGTAGCATCTAAAAAATCTTCTGAGGTGAATATAACCTCATCTGGGTTATCTACAACAGTTTTAATTTCTTGCTCTAAAATAGCATCCCATTTTAAAACCACTTTTTGAACCCTTGGCAAGGAAGGAACTTTATCTGTAATAGAGACTAACTCAGAAGAAATTACGAGTTTTTTAGAATCTAAATTATACACCAGTGTATGGACATATACAGATTTTGCATTGGCATCTGCTTTGGCAATACTAGCCCCTTTTGTAGGGATTAACATATTGTTATGTTCATGACCACCCATCATAAAATCTATACTAGGTGAAGCCTCAGCAACCATTACATCTTGAGCTAGTTTTAAATGAGTTAGCCCGATAATGATATCACTCCCAGACATTTCTAGGGTATTCACTGCAGCTTTAGACTCCAACAAATAATCACTGTAATACACAAAATCTTTTGGGTTAGAATCTATGGTGACACCAAAAAATCCAATGCGCACTTTAGAGGTGTTACTAGCGTTAAGATCATAATAGAGCGTCTCTGGAATTGCAATACTATCACCCTTTTTAATGGTATGAAATACATCAAGTGACTCACCATTTTTTTGAAAAACATTGGCAGAAACCCAATTAAAAGTACTTTCGTTAAGGCGCTGCTGCAGCTCCTTTTCTTTGATATCAAACTCATGGTTTCCAAAAGTGGCCAGATCAAAATCCATGGCATTCATAACTTCAATCATTTGACGCCCTTTAACACGTTGGCCATCCACTTTAAGGGTACCAAGAAGAGAAGGATTTAAAAAATCACCCGCCATAACCAAATAACTATTAGGAAATGCTCTTTTTATTGAATCGCTAATATGAGCAACTCTTGCCATACCGCCATATTTACCACCACCCAGAGGTGAAATTTCATAGACATCATTAACCTGTATGAGCTTTATGGTGACAGTGTTTTGTTTCTGAGGCTGTGAAACATTTGTTGTTTTACAACTACTTACAACAAAAGAAAAAAGACCATACATTAAAAACAAACCATAGATAGGTTTGTAAACAATAAAACTAGATTTAAATCTTTGTAACAATGTAGTATTTTTCATGTAGTACTTTTATTTTTAATGATAGTTGTTGAATATATCACTTGCGGTATTGTGTGCACTCTCAAAACTCATGGTGCGTATATTAGTAGTTGCTTTTTGAGTTGTGAAGTAACTTAACATTTTTTCTGTGGGCATATTACCTGTAAGTTCATCTTTAGCCATTGGACAGCCACCAAAACCTTGAATAGCACCATCAAATCTTCTACACCCTGCTTTGTAGGCAGCATCAACCTTTTCATGCCAAGCAGATGGTGTTGTATGTAGGTGTGCTCCAAACTCAATATTTGGGTATGTTGGTATCAAATTTGAAAATAAATACGAAATAGTCTCTGGAGTGGAGCTTCCAACGGTATCACTTAAAGATAAAATAGTGACACCCATATGGGATAGTTTTTGAGCCCACTGCCCTACAATATCAAGATTCCAAGGATCTCCATAAGGATTTCCAAAACCCATAGATAAATAAGTTACCACTTGTTTGTTTGATGCAGCGGCAAGGGTTAAAATTTCAGAAAGAGTAGCTACAGATTGTGCAATAGTTTTATGAGTATTACGCATTTGGAAATTCTCTGAGATAGAAAATGGATAGCCTAAATATGTTATTTCTGGATGTGCGACTGCAGCTTTAGCGCCTCTCACATTAGCAACAATTGCTAGTAATTTGGTTTGGGTGGAAGACATATCCAACTCAGATAAAACCTCAGCAGTATCCACCATTTGAGGAATGGCTTTTGGTGATACAAAGCTACCAAAATCAATAGTATCAAAGCCACAGTTCAATAGAGATTGAATGTATTGAACTTTTTTGTGGGTAGGTATCCAGTCTTTAATACCTTGCATGGCATCTCTTGGACATTCTATGAGTTTCACGTCTTGCATCTTCGTAAAGATAAAAGTAAAATGTGTAGATAACCAAAAGTGTTGTATTACTTTTTACTAGAAATTTTATTTACCAATTTTTAAGTATATTTACAGAAATAAAAATTCTATGAAAACCCCTATAAAACCTACCCTTGCATTATTATTTATTCTTGCTTTTAGCGCCTTTTCATCTCAAGTGATGGCTCAAGTAAACCAAGAAACAACTACACCATTTTCAATTTCTATTGAAATAGATGGTAACAATACCACCCTTGTTTGTGGTGCAGGATGTGATTGGAACAAAATCACACTAAAACAAGACAACACTACTATAAATGAAAATGGAATTGCCAAGACAAAAGATGCCAGTAGTGATGTCCTTTATTTGTTTAATGTTCAAAAAACCCAGAAAGGTATAAGGCTAGATAACCTAAAGGGAACCCAATGGAAAGAGTCCATAAATGTTTCATGCAGCTCTAAATGCACTCTAGTTGTAAACCAATTTGGATTGGCACAATAACCCTACGGAACTACTATAAAAGCTGCAATTGCTAGAAAGACCAAAATCTGTAGCCACTTAAAAAAAATGCCTGCGTGTTTGTTTTTATTTAAAAAAGAAGACACACTCCCCCCAAGCACAGCAATTGTCGCAAAAACAACAAAACTTACCAACATAAAGGTACTGCCTAAAATATAAAATTGCAGCACGGTATCAGTTTCTGGCTGCCATAAAAATTGAGGGAATAAGGCAAGAAAAAATAGCATTACCTTAGGGTTTAATAAATTCATGAGTACCCCTTGTTTAAATAATTGAATGTAGCTCTTCTTGGGTGCATTTTTAGAAAACTTAAGAGTTGTATCACTACTAAAAACAGCATAGGCTAGGTACAATAAATACAATGCTCCTAGTACTTTTATACTAAAAAAAAGAGATGGGTTTGTGGTAATGATTGCAGAAAAACCAAATGCCAATAAAGTAGTATGTACAATACAGCCGCTTATCAGCCCTGCTGTGGTTGCAAGAGCGCTCCTACTGCCGTTTACTATAGATTGGGTTAAGACATACATATTGTCTGGACCTGGACTTAGGGCTAAAACGCAGGTAGCAACAATAAATGAAAGAAGAGCTTCTACCATTTTTTGTTAGGAGATGGTTTGAGAAATAATAGCCTTATTGATGTTCTTTATCAAGCGAGGTCCTTCATAGATAAAACCAGTGTAAATCTGCAACAGATCTGCACCCGCATTTATTTTTTCTAGAGCATCATCTGGGCTATGAATCCCTCCTACTCCAATTATTGGAAATGCTTTGTTGCTTTTTGTAGATACGTATTTTATAACCCTTGTGCTGGTGTCTTTAATTGGTTGACCACTTAAACCTCCATTTCCAATTTCTTGTAATTTTTCTTGAGATAAAGAAAGCCCTTCCCTATTTATAGAGGTATTACTTGCAATAACACCATCGAGCTTGGTCTGCAAAACAAGGGCCACAATTTCATCTAACTGTGTGTTATTTAAATCTGGCGCTATTTTTAATAGAATAGGTTTTTGATTGGTAAAATTTTTATTGGCTTTTTGTACTGCGCCAATTAATTCTTCAAGGTAGGCTTTGTCGTTTAACTTGGCATGACTTCCTACATTTGGACAACTTACATTTAAAACAAAGTAATCTACATAGGGATGCAGGGCATTAAAACAGGTAAGATAATCTTGCGTATAGTGCTCTGGAGGAGTTTGGGTGTTTTTACCAATGTTACCTCCAATTATAAGTTTTCCTTTGTTTTTTTTAAGCTCAATTATTGCATTGTCAAGACCTTTATTATTAAACCCCATTCTGTTAATAATACCCTTGTCATCTTTGAGTCGAAACAATCTCTTTTTAGGATTCCCCTGCTGCCCTAAAGGCGTAGTGGTGCCTATTTCTATAAAACCAAAACCAAAATTTGCCAGCTCATTATACAAGACAGCATTTTTATCAAACCCAGCTGCAAGACCAACTGGATTAGAAAATTTCAACCCAAACAATTCTCGCTCTAAGGCTGGGTGTTTAATTTGATAGAGACTTCTAAACAAACCTCCAAGGCCTATAACATGTGCCAACTTAATTAAAGAAAAAGTAAAATAGTGTACCTTTTCTGGATCAAAACTAAAAAGTATAGGACGTAAAAGAGTTTTATACATAGCGAGAAATCTTACTACAAAAATAAGGTATAAAGTCAATACTATTTATGGTGATTATGTTTATTTTTAACAAGCAATTTTTTTGAGAAATTTCAAGAACAAACGCAGCATGTTATGATAGATAAAAAGCACTTAATTGATAGATTTGTAAGCTATGTTACCGTTGACACAGAAAGTGATCCAACCAGTGAGAGTACTCCTAGTACCGCCAAACAATGGGATCTAGCCAATGCTTTGGTGGAAGAACTAAAACACATAGGCCTGGAAGATGTTACAATAGATCAAAACGCATACATCATGGCCACATTGCCAAGTAATGTTTCACATCAGGTACCTACTATTGGGTTTATTTCACATTTTGATACTACTCCAGATTTTACAGGTAAAGATGTTAAGCCACAAATCATAGAAAATTATGATGGAAAAGATATTGTTTTAAATAAGGAGCAAAATATCATTCTATCTCCCTCTTATTTTGAGGATTTATTGCTGTACAAAGGGCAAACCCTTATTACTACAGACGGTACAACGCTTTTAGGAGCAGACGACAAAGCTGGTATCACGGAGATTGTAAGCGCCATGGAGTATCTCGTGCAACACCCAGAGATAAAACATGGGAAAATTAGGATAGGTTTCACTCCAGATGAAGAAATTGGTCGCGGTGCCCATAAGTTTGATGTAGAAAAATTTGATGCAGATTGGGCCTACACCATGGATGGAAGCCAGGTTGGAGAATTAGAATATGAAAATTTTAATGCCGCAGGGGCGCTTGTTTCCATAAAAGGAAAAATAGTACACCCGGGCTATGCCAAAGGAAAGATGGTAAACAGTATGTATATTGCTACAGACTACATCAACTCATTACCAAGATTAGAAACACCAGAACACACCCAAGACAGACAAGGTTTTTTTCATCTATATAGTGTAAAGGGAGAAGTTGATAGTACAGAGTTGCAGTACATTATAAGAGACCATGATAAGGAGCATTTTGAGGCTAGAAAAGAAATGATGCTCAAACTGGCCGATGAACTAAACTCACAATTAGGAGAGCCGCGGGTATCTGTTGAAATTAAAGATCAATATTTTAACATGCGTGAGAAAATAGAACCGGTAATGCATATTGTAGCTATCGCAGAAAAAGCCATGCAGCAAGCTGGCATAAAACCAATCATAAAGCCTATTCGTGGAGGTACAGATGGATCTCAACTCAGCTTTAAAGGATTACCATGCCCAAATATATTTGCGGGTGGACACAATTTTCATGGAAGATTTGAATATGTACCCGTAGAGAGTATACAAAAAGCCATCGAAGTAATTGTGCATATAGCCCAACTTGTTGGAGAAAAGAAATAATCAAAAGATTGAAAGCAAAAAAAACCTCTAGATAACATCTAGAGGTTTTTTTAAGCGATAAATAGTCTTATTATTTCTTAGCTACTGGAGTATTTACTCTTTCACTAATCTCCATAGAGATAGAAGAAGTTTCAAATTTTATCTTACCAGCACTTGTCTCAATTACACAGCTACCATCGTCATTAAGACTTAGCAGTTTCCCGTGTAATCCACTTTTAGTGACTACTTTATCACCAGTTTTAAGTGCTTCAAGATATTTTTTTTCTTTCTTCTGTTTTTGTAATCCCGGACGTATTAAAAAGAAATACATCACAACAAATAACAAAAGCAGAGGTAACATCTGAGATATGTCTCCCATAATAATTTATCTATTTTATATTATTTTGATACACCAGGTACCGCTGCTGCTCCCTCTTTAGGGTTTACAAAAGCTTTGATCATAAGTGTCTCTTTTCCAGCCTGTGTGTTTGCAGTGATAGTTATGGTTTTGCTAACTTGGTTTTTTCCACTACCATTAAATTTCACTAACATCTCACCAGACTCACCTGGAGCCACGGGCTCTTTTGTGAAAGTTGGCACTGTACAACCACAACTACTTTTTGCGTTTACAACCACAAGGTTGCTTTTTCCAGTGTTTGTGTAAGTAAAGATGTGCTCTACTGGAGTACCTTGAGTAATCTCACCAAAGTCAAATTGCTTTTCATCAAATGTCATTACTGGAAACTCACCAGTTTTAGAATCACGGTCTGCTGCTTTAGTAACATTAGTTTCAACGACACTATCTGCAGCGTTTTTCTTGCAAGATGTAAAAGCAAATAATGCGATTACGGCTATTGCTAAAATTGAATTTTTCATAGTATAAATAATTAAAGATTTTTAAGAGCGGCTAAATTAAGAATTTTTTATTGACTATAGAAGTCCACGCCCAATTTTATTCAACTTTTTAGAGCTCTCAAATTCTTTGACCAACTTATCTAAAATACCATTGATAAATATACTGCTCTTTGGAGTAGAATATTCTTTGGCAATCTCCAGATATTCATTTATTGTTGCTCGAACAGGAATGGACGGGAACTCTAAAAACTCTGAAATACCCATTTTTAAAATAATCATATCCATTTCAGCAATACGTTCTTTATCCCAGTTTGGGGTTTTACCCTCTATTTGTTGGCTTAACTTCTCATCGTTAAGAACAACTTTGGTAAACAACTGTTTTGCATATTGTTTGTCATCCTGGTTTTTGTACAATTGTGGCAATAAAATGGTGCGAACGTTTTTTTCTGAAATTTTTGACAACATCTTAGCCAAGGCTGTGTTCACTAAAGGAAAGTCATCAACCCAAGTAAGCCTCTTGTCCTCGATATACTCATAATACTTGTCACTAGGTGCAATTACTTTTTTAAATAGCATTACCAAAAAATCCTGATCCTCTTTAAAACTAGTGCTTTGTTTTTGGATATATTGTTTGTAGAAGTCTTTTGTTCTTAACTGTTTTAAAAGAAGGGTTACATACTCACCATCTAAGTCCCAATAGGTAAGTTTTTTGGTTTCAATATACTTAGATAAATCTTCATTTTGCTCAATTAGATCTAGCACCTTATTATCTAAATAGGTAGTACTGAAATTTTTTTCTTCACTGGTAGCTAAATGTTTTTGTTGTGAGGTAACTAAAAACTTTCTGTCAGCCTTTCTCATCTCGACAAGAAGTTGTAGCGACAAAGCATATAAATCTAACATTTGGTCAATGCTATAAAACAAAAACTTTTCTTGCTTTTCAAGATTAGGGTCTGTACTCTGGCGCAGTGCATATATAGATTGCAAAACCTTTACCCGTATGTGTCTTCGTGTTAGCATGTTATGAAAGAACTTAAAAAATGATAGTTATTAAAATTTCTGTTACCAGAAATAGTACTTAGGCACTATTATGTAATGTGCTCAGCAAAGATACTACTTTTAAAAAACTGGTTAGGCTTTTTCTGCTTTTCTTGCATCAATTCTTGCCTGTGCAATATTCAAAGCAGCTTGGTGGGTTGTAATATCTTCCAGCTCAGCCTTATTTAAAATCTCTAGGGTGGTGGTATATATATTTTCTGTTTTGCGAATAATTTCTTGTCTGCCGTAGTTTTCAAGCTCAGCATATACATTAATAATCCCCCCAGCATTTATTAAAAAATCTGGCGCATAAACAATCCCTTTTTCTCTTAACATCTCTGCATGCTTATTCTCATCTGCCAATTGGTTATTTGCTGCACCTGCAATTATTTTGGCTTTTAACTGCCCTACAGTATTGTCATTTAAGGTAGCTCCTAAAGCACAAGGTGCATAGATATCCATCTGCTCACTGTAAAGGTTATTACCGGTGTAAATCTCTGCACCATAGGCATCTCTCACTTGCTCTAAACGCCCCTGGTTTATATCACTTATAAAAACCTTGGCCCCCTCGTTACTTAGGTGTTCTACCAAAGCTTCTCCTACATTACCAATTCCTTGAACGTACACTACTTTACCCTCCAAATCATCATTTCCAAAGGCATACTTTGCAGAGGCTTTCATACCCATAAAAGTACCATAGGCAGTAATTGGTGAAGGGTTTCCAGCCCCACCCATTTGCTCACTAATACCTGTAACATATGGAGTTACTGTTCTTACTAAATCCATATCACTGGTGGCCATACCAACATCTTCTGCTGTTATGTATCTTCCTCCTAAACTATGAACAAACTCACCAAATTTCAACATGAGTTGTGGTGTCTTTTGTGTTTTGGCATCTCCTATGATCACCGCTTTTCCTCCCCCTAGGTTTAACCCTGTAATTGCAGATTTGAAAGACATTCCTCTAGAGAGACGCAACACATCATTTAAAGCATCTTGCTCATTGTTATATTGCCACATTCTAGTTCCCCCAAGTGCAGGTCCTAGGGTGGTGTCATGAATACCAATTATTGCTTTTAATCCTGTATCTTTGTCGTTGCAAAAAACAATTTGCTCATGATCTTGAAAAGATAATTGGCCAAAAACTGGACTCATTTTTTTTATATCTTTAGCTGAAATAACTTCTGTTTTCATAGGTTTTATTTTTTCAAATCCTTAAAAAGGGATTGCAAAAATACTATATTACTATTCATATATCAAAGACATAAAGGTTAAAATGCGAATTTGTTAATAAATCCTCTTGCAGTGCATGAAAGAACTCCAGTACCTAAATAAATACCTACATAAATACAGAGGAAGATTATTATTGGGGCTTATCACCACTGTTATTGCCGCTGTTTTTAAATTGGCAATACCAATGAAAGTAGGAGACTCCATAACTATTGTAGAGCAAAAGATTAATGGTGAAATTACAGACATCGCAATAGTAGAGAACCAGTTACTAGTAAATATTCTTTTATTACTCGGGGCAACACTCCTTGCTGCAATATTTACTTTTGTAATGCGCCAAACCATTATTGTTGTTTCTAGAAAAGTAGAGTTTGATTTAAAGAATGAGGTATACCAGCACTACCAAAAATTATCCTTAGGTTTCTACAAACAAAATCGTACGGGAGATTTAATGAACCGTATAAGCGAGGATGTGGGTAAGGTAAGAATGTATATTGGCCCTGCTATTATGTATAGTACATCTACCATCACACTATTTATTGTTGTGATAAGTTATATGTTTTTATCTGACCCAGAATTAACACTGTATGCAATAGCACCATTGCCAATATTGTCTGTGATGATTTACAGACTTAGTATTGCCATCCATAAACGCTCTACGGTGGTTCAAGAATACTTATCAAAATTAACCACATTTACACAAGAGAGTTTCAGTGGTATTGGTGTAATAAAAGCCTATGGCATTGAGCCCAACACAACCCAAGAATTCGAGACACTTTCTCAAGCCAGTAAAGAAAAAAATATAGATTTAACCAAAGTACAGGCCTTATTTTTTCCTTTAATGATGCTTTTAATTGGGGCTAGTAATATTTTAGTAATATATATAGGTGGCTCTAAGTTTATAAGTGGCGAAATTAATGACTTTGGCACCATTGTTTCTTTTTTATTTTACGTAAACATGCTTACCTGGCCCGTGGCAATTGTAGGTTGGGTAACCTCTATGGTACAACAAGCAGAAGCATCTCAAAAAAGGATTAATGAGTTTTTAAAAACAGAACCATCAATTATAAACACCTCAAAAAAAGCAACGCCCATTAAAGGAGCTATTGCTTTTAAAAACGTAAGTTTTACCTATAATGACACAAATATTCAGGCATTAAAAAACATTTCTTTTACGGTACACCCTGGAGAAACAATTGCCATTTTAGGAAATACAGGATCTGGGAAATCTACCATTTTAGAACTCATAGCTCGTTTGTATGATACCCAGAAAAATACGCTATTTATAGACAACACCCCAATCAAAGAGTTGCATCTGCAAAGTTTGCGCAGCAGCATAGGTTTTGTTCCACAAGATGCTTTTTTATTTAGCGAAAGTATTAGCGAGAACATAAAATTTGGCAAAAAAGATGCAACAGACCAACAAGTAATTAATGCAGCAACCCTAGCGGCAGTGCATAAAAATATTGCAGGATTTACTAAGGGGTATCAAACCATATTAGGAGAACGAGGCATCACTCTAAGTGGAGGACAAAAGCAAAGAGTTTCTATAGCCCGTGCTCTTATAAAAGATCCTGCTATTTTATTATTTGATGACTGCCTCTCTGCAGTAGACACAGAAACAGAGGAGGAAATACTTAGTAATTTGCATCGTATTTCTCAAAATAAAACAACCGTTATTGTGAGTCACAGAGTCTCCTCTGCCAAAAATGCTGATAAAATTATTATTCTAGAAGAAGGTAGTATTATCCAGCAAGGCACTCACAATGAACTGGTAAACATACCTGGATACTACAAAGAGTTGTACTTAAAACAACGTACCGAAAAAGAAATCTAACTTTAAGTTGCGGCTTTTATTTTTTTTTATGATTTTTGAGTATAAATAAATTTCAGAAATTATACAATTATGGGCGAGAAATACTCGATGGAGCAAGAAGAAATATTTAGCAAAGTAATGCGTGCTGGAAGACGCACTTATTTTTTTGACGTAAGAGCTACAAAAGCTGGTGACTACTATCTAACTATTACAGAGAGTAAAAAATTTACCAATGATGATGGTTCTTTCCATTACAAAAAACACAAAATTTATCTTTATAAGGAAGATTTTCATGAGTTTAAAGATAATCTTGAACAAATGATAGAGTATGTAATCAAAGAAAAAGGGGAAGAGGTAATTAGTGAACGCCACCGAAGTGATTATACAAAACCAGAGGACAAAGCACCACTGAGTGCTCAAGACTCAGACCTTAGTGAAGATACATCTACCAAAACAAATTTTACAGATTTAGATTTTGATGATATATAATCATTACAGTATTAAGTATTGATACAAAACCGACCTATAATTTTAGGTCGGTTTTTTTTATCCTCTTTTTTATAAGGCCAAAACGTTGTTGATTTTGTATTTTTACTAGGTAACGAAATAGAAACACCAATGAAAAAATATACTTTTTTAATAGTAGTATTCTTACTAGGGATCTCAAAAAATATCGCACAAGATTACCAAGTAGATCTTCCGTACTATCTTCCAACAGATGTTAGTTATAATCCATCTATTCCAACACCAAAAAGTAGCATAGGGCATCAAGTTGGAGATTGGCATATTACCCATGACAAGCTAGTGCAATATATGTATACTCTAGCCAGTAGTAGTGATAGAATTACCATAGAAAATAGAGGAACTACCTTTGAGGGGCGCCCACTTTTGCTGCTTACCATTACCTCTGCAGACAACCACTTAAACCTTGAAACTATTAGACAACAGCATCTTGAGTTAACTCAAAAAGAAGCTAGAGCAGTAAATATCAATAAAATGCCAATAGTTGTACAACAAGGCTTTTCTATACACGGTAATGAACCCAGCGGATCCAACGCAGCTCTAGCAGTTGCCTATTATCTAGCAGCAGCCCAAGGACCATCTATAGACACACTCCTTGACAACACTGTTATCTTATTTGACCCATCATACAACCCAGATGGGCTTCAGCGCTTTGCATATTGGGCCAATACAAATAAGAGTAAAAACATCAATCCAGACCCCAATGACAGAGAGTATAATGAGGTATGGCCAGGTGGGCGCACCAATCACTATTGGTTTGACATGAACCGAGATTGGTTGCCTGTACAATTACCAGAGAGTAGAGCGAGAATTGCAACGTTTTATAAATGGATGCCTAATATTTTGACAGACCACCATGAAATGGGAACCAATTCTAGTTTCTTTTTTCAACCCGGCATACCATCTAGAACACACCCATTAACACCTCAACAAAATCAAGACTTAACAGGAGAAATTGGCACCTATCACGCAAATGCTTTCGATAAAATTGGGAGCTTTTATTACTCCAAAGAAAGTTTTGATGATTTTTATTATGGTAAAGGATCTACCTTTCCAGATATCAATGGGAGTATCGGGATTTTGTTTGAACAGGCATCTTCCAGAGGCCATGCACAAGAGAGTGTAAACGGGATTTTAACCTTTCCATTTACCATTCGAAATCAATTTACAGCAGCACTCTCAACCCTAGAGGCAGCAGTTGCCATGCGTGAAAAAATACTAAGCTATCAACAGAGGTTTTACCAGCAAGCCTTCAAAGAATCAAAAGATGCTGGAGCAATTGTATTTGGGGATGAAAAAGATCCCTCTAAAGCCTATCATCTAGCAGAAATACTCATGCGCCAAAACATCCAGGTGCATAAAATAGCCAATGATTTTACCTTAAATGGAAAACACTATACAAAACAAAGTAGCTATGCTGTGCCAAAAAATCAAAGACAGTACAAGCTAATTAATGCCATGTTTGAAAAGAGAACTAAATTCAAAGACAGCCTCTTTTATGATGTTAGCGCATGGACTTTCCCCCTGGCATTTAACTTAGACTATAATGAGAATAGCTCCAGAAAAAACATTGGAGAAAAAATAGTTACCCTTTCAAAACCAGTTGCAAATACCCCAAAATACTCGGAATATGGATATCTTATGCAATGGCATGATTACTACACACCAAAAGCCTTACATATGCTTTTAAAAAAGGGGATACGAGCCAAAGTAGGCATGACACCTTTTAGCAATCAAGACAAGGATTATGATTATGGTACTATTTTAATTCCTGTTCAAAATCAAGAGCTCTCACCCAAGGATATAGCAAAGGTTATAAAAGAAACAGTTGCACAAACAGGAGTTACAATCGATGCTGTAAATTCTGGTCAAACCCAAAAAGTAAATCTAGGGAGCAATCAATTTAAAGCCTTAAAGCTCCCAAAGGTAGCGATGCTTGTTGGTGATGGTATTAACCCTTATGATGCTGGAGAAATTTGGCATCTGTTTGACCAGCGCTATGATATGCATATCACAAAACTGGATACAAAAAACTTTGGCAGCGCAGATATCAGTAAATATTCAGATATTATAATGCCAGCAACCTCAGGAAACACTTTAGGCAAACAGGCTGTAAAAAAACTAAAAACGTGGGTAACTAATGGCGGAACCCTTATTGGGTACAAGAGTGCGGGCAGATGGTTAGATAAAAACGAGTTTCTCAAAATGAACTTCAAAACTAAAAAGGATACAGCAAACAATATAAGTTTTGAGCAGCGTGGAGATTATAGAGGTGCTCAATATATTGGAGGTGCAATTTTCCAAACAACACTAGACCGCTCCCACCCTATTGCCTTTGGGTACAAAAATAAAGAACTTCCCGTTTTTAGGAATACAACACTATTTGTAGAGGCAGATAAAAACAGCTATAATAATCCCATAAAATATACGGCAAATCCTCTTCTTAGCGGTTATATATCTAAACCAAATTTAGAACTTTTAAAAAATACGGTACCCTTCAAAAAAACAACTATTGGGCGCGGAAATGTACTCTATTTTACAGATAATACCAATTTTAGGGCCTTTTGGTATGGTACAAACAAACTACTAATGAATGCTATCTTTTTTGGCGATCAGATGTAATTTAAAATCTAGTATCAAACACCAACACCCCCACTGTTTAAAGAATAAATAAAGATTTAAATAAAACAAAAATGATTACAAAAATTATAGTACTTGGTATTTATGTTGCTATTCTATTTCTAATAGGAATTGTAGCCTCTGGTAGAGTAAAGAGTATGAGTGATTATTATCTGGGAGGTAAAAAAATGGGGTTTTGGGCTGTTGCATTTTCAGCCAGAGCGACAGGAGAATCTGGATGGCTTCTAATAGGCCTAACAGGTATGGGAGCTATTGCTGGATATTCTGGATATTGGGTAGTAGCCGGTGAGCTACTAGGTGTTTTTATCTCTTGGCAGTTTATGGCCAAAAGGTTTAAGAAAATGTCAGACAATTACAAGGCAATCACCATACCAGACTACTTGCAGAGCCACTTTAAATCCTCTACCAATACCCTGCGAATAATTGCTGCCTCTGTACTGGTGGTTTTTGTAGTTATTTATGTTGCCTCACAAATGGACGTAACGGGTATTGCTTTTGAGTCTATGCTGGGTATAGACTACCGTATTGGAGTGCTTGTTGGCTTTGGTATTGTACTTGTATATATTTTTATAGGAGGTTTTGTAGCAGCAGTTTGGTCTGACATGTTCCAGGGTATTTTAATGTTTTTTGGGTTAGTATTACTCCCTATTGTGGTGTGGTTCTCTATGGATCATGGAGCTGGAATTACCCAAGGTCTTAATGCTATAGACCCTACTTTAACCCAAATAATGGGTAGAAGTGATGATGGCTTGATGAACGTATTTACCATACTAGGTTTTTCAATGATTGGGCTGGGTTTTTTAGGATCACCACAAGTATATGTTCGTTTTATGTCTATTAAAAGCGAACATGAAATAGATAAAGGTAAATGGGTGGCGCTGCTTTTCACGCTTTTAACAGATGCCGCTGCAGTTACCATTGGTATATTAGCTAGAATTTACTTTACAGAGCAAGGACAAGATCCTGAGGCTATATTAGGTACTGGAGGGGAAGATGTACTAAGTATGATAACCAATGAATTTTTGCCAACAATTTTAGTTGCTATTTTTATTGCCATTGTGCTTTCAGCCATCATGTCTACTATAGACTCATTACTCATACTAGCCTCAAGTGCTGTTACTAGAGATTTTTATCAAAAAATATTTAGACCAGATTTAAAAGATGAAGACCTAGCAAATTTCTCTAGAGGGATAACCATAGCAATGGCAATGGTCGCACTTGGTATTGCTATACTACTATATAATCTATATCCAGACAGACAAATCTTTTGGATTATGATTTTTGGGTGGTCTGGAATTGCAGCTACCTTTTGTCCAGTTATTATACTATCATTATTTTGGAAAGGATACTCAGAAAAAGGTGCTATAGCCTCAATGATTACTGGATTTCTATCTGTTATATTCTTCAAATTTGTGGTTTCCCAGATGCAAACAATTGGACCTTATTTTAAAGAATTGGATGTGCTTGCTCCTTCCTTTTTACTGGCTATGATTGTTGGGTATGTTTTTTCTAAGCTATTTCCGCCAAAATAAAATATAAAAAAAAGTCTTCATTTTCATGAAGACTCTTTTTGGGTGGAAGACCGGGTTCGAACCGGCGACCTCTGGTACCACAAACCAGCGCTCTAACCAACTGAGCTACAACCACCATGTAGCGCTCCTTTTAAGGAGTTAGCAATATCGCTTAAATATTAAATACTATAGCGGGTGCAAAGATAGAATATTAGAATTCTATCTGCAATTAAAAAAATAAAAAAATTAGTGATTTCTCTATACTAAACTAGCCCTGAGCTAGTAACAATACTTACTTTAGATTTATAGTAAATCAAAAATAGAATCTACTGCTAAATACCGCTCTTTAGTATAGCCCTCAGCGGCATGAACCCCAACAAGTCTTCCAAGGTTTCTATCACGGTACTCCATACTGTCTGTAGCATTTTTTGTAGCAATGGGAGTCATTGGCTCTGTGCTCTTGGGATCAAAGAACTGACTTTTATAGGCGTGCACAGCTTTTAACTTTAACTCTTGGTACCCGGTGATATCCACTACAAAATCTGGAATTAAGTCTTTCCATTGTATGTAATGATATACTTGTTTTGGCCTCCAAGGATCTTGAATCTCTCCATTTTCCTTGGTTTCTATCTTTATTAAACCACTTAAAAAACAAGCATTACTTGCAAGGTCGCTTCCCTTGGGATGATCTATATGTCTATCATCTACTGCGTTACAAAGGACAATCTCTGGCTTGTATTTTCTTAGAAAATGAATTACTTTTAATTGAGACTGAGCATCGTTTTGAAAAAAACCGTCTGCTAGGGCTAAATTATGCCTAACAGAAACCCCTAAAACTTTGGCAGCTGCTGCTGCTTCTTGATCTCTAATTTCTGCGCTACCACGTGTTCCTAACTCTCCCCTTGTAAGGTCTAAAATACCAACTTTTTTTCCTTTGGCTATCTCTTTTGCAATGGTACCGGCGCAACTCATCTCTACATCATCTGGATGTGCACCTATTGCTAATATATCTAGTTT